>JABAOH010004468.1_pt1 | contig 22686 bp, 26 predicted proteins | sample 7062181 | NCBI WGS metagenome assembly JABAOH01 (sample SAMN14538630, study PRJNA623070) | marine sediment metagenome | biome: marine biome [ENVO:00000428]; feature: marine pelagic biome [ENVO:01000023]; material: deep marine sediment [ENVO:00002113]; isolation source: pool of 5 deep marine... | reverse complement strand
TCTCCTTTCCTCCAGGTTAAATTCTAACATAGCACCTGGACTAAGATTAGGGGGGCAGGTCACTTCAGCTATAGATGTATTTGAGTACTAAGGATGAGACTGAATCTTCAAGGTTCACGACGAGCAGTGTTTCAAAAATATTCGTATTTTGCCGCAAAATTTCAGCAATTCCTTTTGAATTTTATTCTCTACAAAGGAGTATTTTAATATAGAGAGGTGAAAAAATGGCAAACATAGTTTTGATATGTGCCATCGCTTGTGTGTGTTTATATGTAATCTTCTCCATGATGATTGTCCATCAACTCTCTAAGCGGGGTGTCAAAATTAACTTCTTTTGGCTCAGGCTGCTAATTATCAAATATATTCACCAGTATAAAAAGATGACCTTAGAAGAAACCGGAAAAGTTGGCCCTTTATTTTACCCCTGTATCATATCCGTCAACATGGCCTTAGTTTTAGCCATAGTGTATTTTATATTGTAGGTGGATTGTCGCTAGTTCAAGTCTCGTCGGCCCTGCCGCTTTTTATCCCCATTGACCATTGACAAAGCTTTTTTATCTAAATTATAATTTAAACCTGAGAGACGGGGGCGAATTGGTTTCGACGGAGATAATGAGGCAGATGTTGCATGTCGAGATTCCACCCACCTCGTAAAAAGGTGGAAAAAACTAAGTGCAGAATCTCTGCCTGTTGCTGCCTAAACAGTAGGCATGCCGTTTCTCTTGTTCTTTCCTGCGGTGCTTGAGAAGCGTCGACTAGCAGGATAGCAATCCAGGTTAGTCCTGAGCCTGGCAAGTGAAGCTCGATCGGGTCTGGTTCCGTTGTGTTCCTCCTCTTCGGACACTTCAGAACGAGATTGCAGAAGAGGATAAGCATGTAGAAGCTATCTGCTGAATGTCTTCGGACGCGGGTTCGATTCCCGCCGCCTCCAAATTAAATCTTCTGAAAAGATAATACTTGAACAAAAAATTGGCTCACCGAAAGAAGCGAAGTGCATTATTGGCAGGAATTGTTCTCTTTTTTCTTCTTACTGGTGTTTTCGTTTCTCAAACTCAACCTTTCATAAAGTTATCTGTCAAGGATTATCCCACTCTCAGCCGGGTCATCATCGATTCATCCTTTCAGTTGTCTTTTGATATCGAAAAAAGCTCATCCTTATTAATGGTTAATATAAGAACAGACGTGCCTTTTCGGATTCAGAGGGAAGCCTTTGAAAGTCGTATGATCAAGTCTTTTGGCTGGTCAAAGGGAAAAGATTTTTATATTCTGGCCATCAGGACCAAGATTAGAAACTTTAGCTATGATTATTTTACTCTCAGCGATCCACCGAAATTGGTTATTGATTTCACCCAGATTGCTAAAGAAGAGAGCGAGGCACGGGATAGTTTAAGGGAAAAAGAAGCATTAAGAGAAAAAGTCCCTCAGCCATCAACAGCCTCACCATCCTCGAGGATAAGAACACGTTCATCCTCTCTCCAAGGAATGAAAACTATCGTTATCGACCCTGGGCACGGCGGCTTGGAGCCTGGAGCCAAAGGTAGATTTGGCACGTTAGAGAAAAATGTCGCTCTTGAAATCGCTCTCAAACTAAGAGCCGTTATTGAGCGGAATTTCCCTTCTCGAGTTGTCCTCACAAGAGATAAAGATTTGGATGTTTCCCTTGAGAATAGAGCTGCTTTAGCTAACAACAATAAGGCAGATTTTTTTATCAGTATTCATACTAACAGTTCATTTCGGAAAGATGCTCGCGGGTCAGAAACGTATTTCCTCAGTAGGGATGCCACTGATGAGGAGGCAAGAAGATTGGCTTTCATGGAAAATAATCCTACTGAATTCGAAGAAGGAATTACTAGAGAAAGTGAAGATGAAATACAGATGATTTTATGGGATATGGCTCAGTCAGCCTACCTCAAGCAGAGCAGCCTGCTCGCCGAAAGCATCCAGAAAGAGCTGAATTCACTCCTTAGAACTTCAAACAGAGGAATCAAGCAGGCTCCTTTTACAGTCTTGGCAGGAGTGGCATGTCCTGCTGTATTGGTAGAAGTAGCTTTCATCTCCAATCCTAGGGAAGAAAGAAGCTTAACAAGGGAAGGATTTCAAGTTAATGTCGCCCAAGCAATCTATCGAGGTTTGGTGAATTATATCGAGCTTTATTCTCAAAAATGAAGTGAAGACATGGACGCGAAAAGAATAGCGCTTCTTGCAGTCCTTTTAACGATCTTGGCCATCGTCGTTGTGATTTTTTTTAGAAGCGGCGTTATGGAAAAGATAAAGCCGCCTGGAGAAGCCCCACTTCCTGTGCTTGAGCCATCACCCCCAGGACCTGTTCAAACAAGAAAGATTGTTCTTTTTTTCCTCTCAGAAGCAGATACATTACTGCATCCTGAAGAAAGAGAAATCACCGCCAGTTCATCCATCGTTCGCCAGGCCAAGCAGGCCGTCGAGGAGCTAATAAAAGGCTCCAAGAAAGGCTACATCTCACCTTTTCCTCCTGAGACGAAACTAAGAGAGTTATTTTTGACAAGAGATGGAGTAGCCTATGTGGATTTTTCCGAAGAGATTGTGGAGAAACATCTCTCCGGCTCATCGGCTGAAATTTCAACAATTTTTTCGGTAGTGAACTCGCTTGCCTATAATTTTGAAGCTATTAAAAAGGTCTTCATTTTGATCGAAGGCCAGGAAAGGGAAACTCTGGGAGGCCACATAAACTTGAGCCGGCCCTTTCTGCCTCTGTATGATTTAATCGCCAATTAGCTTCGCCTCATTTGAATCCTTAAAAGAGAGTGCTTTCCATATGAAAAAATTAGCCAAAGTTGCTATTGTTGGCTTCCCTAATGTGGGGAAATCTACCTTATTCAACCGTCTTTTAAAAGAGAAAAGGTCGCTGGTCCATTCTCTCCCCGGCATGACTCGAGATCAAGTCTCTTCCCCTTGCAGCTTAAAGGGCAAAGAGTTTGTCCTGGTTGATACAGGTGGATTTTTCGATTTCCAGGAGGATCCCCTTTCCTCCAAAATCAAAAAAAAGGCAAGGGAAGCAGCGGAGAACTCAGACATTCTTCTCTTTGTTCTGGACGGGAAAAGGGATCTTTTGCCGGCTGAAGAGGAACTCTATTTTTCTTTGAAAAAATTGAATAAGCCAATTTTTGTGGTTGTAAATAAGATAGACTCTTCTTCTGAGGAAGCAAAGCTCGGTGATTATTATAGATTGGGTGAAGAGAATTTATTGGCCGTCTCAGCTGAGCACAAAAGGAATTTGGAGCATCTCGAGTCGTCTCTAATCACTGCTGTCCCTGCTCTCGCGCCTGATAAGGAGGAAACAAAGGCTCTTAAAATAGCCATAGTCGGACGCATCAATGTTGGAAAATCATCCATAGTGAATCGCCTCTGCGGGGAAGAGAGATTAATCGTAAGTGAAATACCCGGAACAACCAGGGATAGTATTGACACTCTGATATTAAGGAATAAGAAGGCTTTTTGCCTGGTTGATACAGCAGGGATTCGGAAATTGAGCCGTACCCGAGATAAAAGAGAAAAAGCCAGCATCATAAAGGCGAAGAAAGATATTACCAGGGCAGATGTTATTTGTTTGATCATGGATGCACAGGAATTCCCCACTCGTCAAGATTCGGCAATCGCTCATTTATCTCATGAATCCGGAAAGCCCCTGTTGATCGCTTTAAACAAATGGGACTTAATCCAGAAAAATACTAACACTTCAAAAAATTTTAAACAGAAGGTTTATGAAAAACTGGATTTTGTTAATTATGCTCCTCTGCTCTTTATCTCCGCTTTATCTGGGAAGAGAGTCATAAAAATTCTCGATATCGCTGAACAGGTCTATGCTAACGGCTATAAAAAAATAGAGACATCTCGATTGAATAATTTTTTATCGTGGATAAACGAAAATCATCCTCCTCTTTCAAAAAACAAGAGAAGAATAAAGATAAAGTATATGATTCAAAAGGGAATTCTCCCTCCGACTTTTTTCCTGTTTACTCATTCAAGAGTTCCGCTTGCTCCTGCTTATGAGAGGTTTTTCATACGTCTTCTGCAGGAAAAGTTTGATTTCTGGGGGACGCCCATAAGATTGTTCCTGAGAAAATAAAAATATAAAAATGGGGTCAGACTTGCAAAACTTGAGTTATTATTTGTTTCTTCTTAAAGAAACAACTCTTTTTTTTATCATGCAATAACTCAAGTTTTGCAAGTCTGACCCCGGCTGTTTTTTGCTATTCTTGACTTTATTGGTCAATTCTATTATAAATTTATATGCGGCAATAGAATTGACCAAAGGAGAACGGAGGTTACTATGCGACAAAGATTATTAAATACGATCCCCCTAATTATTCTAGTTTTAGCCATAGTTTTTGCTTCTCCAGGCTGCGGCAAATTCATCGGGAAATTACAAGCTAATTATTATTTTGCCCAGGCTAATAAATATTTTGCTGAGTCTCAATACCGCAATGCAATTGAACAGTATGAAATAGCCTTGGCCTATAATCCTAATTTGGTTGAAGCCTATCAATATCTCGGTGAAAGCTACAAAAATCTTTATAGGGGTCCTGCCGTGGATACTCCAGAGAATAACGAGAGGGCTGATAAGGCTTTAGAAGCTTTACGAAGGGCCTACGAGATTGATCCTTACGACAAGGATGTTATTTATTCCTTAGGCGACATGTATGACAGGTTGAGGAATTTTGAAGAGGCCGAAAAACTGTACTTGAGAATACTTGAATTGGAACCGACAAACATGGAGAACTATTATGTTGTAGCTGGATTCTATAAAAAATATGTACCAGTAAGAGCTACTGGATCCTCAGACCAGCAGGCGGGCGGAGAAACAGAAGGAGCAGAAGAAGGCATGACACCCTTTCAGAAGGCAGAAGAAATGTATCTTCGAAGGATCGAACTTGATCCTGAAAATCCTGAGGGCTATGCTTACGCAGCCCAATTTTATGAAGATTTACGACCTCCTGATTTTGACAAAGCCTATAAATTTCATGTATATCGCACAAAACTGGAGCCTGATAATTACATTCCTTGGTACGCTATAGGAGTGAATCGTTTTTACAAGGCTCATCGTCTTCAGAATATTCTATCGAGGGAAGAGAGAATAAAGCTCGGAGAGGAAGCTATAAGTGCCTTAAAGAAAGCCATTGAAATAAACCCCTCCTATTCTTTTACATATTCTTACATGAATATCGTTTATAGAAATATTTATGCAGTAGTTTATCCCGAGAGAAAAAGCCGGTATATTGAAGAAGCCGATATATGGGTGCAGAGATTCGACGAGGCTAGGAAGAAAGAGTTAGAAAGAGAGAAGCTTGAACGAGAATTGAGAGGGATAAGATAGAGCCAGAGAAGCATAGTCCTTTTTGTCTTGGCATATTTTGTATCCTCACTCACCTCCAATAAGCTTTATACGCAATGTTTATCCCTCTTAAGGATGAGAATCCCACTTCTCGCTTTCCGTATATCACTGTTTTTTTTATAGCTCTCAATATCCTGATTTTTCTTTACCAATTTTTTTCACCGCAGGGACTACAATATTATGTTTTTAAAATGGGTGCTGTTCCCTATGAAATTACTCATTTTACTACAGTCTCTTTTGTTTCCTTTGAATCTCAGGAACCCATATCCAGATTATTACCGCCTTTATCTCTAATAGCCTCGATGTTCCTTCACGGGGGCTTTCTCCATCTTTTCGGCAACATGCTCTATCTCTGGATATTCGGTAACAACATTGAAGACTTTCTCGGGCCCTTTCGATTCATCCTTTTCTATCTGCTCTCAGGATTGGGCGCAAGCCTAACGCATATTATCTTCCATCCCAACTCCCAGGTCCCAATGATCGGTGCAAGCGGAGCTATCGCGGGAGTACTTGGAGCTTATTTGATCCTCTATCCTAGAGCAAGGGTCTTGACCTTTGTCTTCCTGTTTTTTTTCATTCGAATTCTGCCAGTTCCTGCTTTTTTTATTCTTGGAATATGGTTTATCGCTCAAGTGCTTAATGTGGGATTGGGTGGTGGTGTGGCCTGGTTTGCTCATATAGGTGGATTTTTAATCGGGATTGCGCTGATAAAAATTTATACTAGAAAAAGAAAAAAAGTCAAAATTTGGGTTCATTGATAAAACTGACGATAAATGGGGCCTTAAAAATGGGGCCTGGCCCCATTTTTAACATTTTTCATAGATTTGGTGTTTGAGACCACAATATTTAGCTTAGGGCTAAGCATTGTGTCCCTTTTAAGCTAGGAAGGATGTCACCGTTAAGCTATTGATTTTGCCTCAGTAAAGGTTGACAATTCCCCCAAGATTTAGTATTTTAGAGCATCGCTCCAGACTAAAAGCTTGTATTTAAGGTTTAATGAAATGAGAACGTTTACCCCAAAAAAGGATGAGATTGAGAAGAAGTGGTGGGTGATTAACGCCGAAGGAAAAACTCTCGGGAGGCTTGCCACTGAAGTAGCAGTCTTGCTCCGAGGAAAGAGGAAGCCCGAGTTTGCCCATTTTGTTGACTGCGGAGATTTTGTGGTTGTTATCAACGCGGAAAAAGTAAATGTCTCAGGGAGAAAGCTAGATCAGAAGAAGTATTATTCTCATTCCGGTTACCCTGGGGGGTTGAAAGCCAAGACATTGAAGGAGCTCTTAGAGAAAAAGCCAGAAGAAGTTGTTCGAAAAGCAGTCTGGGGGATGATTCCCAAGGGAAAGCTTGGCCGAGCTGTCTACAAGAAGCTTAAGGTTTATAGAGGTTCTCATCATCCTCATGAGGCTCAAAAGCCCCAAGAACACCGGTTTTAGGAGGAAACTTGAGTTTAATTCAGTATTACGGAACAGGAAAGAGAAAAACATCCGTTGCTAGGGTTTTTCTTCGACCAGGAAAAGGTGATATCACTTTACATGTGAATAAAAAACCTCGTCAATTCACAGAATATTTTTACATGGATAGTCAAAAGCACACCATCAAACACCCTCTTCGTCTGACTGAAACAGAAAATAAATTCGATATTTTCATCCGTGTCAACGGAGGGGGGCTAACCGGACAAGCAGAAGCAATTCGCTTAGGAATCGCAAGGGCTTTGGTCGAGTTTAACAAGGAGTTAAAGCCCAATCTTAAGGGGGCAGGCTTATTGACGAGGGACGCCAGGATTAAAGAAAGAAAGAAATATGGATTGTTGGGGGCCCGAAAAGCACCACAGTACCATAAGAGATAAGCGGAGAATTTCCATTGGTATCAGTAACGATGAAAGAGCTTTTAGAAGCAGGCGTCCATTTTGGCCACCAAACTAAAAGGTGGAATCCCAAGATGAAAGAGTATATTTTTGGCCAGAGGAATGGAATCTATATCATTGATCTACAGAAGACAATAAGAATTTTTAAGGACGCCCTCCAGTTTATAAAGAGTGTTGCCGAGAGTGGAAAGGAAGTGCTCATGGTGGGAACAAAGAAGCAGGCTCAAGATATAATCCGGGAGCTTTCTTTAAAGTGCGAATCCAGTTATGTCAATCAACGTTGGCTGGGCGGATTGTTGACTAACTTCAGTGTCATCAGAGGCAGCGTGGAGAGATTGATTGAATTAGATGAGATGAAAGAGGACGGGCGTTGGGGATTGTTCTCCAAAAAGGAACAGTCGAAACTGGAAAAGGTCTACAGAAAACTCTCTAAAAATCTGGGTGGAATAAAGAATATGTTAGAACTCCCTGGGGCTTTGTTCGTGATAGATTCTACCAAAGAGGAGATTGCAATTTATGAAGCCCAAAAGCTGAATATTCCGATTGTAGCTGTGGTTGATACGAATGGAGACCCAGAGAAGATAGATCATCCTATCCCTGGTAATGATGATGCAGTAAGAGCCATCGAGTTGTTCACCTCAAAAATATCTGAAGCCATAATTGAAGGCAAAAAGAAGAGAATGGAAAGAGAACTCCTGGAAGCCAAAAAAGAGGAGGAGGTTTCTGAAGAAAAAGAGGGAGCTCCTCAAGAAGAAGGTGCTATTCAAGAAGAAGAGGTAGTCCCGCAAGAGGAAGAAGAGGTCTCTCCAGAGGAAGGCCAGGCTACTCCCTCAGAAGGGCAGACTCCTTCTCCCTCTAAATCTTCTGATAAAGAAGAGAAAGACGAGGATTATACTGAGCCTGAAAAAAGTGCTTAAGAAAGGAAAGTGAGATGGATATAACAGCGGAAATGGTTAAAGAGCTCCGCCAGCGCACAGGAATTGGAGTGATGGAGTGCAAAAAGGCACTCAAGGAAAGTAAGGGAAACGTAGAAAAGGCAATTGTCATTTTAAGGAAAAAAGGATACGCTCGCGCCAAGGGTAAGATGAGTCGAGACACAGCAGAAGGAATAGTTGGTTCCTACATACATCTTGACGGGAAAATAGGGGTTCTCCTGGAGGTCAACTGTGAATCGGATTTCGTATCCCGTAACGATGAATTTAAAGAACTAGTAAAAAATATTGCCATTCATATTGCCGCTTCAGCACCCGAGTACTTATCTTCAGAGGATATTCCTCCAGAGGTCTTAGAGGAAGAGAAAGAGATCGTTCGTGAGCAATTCAAGGATTCAAAAAAGCCTCCAGAGATTATAGAGAAAATCGTCCAGGGCAAGATTGGTAAATTCAACGAGGAAGTCTGTTTATTGGATCAACCCTACATAAAGGATGATAAGATTTCGATCAAAGAGCTAATAACTTCCCATATTGCCAAATTTGGCGAGAACATCCGTATAAAAAGGTTTGCTCGGTTTGAGCTGGGTAAACCATAAGATAAAATCATGCCTCAAATTAGGCCTGCCTATAAGAGAATTCTGTTAAAGCTTTCTGGAGAATCTCTTTTAGGAGATGCTCCTTACGGGATTGACCTCGATACTTCAAAATCTATCGCCCAAGAGATAAAAGAAATTCATGATTTGGGAGTTCAGGTTGCCATCATGATCGGCGGAGGGAATATTTTTCGCGGTATGAGTGGAACAGAAGCAGGGATGGACCGAGCCTCGGCTGATTATATGGGCCTTTTAGCTACGATAATGAACGGAATTGCTCTTCAGGATGCTCTGGAGAAAGAGGGCGTTTTCACCCGCCACATTTCAGCTATTGAGATCAAAGCCGTGGCTGAGCCTTTTATAAAAAGAAGGGTAATAAGGCATCTTGATAAAGGAAGAATTGTCATTTTCAGCGCAGGTATCGGCAGTCCATATTTCACCACTGATACCGCGGCTGCGTTAAGAGCTTTGGAGATCAAGGCTCAGGTGATATTGAAGGCGACAAAGGTGGACGGTGTTTATACAGCCGATCCTTTGGTGGACAAGACTTCCAGAAGGTTTAGTTCTATAAAGTATCTTGATGTCATAAAGAGGGGATTGAAGGTTATGGATACGACAGCGATTTCCTTGTGTAAAGACAATAAGCTGCCAATCATAATTTTCAACCTTAAGAAGAGAGGAAACATAAAAAAGGTAGTTTTAGGCCAGAAAGTTGGCACGAAGATTTATTGAACTATGCCTTGAGAATGATTTCTTACCCATTATTCAGTCTTTTAGAGAGGAATAAGGATGGTTAAAGACATATTAAGAGAGCTAGAAAAAAAGATGAAAGTTTCCACGGAGCATTTTAGAAAAGATCTGAGTAAATTAAGAACGGGCCGTGCGAACCTTGGTCTTTTTGAGGATATAAAAGTTGACTACTATGGAAGCCTAACACCGATCAATCAGATGGCGACCCTGGGAGTTCCTGATCCTACCTTGATCACTGTCCAGCCATATGATCCATCCTTGTTGGAAGCTATTGATAAAGCAATCAGGAGTGCTGATCTGGGTCTAAACCCGATTAATGACGGCAAAATACTCAAGATACCGATTCCTCCTCTGGATGAAGAAAGAAGAAAGGAAATAGCCACACACATAAAAAAAATGTTGGAAGATGAGAAAACCGCTCTTCGTATCATGAGAAGAGAGAGCAAGGAAGAGATCGAAGAACTAGAAGAGAAAAAAGAGATTACTGAGGATGATAAATATTGGGGTTATGACAAGCTTCAGGAAGTAACCGATGAATACAATAAGAAAATAGACGAGCTTGCCCGTTCCAAAGAAAAGGAAATTCTTGAGTTATAAATTCATAAGGCGTGTTTGATGAATCAAACACCTACATAAGATTAAGCGGATGCCTAGGTTCTTTTAAACCAATTCTCAGTTGTCCCGAATTTTGTCCTTATAACGACTCCCCAACCGATTATGCTCATAACGAAGGTGAAGAGAACGCCTATAACAGGGATAAAGGATATGAGACTCACAAGAATCAAACCCAGAACGACAGCCAGAAGCGGAGAGATTTTGCTTTTCCCGAAAGCGTTGATAAGGCTTTCTCCAAAGAAATAGAAAAGGATAACTCGACCAAAGATTTTAATAATAAAGCCTATTATAACGAGAGCAAGAAGGATAGGAATTCCTATCAAGACTAGGGAAAGTAAAGCTGAAAAAATGATTAGGCCAGAAAAAATAATAATGCTTAAAAGACCTGTGGCAAAAATTGGCCAGAAGGATTTTCTGATTTGAGCAGAGGCAAAGGAAATTTGACGAGGGAAAAAAGCTGCTATCAATAAGGCAAGGAGAAACCAGATAAAAACAGAGATCAATTTAATAATCAAAAGTAAGGGAATTAGAGAAACAGAAAGGAAACCTCGTACTCCTTCCTCAAATAGCTTTGTGATGTCTTCCGAAGTCTTAAAATAAACCGTATCCCCTTCGACAGTGCATCCGGGTTTTTTGATGAGTGTGCCTCCTATAGAGGCGACATCTCCTCTGACGCGAGCTGTGGGTTCCAGAGTGATTGTTGAGCCGAATCCTAAAACTACATCCTCTACTTCGCCAGATATAATAATTTCGCCTCCGAAGGCAATAACGCCTTCTTTGACTCTTCCCTTGATATCGACGGCTCCCCCAAAAGTGACGATATTATCTTGGACTTCGCCTTCAGCGACAACGATGTCTTTCTTCAAGGTAAAGCTCTGCTGACTTTGAAGAGGGAGAGAAGCTGAGACAAGGAAAAGAAAGGTGAAAACAAACACAATTTTATTTTTCATGCTTTTTCTCCGATCAATATTTTTCTTTTTATTCCGTAGATAGAGAAAGCGATTAAAATAATAGCGATGGTGATAATGATTATCTGCACCTGGGGACTTATGATAGTTGTCAGAGAAGTGAAAGTCTTGATGATATATCCAAAGAATTGCTGAAGAGCTTTGATAAAAAGAGATGCTACCTTAACGAGCTTCACAAAGACGGGAGAAAGATTTCTTACAAAATTCCACAGGCTATGATTAAGGCTGGTAAGAAGACTTGAGAAATGTTGACCTGCAACTAGAAAGAGGATAAAAATTGCTAAGGTGGTTGATCCGAGGCCAGCATACGCGGCTGTGAGCCAGGCAGAGAGGGGAACTCTGAGCGGAAAAATTCTAGCCATGACCTGCTGGGTGAAATCGGGAGGCGTCTTCCAGAGGGGGAGATTTTCTGAGGCCTGAAGCAATGGCCTTCTCTCTTCAAGAGCTTTTTTACATTTTCGGCAGGTAGCCAGGTGCTCCTCGATTTTTTTATTTTCACTAAGCGAGAGCTCTTTCTCTATATAAAGATAAATCTGGTTAATGCTAAGGCACTTCATGCTTTTTCCTCCAAGTGCTTTCGAATTAATTCTCTGGCTTGAAAGACTCTGTTTTTGATCGTTCCCACAGGCAAGCCTTTTATTTCAGCCATTTCTTCATAGCTGAATTCGTTGATATGCCTCCAGACAAAAACTTCTCTTAAGGGAGCTGGGATTTTCTCTAAAGCCTGCTCAATTCTTTCCTTGAGCTCGGAGAATTCAAGCTTTTTCACGATGGAAGGTTCTTCATCTGAAACTTGAAGAGGAGGAAGGTCATTATCTCGATCCTTCTGGTCAAGGGAGAAGGCATCAATTTTTTTCTTTCGCCAGTAATCAATGATAAAATTGGATGCGATTTTGAAAAGCCAGGTACTGAATTTATACTGAGGCTTATAAGAATGGAGAGAAGAATATGTCCTTATAAATACTTCCTGGGTAAAGTCTAGAGCCAGTTCACGCTCCCCAACCGTGCGGCCGATGTAGTTCAGCAGGGGGTGCTGATACTTTTGGATAATCATTTCAAAAGCCTCTTTCTCTCCTTTGATTGTTCTTTCGACGAGTTCTTTATCTTCATCCATGGAGGACATCCTGTCCTCAAAAGTTTATACGAAAGCGAACAGAGATGGTTTAGGTTTGGAGTATTTTTTAGAGGTATTCATTTCTCTTGTCTGATTCATCCTCGATAATTTCAACATCTGGGGGTATTTTCAACTCAAACACGTTTTTTGATAGTCGAACATCTGTCTTTATCTGGGAAAACCTAAACTCATTTTTATTTCCGGCCCAATCAAAAAAAATGGCTCTTAGGATAAGCCATGTTTTTTCGTCTATTTCCAGAAGGATGTACGTGTATTCACCTTCTTCTCTGGGAGTTAATTTCAGCTGGTGCGCCTTTTTATTTTCTGACGGGAATGGGCTAGGCTCGATCAAATAGTTGTCATTCAAGTGCCTCTTACCAGAAAGAAGAGAGAGGATTTCTGAGTCATACATGTCTTTTGATGAGTAACTTCGGTAGAGTTCTTTATCCTCAGGAAAGTACTGCAAGAAGACTCCTTCCTTATAGAGGAAAATCTTCTCTTCAGGATCTTTGTACTCCCATTTCATTAAGTCTGGTTTTTTGAAATAAAATTTCCCCTTTTCTCTTAGAGGGGTAGAAACAGAGGAGGAGTAAAAGATTTGATTAAAATTAGATTGGAGAGATTGGATTGAGCGAAGTTTCCTCTCTACATTAAGTGCGATATCTTCAACAGTGGGAAAAGTGCTAAGCCAGGAGAGCAAGAGCAAACCAATGAAGTGTTTCATTGCATCTATTATATAAAATGGGGTCAGACTTGCAAAACTTGAATTATTTTAAAAGTCTGATCCCATTGCCAAGATATAGATTTTTTTGTTATAAGTTGCTGCGTGAAGCTAGAATTTTTCATTTTTCTCCTTACTTATTTCTTTCTTCTTCTCCTCCTAAGTTTCATTTTTTCAAAGAGGATGAAGAATCTGGAGGATTTTTTTCTTGCCTCGCGACGTCTTCCAGCTTTTTTAGTCTATTTATCTCTTGCTGCTTCTTGGTTCGGGGCGACATCAACCCTGGTCTCTGCTGATGAAGCCCTTGAGACAGGGGTAAGTTCATTTTGGATCATGGGGGCACCGGCAGTGCTTACCGTTCTTATCCTTGCCTTTTTTTTGGCCCGGCCCATTCGGCGCCTTCCTATAGTAAGCTTGCCGGACCTTGTAGAGTTGCGCTATGGTCGTGCTGTTCGTCATCTGGCTGCCATATTGATTATCTGGTACATGGCAGTATTGGCTGCTTCCCAAATGGTAGCTATCGGGCATTTTTTGAAGATGTTTCTTGGCACTTCTTATTTCATGAGTCTGGCACTGGGAACAATCGTGGTCCTCGTTTACTCTGTCTTTGGAGGCTTTTTTTCCGTCGCAATCACAGACGCTCTTCAGTTTTTTCTCCTTGTAACAGGAATCTTCGGTCTTTTCTTTTTTCTGTCAGATGCTTCCTCCTTACGCGAGGTTTCCTTGTGTGCTTCGGAACTTGGTAAAGATAATTATTTCAATTTTTTCTTAAATTTTAAAAAGAACTTTCTAATCGTTCTCTCTTTTACCCTGGCATGGACAATCTCTCCTATTGCCTGGCAGAGGATTCAGGCAGCTCGAACAGAAAGGAGTGCACGGCTTGGGCTGTTCGCTGCATCCGGGACTTTTTTTCTTCTCTACGGAATCGTTGTCTTAATAGGCATCCTCTCTTTTCCTTTATTCTTTTCCCTGGAGCTTGAGGGGCCTCTCTTTTCTGAAATTATTTCCTCTAGGACTGGGATTTTCCTGGGAGGTGTTTTGTTTGTTGCTATCGTGGCTGCAGTCATGTCCACTATGGATACGGCAATCAACACCGGAGCTCTTTCTTTAACGAGGGATGTCTACCAGCAAATTTTCTCTTCAAGCAGAGAAAAAAGAATTGTTTTAGTGAGTCGTCTCTCGACTTTGCTTGTAGGAGGATTGGCATTTCTTGTGGCGACCAGGTTTCAAAGCATTCTGAAAACTCTGGGCCTTGCTTCAGAAATTATGGCCGAAGGCCTTTTTATCCCAGGTGTTGCCATGATTTTTTTGAAGAAAAAATTGCCCATGGCTGGTTTTTTAAGTCTGCTTCTGGGTGGAGGATATTCTTTGCTCAGGTTTTTATGTGAAGTAAAACTTCTTTCCTTGAGTTGGCCTTCTTGGCCCTATTCCATTCCGTATGGCGTTGGTCTAAGTCTTGCCGGATTTGCTGCAGGCATTGTCATTGAAAACTACAGGAAAAAATAATAGGTTGAGAAACAGAAAAATGTGGCCAAAAAATGGGGCCAGGCCCCGTTTTCTGTTGTTTTGTCCTTAAGTTGAGAATGTCCTCTTTATTACAAAAATGGGGCCTGGCCCCATTTTTGGTGGCCCCATTTTCCCCTGCATTTTGGGTTTTGTTGTTTACTGTTAACTGAGTTTTTTATATTATTTATGCCGATGTCTTTTTTCAGTGAGCTTCGTTGGAGAACGGTTGGAGTTTTGAGCAAATTGGTATTATGGCTATGGGCCAAATCAACCAGAATGAAAGTTCTGGGAGTAGATAGCTACCGAAAAATAAGAGAGCAAGGAAGGCCAGTTATTTTTCTGGTTTGGCACGGGAGGATTTTCATTGTCCCCTTTTTTTTTCGCAAAAGAGGAATCATGCCGCTTATAAGCCCCAGCAAAGATGGCGAGATCGCTGCCCGGATTATGTCTAGGTGGGGATATCGAATCCTAAGAGGATCAAGCTCACATGCTCTCATAAGAGTATGGAATGAGATGAAAAAAGAGCTTCAGAGCGGAGGAGAATTGATAATCGTTCCCGATGGTCCCAGAGGGCCCGATCGAAAAATGAAGTTGGGAGGTCTTAAACTTGCTCAAGAGACGGGAGCCGTTCTTGTTCCCTTTACATTTTCGACCTCCAGAAAAAAATTCTTGAAAAGCTGGGACAATTTTTTGATTTTTCATCCCTTCTCCAGAGTCGTTGCTATATATGGAGAACATTTTGCAGTTGATCCTGGCCTCAAGGATGCTGAGCTGGAGAAAGAGCGTCAAAAAATAGAACGTTTCATGCTTCACTTGGACGAGAAGGCGGACAGGTTTTTTGATTAGGACGACGCCTTGTTGTCCTTTGTAGGAAATTTATGTTATATATACACGCAAAAAGGAGAGGAAAATGAAAGCAAAAAAATTGTATTTACTACTTATTCTTTTAAGTTTCTCTGTAGCCTTATTCTCGCAGGAGCCTGAAGAATTGATTTCTCAGGGGGACAAATTGTACGCTGAAATGAAGGATTTGGCTACAGCCAAAGAGGCCAGGGCAAAATACCAGGAAGCTGTAATAAAAGCAAAAAGTTATGAAGCTTATTGGAGGCTTTCCAGGATACTCTATTATATCGGAAAAAATACGGAAAGCAAAAGAGAAAAGAAGATCATTTTTTCCCAGGGAGTTTATTATGCTAAGAAAGCTGTTATTTCAGAACCAGAAAAGCCAGATGGACATTACTGGCTCGGGGTCAATTATGGACTCTTTGGAGAAACGAAAGGAGTGCTTAAGAGTCTATCCTTGGTTAAGCCGATTAAGAATGCGATGAACAAAGTTATAGAGCTAGACCGAGAATATGAAGACGGAGGACCAGACAGAGTCCTGGGCCGGGTCTATTTCAAGGTGCCGGGTATCGCTGGAGGAAGTAAGAAGAAATCTCTAGAACATCTTGTGAAATCCAAAGAGATTGGTCCGAATGATGCCTTAACGCGTTGTTATTTAGCTGACACCTTGCTTTCTCTCAAAGAGGTGGATAAAGCGAGAGAGGAATTGGAATTTGTGTTGAACATGGAGTCGGATCCGCGCTGGATTACTGGAGTAGACGAATGTAAAGAGGAGGCCAAGAAAATGCTCCAGGAAAAAGCATTCACTGAGAAGTAATTATTAAGTTTTATTTTTTTCAGGATCGAGTCTGTTAAAACCTGGGAGAAGAGAAAAGACAGATCACATATAAGAATTTGGCAATTTGAATTTGCTCTCCCTAATTTTAGCCCTTCATTCTGAAAACACCTGAGCAGAGAAGATCTCGATATCAACTCCTTTTTTCCATTCATCCTCATCCAGGCCAGCCTTTAAACATCCATGAGAAAGATAGGTCTCTAAATCCCAGTTCCACTCAACCGGAACCTGAGGGAGGAGGAGGCCTTTGCAGGGGCCTTTAGAGATTATGATGCCATGCTTTCCTACTTCTATTTCCTTAATATCCTTGATTGATCTGGGCAGGCTGAGCACGGATATTTCAATCTTTGTATCTGGCAGTTCCTCAAGTGTTATGGATTCGAAGCGTAAGTCCTGAGTAGCAGCTGAGATGGCAACATCGGTGATTGTTTCCCAGAGGGGTTTGTAAGGTAGGGGGTATCCGATACAACCCCTGAGTTGATCATTTACCTTGAGAGTGACAAAGGCCCCCCTTTTTTCTTTAAGCTGTTCATCTTCTATTTTTGGCTTAGGGACATTTCCTGTCTTCAAGTAATGCTCGATGGCTTGACGAGCTAAACCAAGGAGAATTTTTTGTTGATCTTTGTTCAGAAGATTCTCCCTTATATATTATAGTTTCTTATTAGTGACTCGTTAGTTCAACAGGCAGTAGAAAAAATTCATTCTCGTAATCTATTACATATGATTTAATGGTCATCTTTTTTTGCTGGTTGGAGCTGATTTCTAAAAAGAGTTTTCCGCATGCAAAGGGAGCCAATATTTTTTTGATTTTTTTCTCCTCCGGATTAAAAGAGAAAAAACCAATGAGTTTTCCGTCATAAAGCTTATCTAACTCATGATACTTCTTTAGAGATGGAAAAAAGCCTGGCAGAGAGGGGAAAATTTTCTCCACAAAAAATCTATGACCTCTCTTGTGCCCGATAAGTAGACCATCAGAATTTGAGCTAGAAGAGATCAAGTTTATTGCGTTGAGAGATTGGTAAGCCTCCTGGGATAAGTAGGCATCCATCATTACTGATTATAACAGAACTTCCTGATGGATAAAATACAATAACGACAAAACAATAAATATATAAGTCATGGCAAAAGCGCTAAGGATGAAATTGTAGGGGCTTGATTTATCAAGCCCACATTATTTATGTAGGGATTTGATTCGTCAAATCCACCTTTTTTTAAGGGTTTATTCATTAAATCCAGACCTGCTAATGCCGAAAGAATTAATGTATTCTATGGGACGCTTGATTCATTGTAGGGGTTTGATTCATCAAATCCACCTTATTTTTATAGAGATTTGTTAATCAAACCCACCCTTTATATCAGTCCCAATAAAGGAGCGATGAACGTTACGCCGACCCAGATGATTATGATTCCGGCAATATTCATCCAGAAGCCAAATTTCATCATTTGAGGAAGTCGGACCATTCCTGAGCCGTAAATAATGGCATTGGGAGGAGTTGCCACAGGAAGCATAAAGGCAAAACTGCAGCCGATAGCACTCCCCAAAACAGGAGGCAGAGGACTAATCGAAGCAGCTTTTGAGATGGCGATGATAATGGGAATAATCATATTGGCTGAGGCCGTGTTAGAGGTTAACTCGGTTAGATAAACGCTAAATGCAACAGAGAGCAGAGTGATTAGGGAAAGGCTGGCAGCACTTCCGCCAGAGGAAATAAAAAATCTTCCGATGGAATCAGCCAAACCAGTTTCGAACATCTGGAATCCCAAGGATAATCCTCCCCCAAAGAGAAGAAGAGTACCCCAGTCGATCTTCAAGGCTTCTTTCAAAGACAGGGTGAATTGGCCGCGCCTTAGATTAACTGGAAGGATGAAAAGGAGACCTGCTCCTATTATAGCTGCTGCCGCTTCTGGGAAGCGTTCTTGGAGCCAGAGGAAAAGAGGAGCCTCTCTTCCCCATACAAGAGAAACGAAACCTGGAAAGATCCAGAGCATAACAGTGACAGAAAAAGCCACAAGCACATTTTTTTGTGCTCGTCCCAACCCTTGATGGACTTTTCTCCCTTTAAACGGAAGAATACTGGCTAACTCTCCAGAATCTTTTTTGTCTCTGAGCATAAACTTCATGAAGTAAAAGAGAACGAAAAACATAGGAATAAGCACCAGAAAACCGATGATCATCCACTGGAAAAAAGTGATCTTATAAGCAGCCAATTTTTCGAGCATGCCGATGGCGATAAGGTTAGGGGGGCTCCCTATGGGAGTGCCGATACCGCCTATAGAAGCTGAGTAGGCTAGTGTCAGAAGAAGGATTATGCTGAAAGAGGGAACTCCCTTTTTGCTTTTCTCTGAATCGAAGGTGCCCAACACTCCCAGAGCAATCGGGAACATCATGGCAGTGGTGGCTGTGTTACTTATCCACAGGGAAAGAAACACAGTAGTTAGTCCCAAGGCAAAAAGGACCCTTGTTTTCTTAAGGCCGATGGATTTCAAGGAGAGAATAGAGTAGGCTAATTTTTGGTCGAGGGCATGAACACTCATTGCCCTTGCCAGCATAAAACTCCCTAAGAAGAGCATGATAATGGGATTAGCAAAAGGAGCAAAGGCTTCTTTGACTGGTGCAATGTGAAAAACCGTTATAAAAATTGGGATGAGGAGAGCAGTAATAGGGATAGGAATACATTCCGTAACCCACCAAACCACAACCAAAAGAAACACGGCCAAAAGGCTGTTGGCCTTTGGGCTGTAGGGAAGAATAGGAGAGAAATAGGCCACCAGAAAAAGAAAAGGGCCAAGGAGAAAGCCTATTTTTTTTCTTTGCTCCATGCTTAAAGCTTTAGATCATATCAAGAATTTTTCCCCATATCATGAGCCGATCATCTCTCTCCCTGTAAAGCGATTTATCCTAAGGGAAGAAAGCCCGAACCAATGGAAAGAAAAAGGATTATATTTTTTTTCTTGGGAAAAAACAAGAAAAAAGACTCATGCTGCATGGTTCAAAAACAGGTTGCTTTTGCCCCAGCGAGTCAAAAGGAAGTCGGATCCATGCCTCGATCTCCACTTGGGATCAGAACTTTGTCCTCATGTTGCTAATCGGGCTGCATTCTATCTATGAACATGACATGATAAAGTCTGACCCTTGAACCATGTCCGCTCAGCCTTTCTCACGGTTTTTTCATCATACAACCTTCGCCAAGCGTTTCTATGGGCACGCTCCTCTTTTTTTCCTGTTTTTAAGTTCCAGAAAAAGTAGCCTGCCCCTCTTTTTTTTGATAGAATTACCATCGAAGAAAAAAGATAAAAAGAATGAGATACCAAGTGCTAATTGTGGGTCCTCTCGAAACAAACTGCTACCTTGTTTATTGTCAGGATTCCCTGGAATGCGCTGTTGTTGATCCTGGAGCCGAGGCAGACAGGATATTTCTAATGATTGCCCGGAAAAATCTTAAGCCAGCGCTCATACTCAATACTCATGGTCATATAGACCACATAGGGGCAAATAAGGACGTCAAAGAGAAGTTTAACATTCCATTATATCTCCATTCTGCTGATAGCCCTATGCTGGAAAATGTTCAGCAGTCTGAAATGGCCATTTTTCTGGGAGCAATGGATTCTCCCCCTCCAGATAATCTGCTAACTGATGGGGATAAGATAAAGATTGGAAAATCTTTCCTTCGGGTTATTCATACGCCCGGACACTCTCCGGGAAGTGTCAGCTTTTTAGGCGATGGGTTTCTTATTTCTGGAGACACTCTTTTTTTTGGAGGAGTAGGGCGCACTGATCTTCCCGGAGGTTCCTGGAAGGATATGGTGAGTTCGATTAAAAATAAAATCCTGACGATGCCCGATGAAATGGTGGTCCTTCCGGGCCATGGCCCTTCAACAACAGTAGGACAGGAAAAGCGAGCTAATCCTTTTATCACATGAAAAATTTTTCCTCTGCGCCTGAGGATATTCTCCGGGTTTTCCTTGAGTTCCTTTCTGTTGAAAAAGGACTATCTTCGAATACTGTGCTTTCATACTCACGAGATATGAAGAAGCTTTTTCAGTTCCTAGGGAAAGAAAAAATACCTTGGTTAAAGGCCGGAGAAGAAGATCTCATAAGATTCATCCATCACCAGAGCCGATCCGGCCTTTCAGCTCGCTCTTTGGCCAGGCTGATCTCTTCTCTTAAGAGCTTCTATAAATTTTTGGCCTTGGATGGAGTGATCAAGAAAAATCCTGCCGTCAATCTTTCCTCGCCAAAGACCTGGCTTTCCCTGCCAAAATTCTTAACCGTCAGCGAAGTCGAATTGCTTCTTCGCCAGCCTGATGAGAGGGATAGGTATGGAGTAAGGGATAAAGCTATGCTGGAGCTTCTGTATGCCACGGGATTAAGGGTTTCAGAGCTTGTCACGTTGAAGATAAAAGATTTAAGTTTGGAGGACGGATTTCTCCTCTGTATGGGTAAGGGCGGCAAGGAAAGGATTGTTCCGATCGGAGACTCGGCTGCAGAGGCTATCCGCAGATATCTTGATGAAGCCCGACCTCTGCTTTTGAAGCAACCGAATAATTTCCTTTTCCTCACTCGCCGCGGGAGTTCATTTACCCGCCAGGGCTTCTGGAAGCTTCTGAAATTTTATGCAAAGAAGGCAGATCTAGACGTGCAAATTAGCCCTCATATCCTGCGTCATACCTTTGCCACCCATCTTCTTGAAAGAGGAGCTGACCTAAGGTCTGTTCAGCTAATGCTGGGGCATAGTCAGATAACCACTACCCAAGTTTATACCCACGTTAGCCGGCAGCAGCTCCGTCGTGTCTACGATAAGTTTCATCCTAGGGCTTGATTTTTTCTGGCTCAATTAAAAAGATTCCCGAATTTCATCCAGCATTGCGAAGGCTTTCCTCAGAGGAGGGATGACGATGGAGCCTCCCACTACAAGAGCGATATTGAAGGCTTCGTAAAGCTGCTCATTTTTGAGCCCCAGGCTAACGCAACGAGAAAGATGATAAGTCACACAATCATTGCATCTAAGAACAAGTGAGGCAACTAGTCCCAAAAGCTCTTTCGTTTCAGCGGATAAGGCGCCCTGATTGTACGCATTTTTATCGAGAGCAAAGAAGCGATGGATTTCTTTGTTTCCGCTTTCCAGTATCCGTTTATTCATTTTCTGGCGAAAATCTTGGTACCGGCTGAATTCTTCACTCATTTCTCCTCCTAAAATATATTAGTTTTCTTAGTGCTTTTTGGTTCAATTGAAAAATGTGTGTTTGATAAATCAAACACCTACACCAGATTAATTAAGGCTGATTGCAAGGCTTCTTGGCTCGTTCATTAAAAATGGGGATCTATGGAGATTTGGACTTTGACATCATGGCTACTGGAAAAGAACGCAGGTATGCTTCGCTGTATATGCGGTTTATGGTACTCCCATTTCCAGGCAAATTTCTTCTCTACGGTATCAAGATAAATCTCCCTTTCCTCAAGAAAGATGAGATTAGAACCTTTGGAAACAAATAAGTTGTAGTCAATGTCAGAAGAATGGCGGGAATTTTCTTTAGATGCAGGCAAGCTAAGTTGAAATTTACGAATAGACTCATTTTGGGGGATGGGGAAGCTTTTGACAAAAAAATCAAAATGGAGGTTTTCGCCTTTTCTCAAGATATAATTCAGTTTAAAGGAAGGTTTATCACGGAAATCATCTGTATATATAATCTTTGTAGACTCAGGAAATTTTCCCTTTTCTTCAGCTTCAAAACTTATAAGTTCTGAATTCTCATAATAGAGAATATAATCTCCATTATCCTTTTCCATACAGCCCGTCCAGAAAAGGGTGAAAGAGTAATGGCCTGAATAGGATGAATTTTTCTCCACAACTTTGTAATTCCCGTCTGAAATAAGGAGGATTTTAATCTCCCACCAGAGTGGTAAAGCTTGGTCAGAAGGGGTAAAGAGAAAGCAGTAAGCAGGCGGCAGGAGGTGAGGTAGGGTGAATAAAGAGATTAAGAGTAGAATGAGCAGCTTTTTTGCCATTTCTCTATATATAAAATATAAAATAAAAGAACCTATAATTCCACAAAAGAAAGTTCCTAATAGTTCTTGACAGGATAGTTAAATTCCTGTTAAACGGGTCTTGCTTCAGGAAGGTTTGACGCAAGAAAGTATATAATATAGAAGAATACATAAACTTAATCCAAAATATCTTTCTTGATAATAAAAAAAAGATTGAAAAGGAGAGTCAACATGAAGAAAGCAAAAACCATATTATCGATAATCCTGTTGATTTTTTGGGCAGCAAAATTTTCTTTTCCCCTGGAAAAGACGACACTAACACTTGAAGAGAGTATCCGCTTGGCTCTTTCCCAGAATCCTTATCATTTGGCTGCTGAGGAGAGATTAGAAACAGCCAGAGCCAAACTCAGAGAGGCAGCCGCAGGTTTTTTCCCCTCTCTTAATTCTGAGGGACTCCATACACTTGCTGAGAAACTATTTATTTTGGAGTTTCCTTCTTTTATCCCTGGTGAGCCTCCTCAGAGAATATCCATAGACTTCACCAAAGACTATCAGTTCTCTCTGAATTTTTCTCTGCCTCTTTTCACCAGC
>JABAOH010002931.1_pt1 | contig 22689 bp, 18 predicted proteins | sample 7062181 | NCBI WGS metagenome assembly JABAOH01 (sample SAMN14538630, study PRJNA623070) | marine sediment metagenome | biome: marine biome [ENVO:00000428]; feature: marine pelagic biome [ENVO:01000023]; material: deep marine sediment [ENVO:00002113]; isolation source: pool of 5 deep marine... | reverse complement strand
TGATCTTTTCCCGCGTATCTTTTGGCGATGCCTCGCACTGTCTTATCAATATCCAGTTCAGGATTCAACTGGAATTCACGGAAGACTTCTTGATTCACGGCAAAAGGGACCTTGTCCGGCGGCTGGATGCCTCCCAAATGGGCTAGAGTCCGAACACGGAGCTGACGCGAAGCCTGGAGTTTCTGATGAGTTAACCAGGGGAAAGGAATCCCCAAAAGCGGCTCGTGGTTCGTGTGCGGTCCGAAAGAGTGGTAGAAGAAGCAGTGGCTCCCTCGAGAGTCAAGCTCATCCAAAGGCTTCTTCTCCTTATCCGAGAAAGTGTTGTGGTACACTGAACCCGAAACAGTCACATCCGGATACTGCGGATGCGTGTAATTGTTTTCCCATCCTCTGGCCAGGAGGGAATTCGCTTCCACGTCGATCCGATCTTCGATCTGAGGCCAGAGGTATTCACGCTCTCCGTAAAAGGGTTCCAGGCGTGTCATCACCCGAAACCGTGGATTGATCCTGGAGGCCGTGTCCCGGAGGAGTGTGAAAAAATCAATGATATTCGAGGCTGCGGCTTTCGCGATTTCCGCATCCTCCTTCCATTCCCGAATCAAGTACGCCCCACCGTTTCTCCCCACATACAGGGATCGTGTGTGCTCGAACCCGGCTCCGCTGTCATTGCTCCATATGCTCAAGAACTCAAGTTCAGGAACTTCCATCAACAGCTTTGTCAGGAGTTCAGTGTAGTGTTTCTGAACAACCGGATGCGCGGTGGACAAATTGAACCGGGGCTTAAAACTGCGGAAGGGGTGATCGACACGCGCTCCCCGGAGAGTCGGATACCTTTTTAGCAGAGTTTCGGGCACTGAGCGAGGTTCGAAGCAAAGAAGCCCGGGGACAAGGCCGTATTTCACAGCCAGCTGCGCGTTTTTCTTCAAGAGATTCAAGTTGGCACTGAGATATTCTTCGGGATAAATTCCGTGATTCAACCGGCTGGAAACGAATTGGTCAAGAGCTGGACAGTACGTATAGAAGTCAGGATAAAATTCCCCTTGAACTCCCGCTTCTTTTGGCGATGGTGTGGACAAGGCATTCACTTCGATATGAGTGAAGCCCATCCGCGCATATTCCCGGATATACAGTTCGCGGTTAAAATCCCGGATGAGACGGGCATATTGTGTTAAAAAAATATCGAATGTGGATTTCTCGAACACAAAGCTCATTTCCCGAGTCCATGTCTTGAGATCCGCAACATTGTTTTCCAATAAATTTTCCAGGACGTAAGACAACACCGCAAAAAGGAAGCATGGCTTCGCACTCAGCAACCAGCCGCATTTATTCTTGTCGACATCAAAAAAGACCCACTCTTCACCTGAAGGAAGTTTCATCCCCTGGTTTACGAGTGTTTTTCTGAGATCTGTGTCCGCCACAGCCACATGAAACACCCCAGGGCCGGATCCCCTATCAGGCTTATCGAAAGGCTGGATGGTGGCACCAGGCTTAACAAAATCCAGAAGTTCCTCGGCGACGGTCTTTTCAACCGGATATCCCCCCCTGGGAATCCGGATAGATCTCGTTTTCTGGAACATTTCCCTGACTTTCATGATGACCTCCTCGACAAGCCTTTAACCAGAATTGTACTGCGAATAAAAAGAAAGTGGCAACTCTTTCAGCAAAAAAGAGAATTGAAAGATGTTTTCGCTCCAGTCAGATTTTTCACGCCATTTCCTCCTCAACCTTCTCGGCCCTGCGGAACTCCGCATGTTTATCCATCTCTTCCCCTTATGTCTACTCCATCTTCAGCACAATTTCCTAAATTATTCCGTGCTCAGACAGTCCTCGGGTCCGACTCCGTCGGATTCCCTCAAAGAACGCCTCGGAAAGGCTAAATCTTCCGATGTCGCTCAATCATCTCTCAATGCTCTTTGTCTTAATCCCAGATTTGAAACTGAGCACTCGATACAGCTGCCCCGCAGCTTGACTTCGAGTCTGTGCTCTGTTATAAGCTAAAGCAGAAAAATTGGGCATTAGTAGAATAAAAATTTCTCATTTCCCAAAGGAGAGATAATCATGATCTGGTGGATTCTGATTTTAGCCGTTTTATTCATCTTATCTTATCTTTCCCAGGTAGGCACACTCTTTCTTCTGCAAATCAAGTTTCCCTTCCTTGCGTCTTCGTTGATCAACGTATTGATTCTGATCTGTATGGTTATCGTTCTTGTGAGAATCCTCGGGATGAGAAGAAAGGGAGAAAAAGAAAAGCTCAAAAAAAGGATCCACGATCTCGAAGCAGAACTCAAATCCTTCAAGGAAAAAGGCACTTAACCCGACGCACAGATCCAGAAATCGAAAAAAAAGAAACTGGAAACACAAAATCCTCTGTTTCTCTTTTTAATATTTCATTTTCAAGATAAAATGACTCAACACACAAACCTGAAGGTCATTGATTTTCACATCCATATCGGACGGAAAGAGCACTGGCATGAATGGGTCCATTCCTTTCAGAAGGCCGCTCAATCAGAGTACTATGACCGATATGAAGAGATGATCGATCCGGTCAAATTCGCGGCCTATCTCAAAAGCCATCAGATCGAGAGAGCCGTAATTCTCCCTGAGATAAGCCCGATCACAACCGGAACCGTCTCCAATGAATATGTTTTTGACTTTTGCCGGGATAAGGATATATTCCTGCCCTTTTGCACCATCAATCCCACTCTGGTTAGCGACCTGGCTCAAGAACTTAAAAAATTCATCGATATGGGAGCCAAAGGAATTAAGCTCTATCCGTCCTACAATCATTTCTTCCCGAATGAAAAAAAAATCTATTCCGTTTATTCCTTGGCCGTGGAACATGGGCTGCCCGTGCTCGTGCATACCGGTTCCTCTGTGTTCAAGGGATCAAAAATCAAATACGCGAATCCCCTCCACCTGGATGATGTGGCGGCCGATTTCCCCGAACTCTCCATTCTCATGGCCCACAGCGGCCGGGGCCTCTGGTATGAGGAGGCCTTTTTTCTCTCCCGCCTCCACAAGAACCTCTATCTGGAGATCTCGGGCCTTCCTCCCAAAAACCTTTTGAATTATTTTCCTGATATGGAAAAAAACATCGATAAATATGTCTACGGGTCGGACTGGCCGGGCATCAAAACGATCGACATCAACGTTCATGCCATTCAGGAACTTCCTCTGGCAGAAGTTTCAGTGAAAAAAATTCTCTACGACAACGCCGCCCGGATCTTGGGAATCCTATGAAAACTGAATCCAACGCTTTGGAATTTTTATTTTGAGAAAAAACATATATAATATCTTTTTTGAATAGCTGCTATTGGAATAACGTGGATTATTCACGAGTCGAGGTTGCCGGAGACTCCGTTGCGAGGCGGGGTGGGATTCCTTCGCTTTGCTCGGAACAGGCTTGGCAATCCCATGCCTGTGCGCAAGGGCATGAGATCGCCACGCTTCGCTCGCGATGACGTGGTCGTCCACCGCGATTGCGCTGTAACAAAGTAGATTCGGTGAGATCGGCTCGCCCGAAGGGGAAAAGATGCTGAAATACAATAATCAGACATCCTTAAAAAATGCTGGCTTGAGGTGTCAGCAGATTTTATGAATAATTCAGGTAGGAATAAATTGGGAAAAGAAGCGCAAGTGTTCAGAAGACCAAAAGGATTTAACCTCTTCGAACTCCTGGTTGCGATCGTGATCATCGCTCTTCTCGCCATGATCGTCATACCCAGCGCTCGAACTTCTATCAACAGGGCCCGGATGAAAAGTACGATGAAAAACACTGCCGTCATTTCCGGAGCTCTTTCCGATTACATCATAGATAACGGAGTCGCTCCTGACCAAAGCGGCACTTATGATGCGAATTCATCAGTGTACCTCGCACTCTGTCCGTTTTACATCAAAGTCCTTCCTATCCAGGACGAATGGGGAGGCGGATATCGGATCTGGTGCAAAGACGCGGCGAACGGAGTCTATGGGATCACAGGCGCTGTAAGTGAAGACTTTCTGATCGCCTCTTTTGGACGTGATGGTGCACAGGAAGGTGATTTCACTTTCGATCCCGGACTCCCGGAGGATGGAATTCACTACCTCAAAAAAATGACGGATTTCGATAAAGACCTGGTCATGTGGAATGGCATCTGGATCCGGCGTCCCATCGGTGTCGGTGATTAAGAATCCCGCTCTGAATAACAAATTTTGAGTGCGTTCACAGAGGGGGCAGGTTCTAATACTCTGAATCGGAGAGAACTTCTTCTCCCAAACCTCCCGGTTTTGGAATCGGCTTGTTGGTGGAATTTTTGGGGCGTAAAATTCGGATGGCCCGAACGCCAGCGGCTTGTGCGGCTTCTATATCTCCGTCTGAATCCCCGTAAAAAATCTGAATTTCGTTGTCCTTGATCGGTTGAATTTTCAGGTTTTGAATGGGATCAAATCCAGTGAAAATGACCTTGTTCGGATTTTCCAATTCAAAAATTTTAGCCAGCAGCGCTGTGACCGTCTCTGTTTCCGAAGGAATTCGCGCTGTAATGAAAAAAATAGAATCCCCCCTTTTTTTGTGGAGCTCGATCAGGCTGTGCGCGCATTCTTTAGGGATACTGAACTGATCCAGCCCGTTGTTCATCTCCATCCAGAATGCGGTCATAGTCAGAAAAGCTCTGTTTCCCGGTGAATACTTCTGCTGTCCATAATAATACCCTGGACTCGAAAACAAGACAGTATCATCAATATCAAAACCGACCTTCATCGGTGGTTCATTCCTCAAACTCGCCTCAATCTCCTTAAGAGTCACCCAGCGAATACCGTCATATTGGACAATTTCGCCACAATTCACCCATAAGAGGCAAATCAAAAGGCTGAGGGACACAGCACGGAAAGCTGATCTTCTGAACATGGTCATTTCTCCTTCTCTCAATTCCTGAATTCCAGCCTTTGATGCTATAACACGAAGAATCCGTTGTCAAAATCTTAGAGAATTCGTTTTTTCTTTGAAGTCACAAGACTGTTTTTATACATGAAAATTTCAATTGACACAACAGACTTTGCGCTCACTATATCAAATATTTTCTTGGATGAGAATTGACTTAACTCCTTTATATTCATATCATGACTAGAAACATAGGGCTGGATGAATATGCAGTGTCCAAGCTGTCATGCTGTCAATTCCGAAGAAAGCCAATACTGCAGCAAATGCGGAATGCCGCTGGTCGATATAAAGGACACGGTCACTCATACAACTCCCATCCAACCTCCGAAAGAAGACACTCTCCAATTTGCACCCGGTGAAAGCTTTGGCCGCCGCTATAAAATCATCGAAGAAGTCGGACGCGGAGGGATGGGAAGAGTCTACAAAGCAGAAGATAAGGAACTCGGAATCACCGTTGCCCTCAAAATGATCCATCCTGAATACTCGGCAAAATCCCATATCGTCGATCGCTTCAAGAAAGAGACCCTGCTGGCGAGGTCGATTTCCCATGAAAACGTGATCCGGATTTACGACATCGGGGAGGTAGAGAGAGTTAAATTCATCTCCATGGACTACATCAAGGGACAGAGTTTAAAGGACTTGATCCTCACCTCAGGCACTCTGACCGTGGATACTGCCATTAATATCACAAAACAGATATGCCAAGCTCTCATGGTCGCCAACCAAAAGGGAATCGTCCATAGAGATTTGAAGCCCCAAAATATCCTGGTCGACAGCAGCGGGAAAGCGTACGTGACCGATTTCGGAGTGGCGAAATCCGTTGAAGTCATGGAGGACAGTGTTCCAGGCCTGATCATCGGAACTATCCAGTACATATCTCCTGAGCAGGCCAAAGGAGAAAAAGCTGACACTCGCTCTGACCTGTATTCTCTGGGAATCATCATGTACGAGATGTTGACAGGGAAAAAACCCTTTCATGCGGAAACCTACACAGGGTATATCCAGAAACATATACACGAAAGGCCTTCGGCGCCCTCAAAGATCAATCCGAATATTCCTCCGTATTTAGAAAAAATCATTCTCAAATGCCTGGAGAAAGCGAAGGAATTTCGCTACCAGAATGCAGAAGAAATCCTCAGGGATTTAGAAACTGAGAGAGTGGCCACACGGCCAATCCTTTCCCGAATCAGAGTGAAAAAATTCAGTAAATTTATTACGGCCGGTATCCTCGTGCTTCTTTTCATAATCGTTGCTTATCTCTGGATAACAAGAAAACCTCAGGTCCCTCCTCCCCCGCAAGATACTTCGATCGTGATGGTCGCCATAATGCCGTTTGAGAACAACACAGGAGATAAAAATTTAGAACACATACAGCGGATCCTTCACGATTCTATGATTCATGACCTTCATCAGTCGAGGTTTATTAGGGCTCTGTCTCAAGACCGGATATTTCAGATTTTACAAAAAATGAGGCCGCAAGATACGGATCAGTACACATCTGAACTCCTTGATAGGATTGCTTCAGAGACCAATGTCCATTATTTCATTCTGGGAGGATACGCAAAAATCGGCGAGGATTTTTGGATCAACGCGAGAATTCAGGATGCATGGACACACGAGATAAAAAGTATCGAGGAAATTCACGGAAGAGGTGTCGAAAGCTTAACTTCCATAGTCGATGACTTTACACGAAGGCTCAAACCCATATTTGGCTTGACTCAAACCGAAATTGCTCAGGATGTGGATAGAGACATCGGGACAATAACCACTGGTTCTCAAGAAGCTTACCGATACTACATTGATGCGCGTCAGCTCTTCACTCAAAGAAAATTCAAGGAAAGCATCAACCTTTTGGAAAAAGCAATTCAAATCGATCCCAAATTTGCAATGGCCTATTTAGAGATTTCCTCCGCTTATGTCTATCTTTCGCAACATGACAAAGCAGAGGAATACCTCCTGAAAGTTCTGGATTTTGAAGACAGGATATCGGATAGAGAACGCTATCTCTTATTGGGTGATGTCTCAAACCTTTTGCATAATTCTCCCAAAAAAGCGATCGAACACTACAAGAAAATACTGGAACTCTACCCGAATGACGAAGAAGCCCATTTGCTTATAGCCGCGATGTACCGAAATATAGAGGAATGGGACTTGGCCATCGGACAATGTGAAAAGGTTCTCTTAATCAATGAGAATGCGGAAGTGGCTTACAATAACCTGTCACTGCTCTATATGGCGAAAGGCGCGTACGATAAAGCGCTAGAGGTTATAGTGTCTCATAAGGATTTGTACACACATCCAGATTTTGTTCCTAAATTTAAATGTTACGCCTTCTTCGGGATGGGAAAATATGAGCTCGCTCTCGTGGAGGCCGGAAATCTTCTCGCCTCAAATCCAACGAATCCTGATTACATCAGGTTGAAAGGCAATCTTTATCATGCCCAGGAGGATTTCCAAGAAGCTGAAAAAATCTACAAGGAACTTTCCACCACAGATGATCCACTCATTCAATCAGAAGCCACTCTCTGGATGGCCCAGCTGTATTTAATTCAGGGCCGGGTTGAGAAGTGCAGAGAAGAAATAAGGACGGGAATCGGACATTCACAGGATTCAGGTCTCTTGGAACATGAATTAAAATTCCTCCTCTTGCACACTTATCTAAATCTCCAATACGAGAATCTATTAAAAGCACTTGACGCGGCCAATAAGGCCATGGAAATTGCGTTGCAAAACAGACTGACAGATGATCAAAAATTAACCCTTCATCTGCGCGGATTGATTCATACCAAGATGAATAGAATGGAAGAAGCAGAAAAAAATGCGGAGCAGCTCAAGGAATTGATCGAAAGAACGGATAATGAAAAACACATGAGGCATTACTATCACCTGATGGGAATGATTGCACTTAAAACTGGTAAAATTTCAGATTCGATAGCCCATTTTGAGCAGGCTGTTTCTTTACTCCCCGGACAAGTGTTTCATTTAAGAGACCATGCCTTATACATGGATTCACTCGCTTCTTCTTATTATGTAAATGGAGATATCGAAAAATCAATCCAGCAGTACGAAAAGATCCAATCATTGACAATCAGTAAGCTGCAGTGGGGGGATATTTATGCCAGAAGCCATTACTGGCTTGGGAAAAGATACCAGGATAAGGGCTGGGAAGGAAAAGCTTTAGAGCAATACGGCAAATTTCTTAAACTCTGGAGACTCTCGGATACCGGCAGCCCAGAAATCGCTGATGCCAAAAATCAGATGACAGAACTCACAAACAATTCATCAGAATAGAACTATTTCTCGATTCCATAGCTATCCATCTCTGTTATTCGGCCTTCTAACTCTTCCCAAAAGGCATGATTTTCATTCCGGAGCAATTGTCTGATCTGACATGTCCAGTGGGGTATCTTTCCAATAGCTGAACTTGAAAAAGCAACCTCCACAGGACAGACCACACAGTCTTCCACGTCATGGCAGAAAAAACATTTTTTCTCAGGCGTAGAAAAAATATCCATGAAAAGATTGGAGTAATTGAAGAAGACCTCAGGATAGATCTCTTCATGGTTTTTAATGAATGAATCAAGGCTCCCAAAACAGTACTTGTTGTATTCTTGAGATTTTTCTCTTCCCCTCAAATAATCAGCGAATAAATAGCATCCCCAAAGTTTTCCATCCGGGGCTAATGCCATTCGGCTCTTACCCGCCGCACAACGAAAAACTCCTCGTTCATGCCTTTTCCGAAGAAATGAAACAGGAACACGCTGATTTCTTTTATAATGAACAAGGGAGAACTTCCTCAAGGATAAAAGTTCCTCTCTTAATTGAAGAAAAGATTCTTGATCCCAAGCGGGAAAATTAGAAAGGCTTAAATTAATATCCGAAACTCCCATCTCCATGAGATGTTGAATGGAATCTGAAAGAAATCCGACAGTAGACGGGATAAACACACTGTTCGTAGTAAATCCAATTTCCGGAATCCCTAAAAACTTATCCATCACTGACTTAATTTTTTCAGAACTTCCTTCTTTTCTGCTCTGTTCTTGAGCATGGCCATCGAAACTCAGCATGACGTCAAATTCATTTCGTCTCAGGAACTGCAGAATATTGTCGTCTACGAGACTGCCGTTGGTAGTCAGAGAGAAACCAATCCGTTTGGATGTCCGGCTATTTTTTTTCTGGATGAAACTGACAGCTCTTTTCAGCTCTTCAAACGCAAGAAGAGGCTCTCCCCCTGTAAAATTGACATAACATTCACTTTTAAAAAAGGGCGCAAAAAAATCGAGGGCTCTCTCAATCTCCGAAATTGGAGTATACCGTTCTCCTTTCTGCTGGTAACAATAGGAACAGTTGAAATTGCACTTCTCTGTGAGAATGAATGTAAAACTCGAAAATTCCATTCTAATATTATGAAGGAGTACAGGAGTCAGTCTTCCTACTGGATGAGACTGTGTATGGCTTTTTCCGGAATATAATTAGACCTAAGTTTTACTCCTAGTCATAGAAACGAGCTGGTCGAATTTATCCTCACATTCAGGGGGACAATACGGAGTAAAGACATCGCAGCACTGCCTCCCTTCCATATTGAAAAAATCGTGGGATATCCTCCCCAATTTCATGCATACACTGTGCGTGCTCTCAAAGACTTTTACAATATATTCCTTGATCTCATTTTTGGTCTCAGGCTTGATCTCCTGGTCTTCTACAAAATCCCAAAAAGCTTTGAGAATCTCGAAAATATTGCCTTGCTTATTATTTCCCATGAATCCCTCCTCTTGAAAATTTGCCTCTATAATATCAAAAATCGAATGCAACAAGTCAAGTCATATTTTTTCCTTTGAGTTAAAAAAAGAATCCTTGCATTTTTTAAGGAAACTTGAAGAATCTGCAGAAAAAACAATGCGATGGATCTCTGAAAATACTCAAGCCGTATTATATGGAGTATTTACGGCTGCAGCTGCGTGTGGCTGATTGTATCCCAGGTTTCAAAAACCGCCAGAACATTTTCGGGCTTGGCTTCGAGGCCGAATTCGCACTGGGCAATGACTCCCCCGCTGTCATAGAGTTGATTCCATATCTCATGAACAGCCTCTTCTATATCTTGCTGTGAACCATGCGGAAGAAGCTGCTGGCGGTCAATCTCTCCCCAGAAAGTGATCTTTCCTCTGAATCGCTCGCCCAGCTCTTTCACTCCCATACAGAAGACCTGGCTGTTCAGAGCCTCAATCCCGACCTCGATCAAATCCGGGATAATATCCGTGATGTATCCATCCGAATGCATGAAGACATGCTTCCCGTTTTGACGGGCAATCTCCGCGTAATCCCTGTACATCGGCTTGAAGACCTGGCGGAAGATCTCAGGAGATGCGATCAGAGACCGTTGCGTTCCCCAGTCATCCATCAAGGCCACCGCGTCCACGCCGGTGCCGGCCCAGACTTCAACCTCTTTGCAGTAATGCTCATGGATTCGGTTTAAAAGCTCGAATAGTTCAGGAGGCTGCTGGAGGAGATCGATAAGGGCCTGCTCCATGGTCCGGATAAACTGCAGCCTCTCAAAAGGTCTCACGACTGTCCCCGCCAGAACAAACCTGTCACTCTTCCGACAGAAAGTGTTCACGGCTTCCTTATCCAGGCTGAGCACGGCCTCGGGACCTTTAAAATCCTCCAAATCCTGCCAGTCCTTGATGAGAGGCGAGCGGACAATCCCGATCGTTCCACTCTGGAGGTTGTCAAAAGTGCATCCCCATTCGTCCACATAGACTCCAGAACTGTACCGGTCGCCAACCGTTCCCAGAGGTTGCGTGTAAACAGCGGGGGCGTCTACGATATCATCCGGAAAGTCCCTGGAAAGTCTGTCGACAAAGTCTGGATATTTGTCCTCTGCCCAGGGCAGAAGCCAGAGGTGGCGGGAAATCCGTTCAGGGGAATCAAAAGCGAGTGTTCGGCGGACGAGCTCGCGCGAATTCATGGATGTCATTCCTCTTGCTTATCCGCTTGGCCAGCAGGAGGAGCGCCTCCCGGAAAATACCGGTAACCGCGCACGTCCACGGGTATTCCGGCCCGGGCCCAGGGAATGTTCCCTTCACTGGGGAGGATTCCTTTGGTGTAACATTCATAGAATCCCTCAGCCAACCCGTCGACCCATGTCCTTCCCTCTTTTTTGTCCTTCTGAATCCTGGATTCTGGAAATTCCACGATTTCCGGAAAGGACTCCTGAATTCCGTTCACACACAGAGTCTGAGCGCGGGCTGCTTCAGGGCCGCAGACTACGGGCTTGGGCTCCCGGACACAGGCCACCGCATCGAACAGCTTCAGGAAATAATGGGTGGCTTCCGGGGAACCGTAATGCTTTTCCTTTTTTGGGCGACTGGCAGCGACAATTTCATTCGTGAGTTCTCCATAAGATATGGTTGCCTGTTCGAACTCGAAAGAGAATATCGGTCCTTGGTCCGGGCGCGTCACATGGGAGGCATAATACAGAAGCTCGGTTCCCTCCTGGGTAAATATGCGGCATGCCACTGAATCGAAATTTTCGATCGGGTAGGCCCTGTAGAGTTCTGCGGTGACGACCGCAGGTTGGGCGCTCGTGTCCGCCCGATCACCCAAGCAATAAAACAGATTGTGCAGAAAATGGGCCGCCGCATTGTTGGCCGGACTGTCCAGGATCCATCGGCCTTCTTTATCTTTCTGTCTCCCCAGCCAGGAGCTTTTTCCGTAGTAATCCTCTTTTCTGGGCCAAAAACACAGCGTTTTTAACCGGACAGGTTTACCGAACATCCCCTTGAGAATATCGCGCTTCAAGCATTGAATCGCCTTTGAGTAGGACCACTGGTAGCCGATCATGACCCAGCGGCTGGACTCCTCCTTGGTGTGGATCAGCCGGTCTGCCTCCTGAATTGTGGCGCTGACAGGCTTCTCGCACAGCACGTGACTGCCGTTTTCGAGTGCTTCACAGCTCTGAGACACATGAAAATGAGTCGGAGAGCAAATGACCACAAGCTCTGCGGTCTGACCGCTATCGTAAAATTCACCGAGAGTGCTGAAGATCGGGATCTTTTTTTCCTTCAATTCGGCGTACCGCTCGGATCGTTTTGGGAAAGGGTCCACTGCGGCCCGAAGCTCAATCTCTCCTGGAGAAAACTCCTCCAGCAACGTAATGAGGTAATGGAGCCCCATGCCGCTGATCCCGACCAAGACCACAGAGACCGGAGGAGGCTCTGGCGCGCTGTTATTCTGTTTCATACTTTCTTTTTGAGTCCCTCTTTTTTTCATTACAAGCTAACTGGGGTGCATCCCTTCTTTTAAATAACACGACAAACTTGCGATCACAACCGTTTTTCCATCAAATCCACCTCGAAATATTCTTTCGAAGCGAGGTCTACAGCCATGGTCTTGATCTCAAATCCTTCGAGAAGAACCTTAAAATCCAGGTTCAAACAAGGGATGGAGACTTTGGAGTGCCTCTCAATTCCTGTGGGCTCGAAAAGGCGGATCAGAAGCCAGTCATTCTCTTCAGCCATCTTGACGGTAGTCACCTGAACCGCATCATCATCCACAATCAGCGACGGCAGAAGCTTATCTCCCTTTCCCGGAGGAAAACAGGAAAGCGCTATCGGCATTTCATTCTTGATGAGGGATTCACGGTCCACACGAGAAAGCCTTTCTTGAGTTTCTCCACCGTTGATCCAGAAGCGAAATACTCTTTCTCCCTGGTCTATACGCGGCTCAAACCTGTCCTGAGGAACGAGGGACCTCCCCTCTTCCACAGGATGCGCGGCATAGGCAGCGGAACGCAGAAGTGAAGGACGGAGCTCGCCGCCGGCATAATCGAACCCGTATGTCCCGTCATTGATGACTGTTAAGGCCTGCTTTTGATCTGCGGAAACAACGCCGACCCACTTCTGAGCGACAAGCTCTTCACTCTCCCTGGAGAATTTTTCAACTCCATACGCCACCTGTCCGCAGCAGCTTCCGTTTGAGAACGCCGTCGGCACCGAGAGCTTGAGCATGCGGTCCTTTTCCGTCCAGAATACGCGAATCTCTACCCCGAATTCGCTTCCCTTCTTCGGTATTGTGTATCTCTGACAGAGGAATGAATGGTTGTAGTGAAAGAGCGCTTCGACCACAGTCCGGACCGGGCCATCCTCGATAACCCGAACCGGATTCAGCTTTGTAACCGATACTCCGGCGAACCGGGCGGCTTCCCTCTCGGACATCAAAGCAAAGCTCCCCAGAACATTCCGGAAAGCGCGGACCTTCATCCCCCAGGGATCCGGATAATCCTTAACCACAAGAGCCTGGAAAGATCCGGGAATGAGGAAATTCACTCCGTTGATGCGGTATTTCTCCACTAAACCCGTCCTGCTGTTGACAGCGAGCTCGCTCCTGTCTGATTTAAAAACCAGAGATTTTTCTTCTCGCTCAACTTTTTTCGGTATCGGCTTGACTTCCTTGAGAAAGCAGGAGAAGCGGTTCATCTGGGCCGGTTTCAGGCAGGCCCGGAAGACAACTTTTTTCCGCTGGTCGACAGTAATATTGCTGCTCTCCTTTTCAAGCTGATACGGAACGGATTTTCCGCTGCTGTCCTTGATCTCCGGAAGCCAGAATACTTCCGGCTTCAAATTCGGCTCTTGCGGCTGAAACTCACAGGAAACAATCTCTTCCGCAGGATAGGGATGGGGATTGTAGACAAAGATCGGGAATTCTCCTTTTTCCGCGGCCTTCTCCCCCTGGACCAGGGAAAAGAATGCCCTGGCTCTGAGGCGCGAAAGAATCTCCAGCGCATGGTCCGTCCTCTGGATCGCATAGGTTTCGACCTGAGGAATGGAAGAACCGGGAAGGATATCATGAAATTCGCAGAACAGCAGGTCTTCCAGGGCTTTTGTAAGCTCTTCTCGGGGATATTCCATCAATCCCAGGAGCGAGGCATGCGACACCATTTTCTCGGTCATGAAATAGGCGTTTTCGAGCTGCCTGTGCCTCTGTTTGATGAGCGCCATGGTCGTGTAGCATCCCACAGCCCAGGGATTGAGGTCCTGGTCAAAGCGGGGAAGATCACCTGCCCTCCGGCTGAGGGCTTTGAAATAATCTTCCGGAATTCCGTGACGCACCTCCCATTTGGTTTTTTCTGAGTTGAGCTTTTGGAGCTGTTCAAGATCCTGCCTGGACGGGCCTCCGCCGTGATTCCCGATCCCCCAGAGGAGCATTCCTGTGTCCAGATCCTGGTTCTCTTCTATCCACTGTTCCACGCGCTGGCGGGCTTTGCCTCTCTCTGAGTTGTAATGATGCCTGGCGCGGTGAGCGAGGATCTCCGAACCCTCATAGCCCACCCAGATAAAGTCATCAGCGGGAAGCGCAAGGTGCTTCGCATCCGGCCGGCAGAACAGATAAGACATGAAACCGGATTTTTTCAGTATCTGCACCAGTCCGCGTGTGTGGCCGAACGGGTCAAAATTCATGGCCGTTTCTGGTTCCACGCCGAATTTTCTCTTGAAATAGGATTTCCCGATGAGGATCTGACGGACAAAGGACTCTCCACTCGGCATGTTGCAGTCGGGCTGGAGGTACCATCCGCCCAGGATATGCCACTTCCTTCTTTTCACCAACTTCTGGATACGGGAAAAAAGCTCGGGTTCATACATCTCGACCCATTTGTACAGAACCGCTTCGTTATGATTGAATACGAATTCATCGAACTCCTCACACAACTGCGCGGCGGTCCGGAAGGTGGAGAGCGTTTCACCCGCCCCCTCTTCCCATTCCCACAACCAGACAGGATCGAGATGGGCGTTGCAGATGAGATAAAGAATTTTGGATGACATTTCGTTCTCCAATTTAGAATTGGTCAAGGGAGAAAGGCTTCCACCCAGAAATCTTTTTTGGGGTATAAAATTATGGCTTCCTCTTCTGAGGACTGGATGACGGTTCCACTCGAGCGAAAACCAGGCTGTCTTGCCTTTGAAGCTCTCTTTATCTCGAGATGGATCCTGCCGCCCCTGAGCGGAAACAGAGCCTTGATCTTCTTTATCCCAGGAAGCAGCCTGGGCCTTAATCGGAGGTGCCGGATATCGGGCTGGATTCCGATAACATGGTGGCAGAGCAAGACGAGCATCTCCGCCCATGTCCAGGGAGTTATCCCGACCTGCGGAAAGGGCGGCGCCAGGCGGGGACCATAGAATTCAAACCAGGAGCCTGCTTTGGCTCCGGATAGAGTCCCCATCCATCTCAGCACCCGCCACACTTTTTCATATTCTCCTCTCTCCACATAGGCGCGCGCGATAAACAGCGAAGGAAACGGCCAGGCGCCAGGGGAATCGGGTTCAGAACTGTCATGGTAGCGGCCGTATCCACCTCCCTCCCATCGCTGGTTCCAGAGTGCCTCAAGACTCTCCATTGTTAAAGAAGCCAGAGGGGAATCCGGAGAAACGAATCCGAAGGCTACGGGAAGAGAAGCGGACGCATCGGGATTGAGAAGATGATTCTCATCGGACATGAGGGGAGCTTCTTCCGGAAGATGGGCGTCAGGAAGAGGCTCGAGAGCCTCCTGGACAGTGCCGTCGACCCTGCGCCGTTTAATAAAGCCACGCTTATCCACCAGGCCGAACCTGGCATGGTCCAGCATGGCATGCTTTATCCATTCAGAACGCCTTTCCCAGCGCTCCGCCTCCGCTTCATGTGAAACCATCCGGGCCAGCTCAGCCGCAGCGGAAAGTCCTATCGATGTCCACAGTTGATGTGTCAATTCCAGCCCTTCCTCGATGCCATGAAATTTATGACGTTCCCAGTATTCTCTCCGGTTGGCCAGAAGACCCGACGGCTGATGCCGGAAGACTTCTCTGAGCGGGAACTCCGCTGTGGCCGCGATCTTGCTCCAGATATTGGATAAGATATCCTGATCTCCTGACCACTGGACATAATTCTTCAAGGCATACAGGAGCACCCCGTTCTGGTCGAGTTCCACCTCATCAGGATGCCGTTTCTCGCTGGAATCGATCGTGTCACCCTCATCCGTCACGAATTCCGCAAACAAACGCTCGAGCATCCGGCGCGCGATCTCATGGTGTCCCGACAGCGTCAGTCCGACAGTCATCATGGCCTGATCTCGGACCCACTCCCTGTTGTACTGCCAGATACTGCCGTCCACCTTTCCACTGCTCGAGATGGCCGCTGGCAGCTGAGCCCGGGAGGCATTGAAATAATGATCGAGAAGGGGCTCCCCGAAAGAAACAGAAGCGACATTGCCCCAGTATTGAAGCACTTCTTCATTCACTCCGCATTTCGAAACAAAATCAACATCCACGTGGGCCTTGGCGCTTTCCATCGCATACCGGAGGAAGGCAGTTTTTTCCTCTTTGGGATCCAACCAGAGTTCCTGTTCGATGGTCCGCGCACAAACTCCGGTCTGAATCCATATCTGGACATTTTCTTTAAGCAAATTCTTGATGCGGATCTCTCGTATGAGTGCAGGCTGCAACTCATCCGGACAGTAAAAATGTTCCGCAACACGAAAACTCCGGGTTCTCCACTGCACCCGGGCCGCGGGGGCTTGATATTCCAACAGCCAGCCCGCGCGTACACTTTTGCCCTGGGATGTCGAAACGGATTTTCCTGACCGAATCCGGATCATCGTGTTCTCCAGCCCTGTATCAGGATCCATGGTCAGGGAATCTCTCTTTTTTCCTAAATTCTCAGGATCCATGACCAAAAGGCCGACTGGAGTGCCTTCTCCGCCCGGAGCCACCTGGACAGCCGCCTGGATGAAGCCGTTGCCAAGGAAAAAATAGGACACATCCTTTAACCTGGTCCGGACATCGGGATGTCCTTTGGCAGGATCATCATCGTAGAAATGCTCTTGAACGTCAATCATAGGCGAGCCCTGAATTTCTCCTCTTCCGCCAGAAACACAAATCAGCCCGGAATCCAGATTCTTTTTGCTGCAATGAGTTCCGTATCACTCGTGAGCGACAAAGGGTCATTGGATTTCGTGTAAAAAACTAAACCTTTGTATCCTGTCATATACTGATATCTTTTTTTCCGGAACCCTCTTATCGCCATAACCACAGCAGGATTCTCGGCTCTGGAAAGGATTGTTGTGAACTCATTCGGCTCCACGTTCACGATCGCGCCGGATGCCTTAATGGCCTGGGCGATCGCCGCAGCGGCGATAGCTGCACTCGATGCACCTGCAGCATAAGCCATATCGAATCACCTCCTCGCTGTGCACTATATGACACGAAATGCGATATAAACTTAAATATATTTATACTGGATGTCAAACGTGGGCTTGTGTTCAAAGGCATGCATGGAACTGGTGGAGAAGAGATCTCTGTTGTCTATTCTCAAGAGTTGAATGAAAAACAGAAGGAAAGTGAGTGTTTTAGAGCGACTCAGCTGTCTTTAAAGAATCGCGCTCATTTTTTGATGTAGCCCAGGGATCTCAGCTTTTCAATATCTTCCTTGGAGAGCTGGGACCTCTTCCTTAAATACTTCTCGGTGAGTTCAATATATTTCTGCACTTCCTTGACGAAGTCTTCCAGCATAAGAGATAAAGACTTCATTTTCTCGTCGGGATTCTTATATATATTCTTGAGTTCGAATTTGTCCTCGGTGAGATCGAAGGCTTCGAATTCATCTTTCAGTATCAATTTAATATTGTCTTTCAACAGGCCGTATTTCAAAGGCGTTTCCTTTATTTGATACATCTTATTTTTATCCAGCTGGGCCGCTCCTTTATAGGTTTCAAAATAAAACACCCTCTCTGGATTATTCGGTTCAAACAAATTCATTCCTTCCATCTGTTCAGGAACCGGTAGGTCTATCAGGGACAGTATAGTCGGGGCGACATCCATCAGTGAAACCTTTCTCTCTATAACGCGCGGCTCATTCTGGTTTCCTGGCAGTTTCACGATCAAAGGCACATGGAGAGTGGAATTGCGCAGCAATACACCATGGCCGTAATAATTGTGTTCTCCGAATCCCTCTCCATGGTCGGCCACAAATATGATCAAAGAATCCTCATAAAGATTCATCTGCTTGATTTTCTTGATCAATTCTCCTATATAAAAATCAACATAGGCCACTTCGGTGTCATATTTTCTAATTTTTCTAAAATTGCTACCTTCGGCATAGAATGAAGGGTACACCACATCGAAATCGCGATTGAATTTCCTATGGTAGCGATAGGGCATGTGAGGCTCATTGTAATGCACCCAGAGAAAAAACTTCTTCCTTCTATTCCGCTCGAGCCACTCGAAGGCCGCTTCATTGACTTTGGGCGCCTTTCCCTCGGGACTCAACAGACCCAGATACATTTTCCGATTGAAGACTTCCGTGTAATCATCAAATCCCTTATCCAAACCGCACAATTTCTTTTTCAATGTCCAGATCGCGACAAAAGCCCCAGAATAATACCCATATTCTTTCAAAACCTGAGGCAAAATCTGTATGTTGTCAAATATCGGCAATCCGTTGTTTTTCGCTCCATGCTTGTGCGGGGGAAGTGAGGACAGCATTGAAGAGAATGCGGGGCCAGTCCGCGGCACGGGCGTGTAACAATTTTTGAATTGGATGGCGTTTCTCGCGAATTCGTCAATGTTCGGGCTGGTGTTTCTTGGATATCCGTAACAACCGAGATGATCGGCTCTTAACGTATCGACAGCAATGATAATGACATTTGTCGAATAGGAAAAAGAGCAAAAAACAAGAATGGACAAGGCCATAACAAAGAATCTTTTTAAGCGCAATTTTTTTCTCCCATTTTTCTGATTGACAAAAATGACCAAAAAATTCATATCGAGGCTGTATGTAATAAGTTTATCAAGAATCCGGGAAAGATTCAAAAATAATGGTCTTAATGTCCTCTTTACTCATTGGGCAAGGACTTCTTTCCACGCTCGACCACCTGTATCCCACTGTATCTTCATACAGAGTCTGCAGGTCCTCAGCACTCATTTTTCTTACAGGCTTATCCAGTTTTAATCTGTGGATGAGTTTTTTTAAAGACGCGTGGAGGTCGGAGTCTATCCCCAGAGCAAAATTTATTTCGTGAAATCTTTTTTTCATTTCTTCATCGACTCTCTCGTACTGCATTTCGAGAGTCTTGGGAGCCACGTAGGCGAGGGCATGTCCGTGGTTGATTTCTGGAAACCGTGCTGTAACCGGATGGGAAATCGCATGAGCCACATGAGTCTTTTTGAGTGCGAGTGCGATTCCCGCGAAGATATCTGCGTAAGCCATTCCCACTTTATCTTCTCGGCTCATGTTGTAGAAAGAATTGTGGAGATGCTTTCCGATGAGTTCGACTGCCTTTAAGGCAAACGCAGAGGAGGCTTCATCATTATCTTCCAGCGTATAGACTTCCATTGCATGACAAAGAACATCAATGCCTGTAGTCGCGATGATATAGGGAGGGACAAATTCAATTATGTTCGTGTCCACCAATGACAGCCGCGGGACCAACAGTTTGTGCCTCAGCGTCTTTTTTTCACAAGTGGCTGAATTATTTATGACCGCATAAGGAGTCACATGACTCCCGGTCCCTGAAGTTGTGGATATGGCCACGACTGGCAAACTCCTTTTAATCTCAGCCCTTTTTTCAATGAAATCCCACACATTTCCGAATAGACCGACAGAAACAGCCTTCCCAGAATCAATGACAGAGCCTCCACCCAGACAAAATATAAAATCAACCTTTCCTTTTTTTGCGATTCTGATTCCTTCTTCGATGGTTTCTAATGTGGGATTCGCGCGAATTCCGTTATACTCAACGATATTCACATCATTTTTCATGAATAAATCCACATACTTTTCAGTGAATTTCAATTTCTTCATGGCATTTCTGCCGGTGCAGAATAAAGCTGTCTTTCCCAAACTCGAGATTTTCTCCGAAATATTATCCTCGACATTGGGGCCCACATGAATATCGAGCATGCGGAGGTATTCACTGTCTTCTTTGTACTTTTGAATCGTTTTCTTTAAAAATCGATCGTAGTTCATGTTCCTGCCTGAAATTGCATTTAAATTATCTGAGCTCTTTATGTCCTGTCGAATAGAGATAAATTGACTTTAGGCTTCCTATTTACGCAATAGATTTCTATTCCAGCTTAAAAATACAAATGCGGAAACCAGAGATAATAGTACCACGATAAATGTCCCGATGTATATAATCTCTCTCCCATAAACCAAAGAGTAATCCAGATTTCGAGCCAATAAGAACACTAAAGTGTAAATTATGATTATCATCTGCATATTCCATTTCGCCTTCCCCATCCAATTGGAGCCGACAACCTTTCCTTTGACTGAACCCACTTCTCTAATTCCTGTCACAAGAAACTCACGGAATAGTAACAATACAGCCATCCATATGGGAATGAATCCCAAATCTACAAAAACAAAATACATGCTTAAAATCAATACTTTATCCACTAAGGGGTCAAAAAAGATCCCGAAATTTGTGATCTGGTTATATTTCCTGGCAATATATCCATCGAAGTAATCAATGATCCAGGCAAATAGTACTGATACAATCGCGATTAAAACCATTGTCGCATCATCGCTGTACGCTCCGATTATGATGACAGGAATCACCAAAGCTCTTAAGATCGTGAGAACGTTTGGGACATTTAACATTTTCGAAGTTCTGCCAGCAAGCGTTTTAAAGCTTGATCCTTGCTATTTGACTTTTTTTAATTGATTAAATATCATTTTTCCTATTTTAACTAAATTTGAAATTCGATGTAAATGTATATTTACCATAGGACTCTTTTTACAATAAAAATAGGAAAGATAATATTTAACCATTAAACAAAAGTCAAATTCATGCGAAAAAATACTCCCGAGCAGTCACAGGCGAAAATTACAAAGGTGAGTGCTGTTTGAATTTCTAAAATCTTCCTTTGAAGGAAAATCTCTATTTAAGGCAGCCATAACAGACATCAAAGAATTTATCTTTCCACTTCATAAACGAATGAAAAGAAAAACAGCATACTTAATCATCGGAATAATTTTAATGAATTTTGCACCCCTGTTCGCCGAAGAGAAAAATGAAGACCCTCCTTTTCGATTATCGGAAAGCCAAAACCTCACATTGAATAGTCAAATTTATAATTCCGCTTTTTTTTCTCTCGGCGATCGAAAGAGTGACCCATATCTTCACCAATCCAACACGAATCTCACATTCGCCCTTGATAAATCCTTTCCAGAAAGAACCAATCCGATTGAACGATTCAGTATAGTGCCGAAGAAGGAATTCGCTTTTTCTCAGCAGAAAACCTCTGATATCCCCTCCTCCTCCAAGAACAAAAAAAAATATTCAAAAGCCGCTCTCGAAATCACTGCCTCGAACGTACTTTTGTGGGCTTTTGATCATTACGTTCGCGACAAAAGCTGGGCCAAAATTTCATTTCAAACCGTCATTGAGAATTTCAAAACCGGGCCGGCCTGGGATTTAGACGATATCATTACAAACCATTTCGCCCACCCTTATCATGGAGCGATCCACTTTTCCATGGCTCGGGCGAACAGACTTGATTTTGCGGAATCCATGGGATGGGCATTTCTCGGAAGTTTCATGTGGGAATTTTTTCTTGAGTCCAGAGGGGCTTTCAATAATCCCCCTTCACTCAATGACCTGATAACAAACACGTTCGGGGGAGCGGCACTAGGTGAAGTCATGTTTCGGATTGCGAATTTAGTTATAGACGAAAGTTCTGTCGGAATTGAAAGAGCCATTCGAGAATTGTGCGCTTTTCTCATCGACCCGGCCTTTGGACTCAGAGCGGTTTACGGCGACGCATTCAGAAGAGGAAATCCTCCCGAAACCTATTATTACAGTCTGGAATTCCCGGTCGGTGTTTACAGTTTACCCGATAACAAAACAAGTTTTTTTCTCTCTGCAAACCTGGAGTATAAAGATTATATCAAACCAAATCTTGTAAAAATAAAACCGTATGACTGGTTCTTGTTTGATTTCAGACTCGGATTTCACGAGTATGACTCTCACAACATGGATTTTGAAATTTACACCACAGGAATATTGACTGGCAAGAAAATCAAAAATGGATTAATCGGTCTCTTTGGGATATTCGATTACATCAACAACACTTTTATGGACAGGATAGGTGCTGTGGGATTGGGGCCTGGCTTTATGACATCTAGCCCCTCTGAGTCTGACTATTTCTTTTCCAGCTTTGGAGTCCTGTCTTTTATCGCAGGGGCAACCACCCCCTCATTTGAAATAGAGGATTACCATTTCGGAAGAAAATTTAATGATCCGTATTACTTCGGGCCTGGACTGCTGGGCAGAATCAATTTCGAGTTCGGCAAAAGAGGGTTGGGCAGTATACACACCGGCTATTCTCAGTTCTGGGTCCATTCCATTTTCACGAGCGCGACCGAATACCAGGGCATCCTGAGTTTAAACATCGATTTTCACATATCCGGCCGCTCTGAGATACGCCTCGGATACGACTATTACCTGAGATATGCTTCGTACCAGAATGAAAAGTTCTCAGGGACAACCCCTTCGTTTCGCGCTCTCTATATCCTTAAGTTTTAACTCTGGGGACGCTCTCCAAGGTACCCCCTTACACTGTTCAACACATTCACAATGTATTATCTTATAAAAGACAGGCCCGATAGAGGGATAAATGGGCTAAGGTGGTACCTTTAGGAACGTCTCCTCTCTTTTTTAATAAAGTTTTTTGAAACGGAGGAATGAAAGATAGCCGATGAGGATCAGAAAATTCAGAGTGATCACAGACCAGGACATGAATTTC
>JABAOH010006646.1_pt2 | contig 22729 bp, 19 predicted proteins | sample 7062181 | NCBI WGS metagenome assembly JABAOH01 (sample SAMN14538630, study PRJNA623070) | marine sediment metagenome | biome: marine biome [ENVO:00000428]; feature: marine pelagic biome [ENVO:01000023]; material: deep marine sediment [ENVO:00002113]; isolation source: pool of 5 deep marine... | reverse complement strand
GTCTATCGCGGACTCGATGATTCCGCTGAATTGCTGGCCAGCGATATCGTGAGGGCGGGAGATGGCTTGAATAACCCTCAGGCCGTTGCCGTTCTGTGCGAGGAAGGGCCGCGATTGTTCAGGCAGATCCTGATCGAGGAGTTGGGCGTTGAGTTCGATCTGGGCCAGACAGGGGAGTTGGACCTGACGCTCGAAGGTGGCCAGTCCACAGCCCGCATCGTACACGTGGCCGATGCAACGGGGCGGGCCATACAAGAGAGGTTGCTCGCTGCTCTGCGAGACCGTCCAAACGTGGAGTTGTTGACAGGCCACACTGCGGTCGATCTGCTGACTCCGGCTCACCACTCGCGGGACCGGCGCGCCGTGTATGATCCTGTTGCGTGCGTAGGTGCCTACGTGTTGAACCAGGACTCGGGTCAGGTGCTAACGTGTGTGGCCAAAGCCACAGTGGTAGCCACCGGCGGGCTGGGCCAGATTTACCTCCACACCACGAACCCTCTATCGTCGCGAGGGGATGGGCTGGCGATGGCGCATCGTGCCGGGGCGAGGGTGATCAACGCCGAGTACGTGCAGTTCCATCCTACCGCTTTCTACAGCCGCTACGCTCCGCGCTTCCTGATCTCCGAGGCAGTGCGCGGCGAGGGAGGTCGGCTGGTCAGCGAATCTGGGGAGCCCTTCATGCAGAGGTATGATGAGCACTGGGGCGATCTCGCTCCTCGGGACGTGGTAGCNNCGAATCTGGGGAGCCCTTCATGCAGAAGTATGAAAAGGACTGGGGCGATCTCGCTCCTCGCGATGTGGTAGCGCGCAGTATTCACCGTGAGATGCTGAGCACGGGCGCGAAATGTGTCTATCTCGACCTGAGGTCGTACATGCCGGCGAAGCGGATCGAGGAGCGATTCCCCACCATCTACGAGAAGTGTCTGCAGTATGGTGTGGACATCACCGCGGATTTGATACCCGTCGTGCCCGCGGCGCACTATTGCTGCGGTGGGATATGGGTGGATGAGGTTGGACGTAGCAGCCTGAGGAACCTCTACGCCGTTGGTGAGGTGTCGTGCACTGGCGTTCACGGCGCCAACCGTCTGGCCAGCACCGCCCTCTTGGAGGGCCTGGTCTGGGGGTGGAGGGCTGGCGACCACATATTGAGTACCATCGGTTGTTCGGAAACACTACCGTCGTACGACATACCACCGTGGTACGACGAGGATCTTGTTGAGATGGGTGATTCGGCGCTGATCATCCAGGACATGACCACGATCCGCCACATCATGTGGAACTATGTCGGGTTGATGCGGAGCAGAAAGCGGTTGGAGCGGGCAATGGACGATCTGAGTGCATTGGAGAGGGAGATAGAGAAGTTCTACCGGGCTACCCGATTGACCGACGCTTTGATTGGCTTGCGCCACGCTGTGCAGACAGCGCTCATCGTCACCAGAGCCGCGTGGCAGAACAAGGAGAGTCGCGGTTGCCACTTTCGCGAGGACTGACAGGTGATCGCCTATCGAGGCGCGGGGGCGGAGCGTCGTGGAGGGTTGAGAACTTGGCCTGGAGACTCAGTTGTGCTATGATATTACGGAACGTGACCTGTAGGCGCGACGTGGTCCTTCGGGGTAAGTGTTGAGGGATGGCGTTCGCAGAAGGGAGGTGATGCGTCGGGATACTTTGGCGAAAGTCTTGTATATCGAAATCAAGAGGAGATAGAAAGGGAGAGAGGGAAAGGAAATGAGAAGATACCTTCTACTCATTGCGGGCGCAGTACTCCTTCTGGCGCCGATTCTTCTTGGCGGGTGTGCTGCACCGCCGGCTGAGTTGGGCTCTGAAGGGAATCCGGTGAAGCTGATGTTCGTGCCCTCAGTCGATGTGGCCGTCATCGAAACCGCCGGGGAGAAGATGGCGAGCTGGATAACGGAGCAAACGGGGATCCACTTCGATGTGTCGGTGCCGGTATCCTACGCCGCCACGATCGAGGCGATGTGCGCTGCTGAAGGCGATACCATGGCCTTCATCCCCGGCATGGGCTACGTGCTGGCGAATGACAAGTGCGACGTGCACGTGGCCTTGGCTACTATCCGCTACGGCAGGACGGCCTACTGGACCCAGTTTACCGTGCGGCGCGACAGCGGCATTACGTCGCTGGCGGACCTAGAGGGGAAGAAGTGGGCTGTGCCGAGCGTGACGTCCACGTCGGGGTACCTGTGGCCATCGGTACTCTTGAGCCTGAACGGCATCACCCCGGGCGAGACGGTAGAGGCAGGCGGCCACCCGCAGTCGGTCCTGGCGGTGATGGACGGCACGGCCGATTTCGGCACTAGCTACTTCTCGCCCCCGGGCGACACGGTTGAGGACTGGTCGGAAGGCGACCCACTGGAGCCTGGAGGAGAGTTCACGATCGAGCAGCAGGACGATGGCAGCTACAAGGTCTGGCAGGGCGGATTGAGGATCCGAGACGCGCGTGTGGCAGCCATGGCCACCAATCCCGACGTCATGGATGAGATCGCTCTGCTGGACATCAGCGAGAGAATCCCCAACGACACGGTCAGCTTCGTCAGTGATTTCCCGAGCGACATGAGGGACACCATCGTCCAGGCGCTGATCGACTACGCAGCCACGGATGAGGGGCAAGAGGTCCTGGCCGACGAGGACTTCTATGACATTACCGGCTTCGGTCGGGTGGACGATGACTACTATGACCCCGTCCGCAACGCCATCAACATCCTGGGATGGACGGAAGAGGATATCTTGGAGTAGGGCAAGGAGGTCGTCCACCTTGATGTTCTGTTGATGTCGCAAGACAGCCGTTGAGATTGGGCAGGGGTTTTCCTCTGCCCAATCTCCTATACTCTGATGACAGAGTCGTCGTCCCAGAACTTGGCGTGGGACGGCGTGGTGGGAGGTGGGCTTTCATGCTTGAGATAGAGAACCTAACCAAGATCTACGAAGGTGGCACGGTGGCGGTCAACGACATGAGTTTCAACGTCGAGGATGGTGAGTTCCTGGTCATCATTGGGCTCAGCGGCTCCGGGAAGTCGACCCTGCTGAGGTGCATCAACAGGTTGATAGAACCCACGGAGGGGCGCATCATCTGGGACGGGGTAGACATCACCCAGCTGTCGGGGAGCGAGTTGCGCAGGGTGCGGCGCAAGATCGGGATGATCTTCCAGCAGTTCAATCTGGTGAAGCGCTCGTCGGTGCTGACCAACGTGCTTTCCGGGAGGCTTGGATACGTGAATCCCTGGCGGAGCGCCGTAGGTCGTTTTCCTAAGAAAGACGTGGAGAAGGCGTTGAGCTGTCTGGATCGCGTGGGCATCCTGGATCAGGCCTACAAGCGGGCCGATGAACTGAGTGGTGGTCAGCAACAGCGGGTGGGAATCGCACGAGCTTTGATGCAGGATCCGAAGCTCATACTGGCAGATGAGCCGGTCGCGAGCCTGGACCCAGCGACTTCGCATTCCATCCTGAGGTATATCGAGGAACTGAACAGGGATGATGGGGTGACGGTGCTCTGCAGCTTGCACTTCCTCAGTCTGGCGCGAGCCTATGCTTCCCGGATCATCGCCCTGAAGGATGGGGAGATCGTGTTCACAGGAGGGCCGGAGGAGATTGATGACGCCAAGTTCAAGGACATCTACGGCGAGGACGCCATCCAGGTAGAGATACGATAGGAGGAGGTCCGAAGTTGAACGATCAGCAAGGTGGTGAAGGGCCACCACGGCCCAGGGGCCTGATGCGCTCATGGCGGTTCATTGGGCTGCTCTTGGTTGCCGTGGTCGTGTATGCATATGCCTGGCAGGCCACGGAAATCAACTTGTCAGAGCTGGTGACGGGCGCGCCGGACATCGTGAACATAGTCACGCAACTTCTGCAGCCACACTTCTTCACGCGCGACAAAGCATATCAGGAAGCGGTGACCCACTTCCAGGTGCCCTGCGCCGACTCGCCGCTGGGCCAAATGCCAGTCAGTGAGTCCGAACCATATCTCGTGCTCTCCCACACGTGTGGGGTCCCAGGGGAACCCCTGTCGGTTGAGGGGTTCAACTTCAGGCCCAACACCAGGGGTACCCTGCGCTGGATGCCTCCTGTGGGCACCGTCAGGTCTTTGGCCCGAGTAACCACCGACGCCGACGGACATTTCGTGTCAGCCATCTCGATTCCAGCAGTTCCTGAATCCGAGGACCTGCAGCAGATTCAGGTGGAGTTGAGCTGGGAGGTGGGGTTGCCGTATCCGAGCGAGACCGCTAGGATCGTGCTGGATAAGATGCTGGAAACCATCATGCTGGCGCTGATGGCCACGACATTTGGGGTCTTCGTTGCCGTGCCCCTCAGCTTTCTGGGGGCGCGGAACCTGATGTCGAAGTACCGTGGCACGATGGTCATCTATTTCGTAGTGAGGACTTTCTTCAACATCGTCCGCTCCATCGAACCTCTTATCTGGGCCGTCATCTTCGCGGTCTGGGTGGAGATCGGTCCGTTCGCCGGTGTCCTGGCCCTGGGCATGCACTCCGTCGCGGCTCTGGGTAAGCTGTACTCTGAGCAGGTGGAGAGCATAGATCCGGGCCCCATAGAGGCCGTCACCGCCACCGGCGCCAACGCCATTCAAACCATTATCTATGGTGTTGTGCCCCAAATCGTACCTCCCTATCTTGCTTTCACCATCTATCGCTGGGATATTAACGTCCGTATGTCAACGGTAATCGGCATGGTTGGCGGCGGTGGCATCGGGTTCATTCTGTACCAGTGGATCAACCTGCTCCGCTACAAGCAGGCAGGCGTCGCAGTCTGGGCCATCGCCGTCGTGGTCTGGACCATGGACTTCGTCAGCGGCGTTGTCAGGGAGAGACTGGTCTAGGGAATCACCGGCTTGACAGTCCAAGTTGCCCCGGCTATAATCAGCGCCATTACTTGAGCGACCGAAGGCATTACCATGCGGACCGATAGGCGCACAACCCTGGCCCTGCTGGCAGGGATCATCGTCTTGGCACTGTCTGCCGGCTGGGTGGTTCTGCCCAGCAACCCTGGAATCCACGTCCACCTGGGCCCCATCAATGTGGACCGTGAGATCGAGCTGCGTAGGGGACTGGATCTCCAGGGGGGTTTGCAGGTGCTCCTAGAAGCGGACCTACCCCCTGAGGAGAGCGTCGATCCTCTTGCCCTGGAAGCCACCAGGGCCATCATCGAGCAACGGGTGAACAGCTTGGGTGTCTCGGAGCCCCTGATCCAGCTGTCAGGCAGCCGCCGGATCATCGTCGAGTTGCCCGGCATCGAGGACCCAGAGCGGGCCATCGAGACTTTCGGCGAGACGGGCCTCTTGGAGTTCATCGATGCTGGATACACGTACTTGCCGCCGGATATGACGGTGAGGACCACAGAGGAGGTAGCCCCTGGAGCTGTCATCACGCCCACTGTAACGATCACACCGACAACAGTGGCGACGCCAACCGTTGCGCCCACATCGACAGCTACCGCGGAGGTCGGGGCGGCCACCATCACGGCGACCCCTCCGGTCACCGTCACGCCATCACCCGTGTTGAGCCCCACAATCCCCGTCACTCCGACCGTTTCCCCCGCTCCGGAGGAGCCCGTGTATGAGACGATCATGACCGGACGCCACCTGAGTGAGGCTGGCATCGGGTTCGACCAGGTGGGGCTGATGGAGATCCGCTTTCAGCTGAACGATGCGGGGGCTGTGCTCTTCGAGCAGTACACCAGGGCTCACGTGGGACAGATCATGTGTATCGTGTTGGACAAGGAGGTTGTCAGCTGCGCCACGATCAACGAGCCTATCCCCGGCGGATCTGTTCGCATCACCAGGGAAGGAGGCTTTCCACCGGAGGAAGCGGAGAGCATCGTCATCCGACTGCGGTACGGGGCCCTGCCCATCCCGTTGCGCGTGGAGACAAACCGTACGGTTGGTCCCACGTTGGGTGAGGATTCCCTGCGAAAGAGCCTCATCGCCGGTGCCATCGGCCTCGGTATAGTGGTAGTCTTCATGCTGCTCTACTATCGGCTGCCAGGACTGCTGGCCGATGTGGCACTGATGATCTATGTGGCTATTGTGTTGGCGCTGTTCAAACTGATACCGGTGGTTCTGACCCTCCCGGGCATCGCTGGCTTCATACTCTCTGTGGGTATGGCCGTTGATGCCAATATTCTCATCTTCGAACGGATGAAGGAGGAGCTCCGCGCCGGGAAGGGGTTGGGGCTGGCCGTGGAGCAGGGTTTCAGCCGCGCCTGGCCGTCGATCCGCGACTCTAACTTCTCCACTATCATCACCTGTGCCGTACTCTTTTGGTTCGGCTCGTATTTCGGAGCCAGCGTCGTCAAAGGGTTCGCGCTCACATTGGGCATCGGCGTGGTGGTCAGCATGTTCACTGCCATCATCGTCACTCGTACTTTCCTGCGGCTGACCATTGACCTGGACATGGTCAAGCACCATCGCTGGTTCGGGGTGTAGGGAATAGGGATGCTCGACATAGTAGGCAGGCGCTATTTATACTACCTCATTTCGGCCGTGGTCGTCGTCCCGGGACTGATATCCCTGATCCTCTTCGGGCTCAATTTCTCCATAGACTTCACCGGCGGATCGATACTGGAGCTCCAGTTTGAGCAAGCCGTGGTAGTTCAACCTGCCCAATTGAAGGAACTCTTTGGCCAGTATGGCTTTGGCGACACGATGGTGCAGAGTTCGCCCGGGAACATCTTCCTGATTCGCAGCAAGACGCTGGATGCAGGGACTAAGGGGAAGATCCAGCAAGACCTAGAGGAGCGGTTCGGAAGCTTCACCGAATTGCGTTTCGAATCGGTTGGCCCGGCAGTGGGGGGCGAGGTGCAGCGACGGGCCTACATAGTCGTGGGCATGGCGGCGGTGGCCATCCTGATCTACATCTCTTTTGCCTTTCGCCACGTGATGAGGCCGGTGCGATACGGGACCTGCGCCATCATCGCCATGGTGCACGACATTTTCGTGGTGGTGGGGCTCGCCTCCATCCTTGGTTGGGTGCGCGGTTTTGAGGTGGATGCTTTGTTCCTGACGGCCCTCTTGACTGTGATCGGCTTCTCGGTGCATGACAGCATCGTCGTGTTCGACCGCATCCGTGAGAATAGTAGACGATACGCTGGCCAACCCGTCGAGGATATCGTGAATCATAGCATCATCCAAACCTTGGACCGATCCATCAATACGCAGCTGACCGTCGTCTTCACCTTGACGGCCCTGCTACTCTTTGGCGGCATCACCATCAGGAGTTTTGTGTTGACGCTTCTGATCGGCATCATCAGCGGTACCTACTCGTCGATCTTCAATGCCAGTCCGCTGCTGGTGGAGTGGGAACGGAGGCCGGACCTCTTGCTCTATGCGCTCTCGGCCTTGATCCCGCCTGCGGGCCTCATCATCGGGCTCTTGCTGCTGTTCAGGGGTAGCGACACATCTCGACCGTGGGCCAGAGGGTGCCTACTGGCGGCGCTCGCAGGGGCGGTTGTGATCACAGGGTTGCTCCTTCTGAGGGGAGTGATCCACTCGTGAGGTGGTGAGGCGGGCGAGGTGATGCCAACTGATGTGAGAGAAGAGGCATGGCTCGCGAAGCAGGGCGCAGGGGCGTAGGCCAATCTGATGCCTTGATTGAAGGTAGAATTGATGAGGTAGGGTGAAGGAAAGAAGGAGGTAGCAAGTGTACAGGAGAAAGAAAGCGTTGACGGTGCTGTTGAGCATTGGCGTCTTGGTTTCGCTCACGTTGGCCTGCATGCCGGGGGTTCCTGGCGGCGGGCCAACGGAGGAGGAGACGCAGGCACCACCTGCTCCAGGGGAGACGCCAGAGCCGACCCCTCCACCTGAGGAACTGCCATTCGAACTGGACGTGGAGGCTTTGGAGGGCCTCAGTTCGTACGCTTACACGCTTCATATCGATGGGCTGAGTACCATGGAAGGGCAGGCGCAGGAAGTCTTGCTGGATATGGAGGGAAAGCGCCAGAGCGAGCCCACAAGGGCGGAGCAACTGGGCTTCTCCAGCGTGACGGACGGTGAGTCCACCAGCATGGAGATCATCTACATCGAGGAGCAAGGCAAGATGTGGATGCGAGAAGGCGGGGATCCCTGGCAGGAGATCCCAGTCGTGGATGACTCCATGCTCGAGATGTTTGACATGTTCAGCATGGTCTACTGGTGGGACACCTTCTTCACCGGCGACCCCGAGGACGCGCAGTACTTGGGGCAGGAGATGATGAACGGCGTTCAGTCCCATCACTACCGAACTGCCGAGGGGACTGTCTGGGGAGCTGCTATGGCTGGCTGCACCTTCGCCTCGGCGGAGGACAATATCTGGGTGGCCGTGGATGGAAAGTTCCCTGTCAAGAGGGAGGCTGAGGCCGCCGTGAATTGTCTGGATGAGAGTGGTGAGATGCACTTCCTGATGGAAATCCGTAACGTTAACCAGCCGCTCGACATCAGTCCACCGACGTAGGTGAGAGGTTGTGGGGTCAGCGTGATGCATACGCTGGCCCCACTTTTTTCGGTCGCTTGTCGTGGTAGGGGCACAGATCCGGTCCGGCATTGGACTGGCAACAGTCCTGATTCTGGTCGCGTGCGGGGACGGAGGTGTGGCAGATGAGAGCACACCTTTTCCTTGTCTCAGCTCGTTGGATTACGATCGGAGTCCGGGAGTCCTCATTGTCGAGGCAGACACATACGGTGGCCTGACGCCTCCGCCGACGGGGAGGCACGTGGCGGAAGCGAGCATTTACGGCGATGGATTCGTGGTTCTGGCCAGCGATGAGCAGTCTAGTGTGGGAACAGATCGGGTGGTCAGGACCGGGCATATCAGCGAAGAGGAAGTCGCAGAGCTTCTCAGCTTCATCGCTGATACCGGGTTCTTCGAACTCGATGACCAATATATGCCCTCGCCTGCACTGCCCGATATGCCATGGAGGCACGTGATAGTCAATCTCCTCGAGTGCTCCAAGACGGTCGCTATCTATCCCTATGACTTCGCTGATGCACCGACTGCGTTCTCGGACGCGTATTTTGAGTTGATGGGCGTTGAGCCTTCCGGCGCCACCGTCTTCATGCCCCGCTCGGGAGTACTGACCGCTACCGACCTGGGGCCCATAGACGGTCTGCCCGGGGGTCAGCAGAGCCAGGTGGCTCCCTGGGATAGTCCACTGGTTGGGATAGAACTCGTCGATGCCAGGGAGGGCGCCCATTTGGCGGGAGAGCAGTATCGGGTCGTCGAGGAGTTCCTGCTGCGCTATCCTCCTGGTCAGCTCTTCGGTTCTCAGAAGGGGCGGGCCTACCAGGTTCTCCTGGAGGCTGATCTACCTTGGGAAGACGCTTCCCCCTGATCGTCGACAGTCCCCTCATTCGAAACTCGAAGCGTAGTGTTGAGTAGGAAAGGTTGCCAACCTGTCCTACAGTGCGTGCAGCTTCCTCCTCTTGAATCAAAATGTCGAACGACGATAACGTGATCAGATATCATGCTCAGTGAGGGCGATGATCAGGCAGTTCTTGCTCGGCTTCTCCAAGAGACGTATCCTGTACCAGGCGTCAAAGGAACCGGGTGTGCTGGCCGAGGCCGAGGGAAGATCGCTGAGCTGGTGTATGAGGTGCTAGAGGACGAAAGAGACTCATGAGCGGGGAAGAATTGCTCAAACCAGAGGAGGTTCGCCCGCAAACTCAAGAGAGCTGGCGAGGGTTGCCACGCAATGTATGGGTATTGAGCGTGACCAGCTTCTTGACCGACGTCTCCAGTGAGATGATTCTCAACCTCTTGCCCCTCTTCCTGGCGAACGTACTGGGTGCCAGTACCTCGATCATTGGGCTTATAGAGGGGCTAGCGGAGACGACATCGAGTCTATTCAAGATCTTCTCGGGCTGGTTGTCGGACAGGCTGGGGCAGCGGAAATGGCTGACCGTGGCAGGTTATGGGCTCTCCGCTACGGTCAAGCCTATCCTCTACTTTGCGACGTCTTGGGTTTGGGTCTTCGCCGTGCGCTTCGCGGACAGGGTGGGCAAGGGGATTCGAACTGCGCCACGCGACGCGCTCATCGCGGATTCCATAGACGAGAGCCAAAGGGGGTTGAGCTTTGGCCTCCATCGGGCCATGGATACGGCAGGCGCTTTCACCGGATTGCTCGTTGCGGCTGGAGTAATCTGGGCTATCCAGGCAATGGGCGGGACGCTGGAACGAGTGACGTTCCAGAGCGTGGTGTTGCTGAGTGTGATCCCGGCGACGCTGGCCGTACTGGTGTTGGCCTTTGGGGCGCGTGACATCCGGAGGCGGGCATCAGTAATGGAGGCGCCTTCGCTCACGCTGAAAGGGTTCGATGTGCGCTTCCGGGGTTTCTTGCTGATTCTGGCACTGTTTACTCTGGGCAATTCGTCAGATGCCTTTCTCATCCTCCGCGCCCAGGAGCGAGGACTGTCGGTACTGGGTGTGATGGGGGCATTGCTGGCGCTCAATCTGGTGTACAGCCTGGTTTCCAGCCCGGCCGGTGTTCTCTCGGACCGCCTTGGTCGGCGCGGGGTGATCGTTGGTGGGTGGCTGCTTTACGGGGTGGTGTACCTTGGGTTCGCTCTTGCTGCCGCGGGGTGGCAGGTGTGGCTGTTGTACGCGCTATACGGTGTGTACTACGGGATGACCGAAGGTGTGGCCAGGGCTTTGGTGTCGGACATGGTCAGGCCTGAGCAGCATGGCACGGCCTACGGGGCGTACAACGGAGTAGTGGGGGTGATGGCCCTGCCGGCAAGTATCTTCGCTGGCCTCTTATGGCAAGGGCTGGGCCCGGCAGCACCCTTCCTGTTCGGGGCGGGGCTGGCTCTGCTGGCCGCGGTATTGATGAGTGTGTGGTTGCCGAGGCTAAGAGCGGGGAGGCTAGTGCGCAGTGCTTGAGGCGAGGGAGATTACCGTCTCAGGTACTTCAGCAGTAGCTGCAGTGCACCTTCGGCCGATAGTGTCTTGTTATCTGCACGGTCCCCTGGCCAGAGGTGCTTCTCCCACAGGTCGACGCCCTCGGCGGCCAACCCGAGATAGACTAGTCCCACGGGCTTCTCGGGTGTGCCGCCCGTAGGCCCGGCGATGCCCGTCACCGATAACGCTACGTCTGTTTGCAGGAGGCGTCGGGCGCCCTGGGCCATGGCAATAGCGGTCTCCTTGCTCACGGCGCCGTGCGCCAACAGGGTCTCGTGGGGGACGCCGAGGACGCGTTCTTTGGCCTCGTTGGAGTAGCTGATCACTCCACCCTCGAAGTAGGCGGAACTGCCCGGCACGCTGGTGATCAGATGGCCCAGCAGCCCGCCGGTGCACGACTCGGCCACAGCGAGGGTCAGACCTCGTTGGGATAGCAACTCGCCTATCTGATGTGCTGGTGTTCTCGTTTCGTCTTCCATCTGGGTGCCTCTAGGAGACTCAATAACTGTGAAGCTCTCTAACTGGTGATCCCGTCGAGGCCACCGCTGGCCACGAACTCTGCGAACTCCTCCATGGTGGCAAAGACTCGCTCGGAGAGGAACTTGACGACCCAGTTCTCAGTCATGGGGGAGATGCTGAAGATACGCGCGCCGCCCCGATAGGCCTGCCACATCTCGACAGCAGTGCCCATGCTGGCCTCAGGCAGGTAGGCGATGAGGAAATCAGCCTCCGTCGCCCGGTCGGCTAGATCCAGAAAAGTCCGCTTGCCCTCCTCAGGGCCATAGAAGGGGCTGTCCGGATACAACTCGAAGGGGCAGATTACGTTGGCCTCGGGGTACTTGTCCAAGACAATGCCTCTGATGGTGGTGCGATAATCCTGGGCGCAAATGTCGTCATCTCGGCGTGAGCCTTGCATGATGCCGGCGATGAAGAAACGCACGAAGCCCTCCCGTCTTCAAGGGGTGAGTGACCGCCCATTATAGCATACGCGCAGCCGGAATCCCAGGAACCGATACTTTCTCTTGATATGCAGGGGCAACGATGGTATAGTGTGGTAGGGTTCAGACCGTCCTCTCCACGGGATCCCACAGGCGAGTAGATGATGAGATACGCCAAGGTCGTGGTCAATACCCGCGTCCAGCCGCGCAGAACGGTGTTGGGCGACGAACCCGCTGTGGAAGAGGAGAACGGCTCTACTCTGGGAAAAACCTTCCACTATTCCATACCCCCCGATCTCCGCGACGAGGTACGGTTGGGCCAGTTGGTCGTCGTCCCCTTTGGGTCTCGTCGTCTACAGGGGGTGATTTTCGGCTTCGATGAGGAGTCTCCCGTACAGGAGACCAAAGACTTGTACGAGGTAGCCGATGCGACCCCCGTTCTTTCGCATGCTCAGATAGAGTTGGCCTCTTGGATCAGCAGCTACTACCTGGCGCCGTTGATCGATGTGGTGCTGCTCATGCTGCCTCCAGGTATGGCGCGGAAGACTCGAGTGATCCTCCGTCTCAGCACCGAGCGGCCTCTGCCCGCCGGCTTGGATGCTGAGCACCGGGCCATCATCCGAATGCTTCAGCGCGAGGGCGAGGTGGAGCTCCATACCCTGGGGAGAAGGTTGAAACTGAAGAATCACCGTTCGTTGGTCGATGGACTTGCCCGCAGGGGTGTGATAGTTAAACGCTCCGAACTGGCGGAAGCCAAGGTGAAGCCCAAGACCGAACGGGTGGCGTGTCTCGACGGCGATGTGAGTCCTGCCGTGTGGGAGCGACTGCGCAGGGCGCCGGTGCAGAGTGCCGTTGTTCAGTATCTGGCCGATCACGGTTCCACGCCCGTGTCCGAGATTTACTCCGAACTGGGGGTGAGCAGCTCCACTTTGAGAGCACTGGCTGCGAAGGGACACATCGAGTTTACGGAGCAGGAGGTATGGAGAGACCCTTTGCAGGCGCGCACCTTCGTTCCGACCACTCCGCCGAAACTGACCCCGGCTCAGGACGCTGCCTGGTGGCAGATTGAGGCCAGTCTGCACACCGCGGGCTCTGAGGTCTTCCTGCTCCATGGCGTCACCGGCAGTGGGAAGACCGAAATATACCTGCGGGCCTTGCACGAACTGCTGGCCAAGGGTCAGCAGGGCATAGTCCTGGTGCCGGAGATAGCCCTGACGCCGCAGACCATTCGCCGCTTCGGGGCTCGCTTTCCTGGACGTATCGCTGTACTCCACAGCAAACTCTCCATGGGGGAACGGTACGATGGGTGGCGGCGGATCCGGGATGGTCTGGTGGACATCGTCATTGGCTCCCGTTCGGCCGTCTTCGCCCCTTTGCCCAGACTGGGCGTGATCGTCATTGACGAGGAGCACGAGTGGAGCTACAAGCAGGAAAGGACGCCGCGCTATCATGCGCGAGATGTGGCAATCAAGTTGGCGGAGATAACTGGCTGCAAAATCATCCTGGGCACTGCCACCCCTGATGTGGTCACCTATCATCGCGCTCAAAGGGGGCAGTACAAGCTGCTTCACCTGCCGCAGCGCATCATGGGCCATCGGCGGCGAATTGAGGAACAGAGAGCACGGTACGCTATTGAGGCAGAACGTGCTGGTGTCAAAGAGGTGGGTGAGGGATACGACGACGCGGTGTACATGGATCTGCCGCCGGTGCAAGTCGTGGACTTGCGGCAGGAACTCAAGGCCGGGAATCGAAGCATCTTCAGCCGTGCCTTGCGAGAAGCCATGAAGGAGGCCCTCGCCGCCAAGGAGCAGGTCATACTGTTCCTCAACCGCCGCGGGGCGACGACCTTCGTCATGTGCCGGGATTGCGGTCATGTCATGAAGTGCAAGCGGTGCGATGTGCCTCTGGCCTACCACTTCCCGGAGGATGCGCTGGTCTGCCATCACTGTAACTGGCAGACGATCGTGCCCGACGCCTGCCCCAGTTGCCACAGTGAGCGGATCAAGCACTTTGGGGTTGGTACTCAGAAGGTGGAAGCTGTGACCAAGCAGCTCTTTCCTGAGGCCCAGATCGTCCGGTGGGATCGGGACACCACTGGGGGCAGGATGGCCCACGAAGAGATACTCGAGCGGTTTATCAATCACGAGGCCGACGTGATGATTGGCACACAGATGATAGCGAAGGGGTTGGACCTGCCCTTGGTCACTCTCGTGGGGGTGATAACGGCGGACACGGCACTGTACTTGCCGGACTTCCGTGCAGGTGAGCGGACCTTCCAGCTGCTGACCCAGGTGGCGGGGCGCGCGGGACGAAGCATCCTAGGTGGCAAGGTGATCGTGCAGACGTATGCGCCCAATCACTATTGTATAGAGGCTGCCAGCGGCCACGACTACGAGGGGTTCTACAAGGAGGAGATGGAATTCCGCAAGCAGCAGAGATACCCCCCGTTCAGCCGTCTGGTGAGGCTGGTGTATGTACATCGCGATGCACAACGTTGTGAAGAAGAGGCCGGGAGGATGCAACGGGTACTCCAGCAGAAGATAGCGCGGCTGGGATTGCCGATGATCGACCTCATAGGGCCTGCCCCGGCTTTCTTGAGCCGCATACGCGGCCAGTATCGATGGCATCTTGTCGTGCGCGGTCGCGATCCCCATTCGCTGCTGGGGGACCTGGATTTGCCTCTGGGATGGCGCGTGGATGTAGATCCGGTGAGTCTTCTGTGAGTGATCCTGTGCTTGGAGGCCATGGCAGCTGACAGAGAGGAATCGCGCGCCATGAGAGTACGAGCTTGGCCAGGCACGAGATAGATGCTATACTTGAAGGAGGAGAGACTCTCCGAGGACGAGATGGAGAGAGCAACGTGTGGCATCACAAGACGAGGCTATGCAAGGAGGTAGAGATGAGAAAGTATATCCTCTTGACACTCATCGTGTTGGTTCCATTCGTGAGCGCCTGTTGTGGTATCCCCGACATTGGCGACCTCATCCAGGAGACCGGCGAGTTGATACAAGTCTCGGGCAATGTGGTGACCGAGGAGTTCTCCATCACCGGGTTCGACCAAGTTGAAGTGAGCCATGCCTTTACGGCGGACATCAGGCAGGGCGGCGAGTTCAGCGTGATCATCGACATTGATGAAAGCCTGATAGAGTATCTTCAGGTAGTCAAGGAAGGCAGCACGCTGAAGATCGGCCTAGAGCCCGACCACCGCTACGTGATCGCGGATGCCGCCAGGCGCGCGGAAGTAACCATGCCCGATCTGGCAGGGCTTGATCTGAGCGGCGCAAGTCGCGCCACGATCAGCGGGTTCAAGTCCTCAGCGGCACTCACGGTGGGCGTGTCCGGGGCGAGCGGTTTGAGGGGCGACATCGAATGTGCAGATGCGCGATTCGACATTTCCGGTGCCAGCGACCTGACTCTGAGGGGCTCTGCGGAAGACGTGATCATCGATGCCTCGGGGGCGAGCCGCGTGGACCTGTCCGGTTTCCCAGTGGCTGACGCGAGCGTCGAGGCCAGCGGCGCCAGCCGGGTTACCGTGAACGCGAGTGGGAGACTGGATGCGGATGCGAGTGGCGCTTCACACGTCACGTATCTGGGCCGGCCCTCGCTGGGGACGATCGACACGTCCGGCGCTTCGTCCGTGGAACCGGAATAGGGATCGACGGCATAGTGTGTGGCTGGCCTGAACCCCACTGATTGGTCGGCAAGAAGCGGAGGCAGGCCGGCGCAGGAACAGGAAGGAGGGTAGGATAGCGTAGGAAGCGGCCGGGTCGTGCTACAGTTCAAAGGTGCTCATCACAGTTTCTGCACAAGGAGGGAGAGACATGCTGATCGAACGTATCATTGGCGCGTTCACGTTCCGCAAGGGAGTCTACGCCGAGGTCGAGAAGGACACTACGTTCACGACCACCGCCTGGATCCTGGTGGTCGTGGTCGCACTCCTCAACCAACTCGGGGCTCAGGCAAGCAGCAACGTGGTCCGATGGCTGATCGGCGCAGTAGGGGGCACCATCTTTGCCGTCATCGGTTTCGCCGTGGCTGCGCTCGTCATCAACTGGGTAGGGCGTGCCGTGTTCAACGCTGACGTCACCTTCGAAGAGTTAGTGCGGACTCTGGGTCTGGCGTACGTGTGGCAGGTGGTGGGGGTCATCGGAGCCGTGGCCGCCTTCTCCACTGCCCTGGGCTGCCTGTTGGCTCCAGTCATGTTCATCGCCTGGGTCCTGATGGTGATCGCCTGGTTCGTAGCGACCAAGGAGGCCCTGGATCTGGAGTGGGTGCAGACCATCGTCACCGTCATCCTGGGCTGGATTGCCTTGATTGCAATCTCAGTCGTGGCCGGGATAGTGCTTGGGCTCTTGGGCCTGGGTGCCGGTGCTGTGGGAGGAGCCCTTGGCTTCTAGACAGATGATTTGTGTTCCGTCGGGGCAGGCGGTCTCAGGCTGGGAGCGATGTCGGGCGTCCCTTGACAGGAAACGGAAAATCGGTTAGAATAGCTCAGAGAATAGAAGATCCAACAAAGACGGCGATCAGGAGGAGTAGGCGGTCTGGAGTTGCTAGAGAAGGGAGGTCAGCGGCTGAAAGCCTCCCGCAACGAAACCGCTGAAGGTCGCCTGGGAGTCGGGGAGCTGAACAGCTTGACAGCTCAGTAGGTTCCTTCGGTTGGGCCCGTTATAGCCCGGCGAGCGCCGTCAGGGCCAGCGCCTTGGCGGAATCGAGGTGGTACCGCGGAAGAGCCCCTTTCGTCCTCAAGATGGAAGGGGCTTGTTGCTACTGTCACTGGATGTTTCGCTCGGATAGACTGTGGCCCGCAGGCCACAGAATGCGAAGGGCCATCGGCGCAAGCCACGCCCTTCAGGCCGTGGTGGGTGTGAAAAGAAGTGGGGTGCAGGGGATGCACTGCGGCCTAAAGGCCACAGAATGCGAAGGGCCATCGGTGCAAGCCACGGCCTTCAGGCCGTGGTGGGTGTGAAAAGAAGTGGGGTGCAGGGGATACACTGCGGCCTGAAGGCCACAGAATGCGAAGGGCGATCGGCGCAAGCCACGGCCTTCAGGCCGTGGTGGTATCGAGAGAAACCGGCGACAGAGAATGGACTAACGTGAGGAAGGGCGCTAGTGTGCGAGTTGGGCATTGTGTAGAGAGGTTTGAGGACCATGAACGGGAAAGAGATGTCGAGGACCTATAGCCCGCGGGAGACTGAAGAGAGGCTATACACCTTCTGGGAGGAGCGAGGGTACTTCACCCCGCAGATAGACTGGGATCGGAAGCCCTTCACCATCGTCATTCCGCCGCCCAACATCACTGGAGAGCTCCACCACGGGCACGCCATGTTCATCGCCTTCGAGGATCTGATGATCCGCTACCATCGTATGCGCGGAGAGCCCACGCTCTGGCTGCCTGGCAGCGACCACGCTGGCATCAGCACGCAGAATGTGGTGGAGAAGGAGTTGGCCAAGCAAGGGCTTACGCGCCACGATGTGGGGCGAGAGAAGTTCGAGGAGATGCTCTGGGAGTGGAGGGACGAATACGGGGGCATCATCACCCATCAACTCCGCCGCCTGGGAGCCTCTTGCGATTGGACGCGTGAGCGGTTTACTCTGGATGAGGGACTGTCGCGGGCGGTGCGAGAGGCCTTCGTCAACCTGTACCGGAAGGGTCTCATCTATCGCGGCGAGTACATCATCAACTGGTGTCCCCGGTGCCAGACCGCGCTATCAGACTTGGAGACGCCCCACGAGGATGAACCGGGCCAGCTATACTACGTTCGTTACCCGCTGGAGGAGGGGGGTTACATCGAGGTCGCTACCACGCGACCGGAGACCATCCTGGGCGACACGGCGGTAGCTGTGAACCCGCGTGACAAACGGTATGAAGAGATGGTGGGCAAGATTGCCATCTTGCCGGCCCTGGGGCGGCGCATCCCCATCATCGCGGATGAGTTGGTGGACCCGGAGTTCGGCACCGGCGCGGTCAAGGTGACTCCAGGACACGATCCCAACGACTATGACATCGGCGAGCGCCACAGCCTGGACACGGTGAATATCATGAACCTCGATGCCACCCTCAACGACGAGGCTGGGCCTTATGCGGGGATGGACCGCTACGACGCGCGCGAGAAGCTGGTGGAGGATCTCCGGGAGCAGGGGCTGTTGGTCAAGATTCAGTCTCACGTCCACGCCCCGGGCCGCTGCCAGCGCTGCCACACCATGGTGGAGCCGCTGGTCTCGGAGCAGTGGTTCGTCAAGATCAAGCCTCTGGCCAAACCTGCCATTGAGGCGGTGCGCGACGGACGGATCAGGATTGTCCCTGAACGCTTCGTCAAAGTGTACTACAACTGGATGGAGAATATCCGGGACTGGTGCATCTCCCGTCAACTCTGGTGGGGGCACCGCATCCCTGTATGGTACTGCGATGATTGCGATGGCCTCACTGTGGCCACGGTGGATCCGACGCAGTGCGAGCATTGCGGCGGAAAGAACATCCGTCAGGATCCTGATGTCTTGGACACCTGGTTCTCATCGGGTCTGTGGCCTTTCTCGACGTTGGGCTGGCCCGACGACACGGAGGACCTGCGTTACTTCTATCCCACGTCGGTGATGGAGACTGGCTACGACATCCTCTTCTTCTGGGTGGCACGGATGATCATGCTGGGCTTGGAGCACATGGGCGACGTGCCCTTCCGCGACATCTATCTCCATGGGCTGATGCGAGACGATCAGGGTGAGAAGATGAGCAAGTCTAGGGGCAACGTGGCGGATCCCCTGGATGTGGTGGCCCAGTACGGAGCCGATGCTCTGCGCTTCACGATCATCACCGGCAGCAGCCCAGGAGAGGATATGAAGCTCTACGAGGAGAAACTGGAGTCCAGCAGGAACTTCGCCAACAAGATATGGCAGATGGCCCGGTTCATCACCGGCAACCTGCCGGCGGACTACGAACTGCCTTCTGGGGAACCCGAGACTTGGCCCCACTTGCGGCCCGAGGATCGCTGGATTCTCTCCCGTCACAACCGGCTGATAAGCGACGCCACCCGCCTGTTGGACAGCTACCAGTTCGGCGAGGCAGGCAAGCAGATCTACGAGTTCCTGTGGGGCGAGTTTGCAGACTGGTTCATCGAGGCCACCAAGGTGCGGCTCTACGGGGAGGATGAGGACGCGAAGGAGACAGCCGGGCACGCGCTGGTGCACGTGTTCGAGCGCACCCTACGGCTCCTTCATCCGTTCATGCCGTTCGTCACTGAGGAGATATGGCAACATGTACCCCACGAAGGCGACAGTCTGATGATCGCTCCCTGGCCAGAACCTGGGCTGGTCGATGAGGCAGCAGAGGCGGCTCAGCACGAGATATGGCAACACATCCGTGACATCCGCAACCGCCGCGCTGAGGAGGGCTGGCCGGTAGAGACAAAGCCGGCCTCTTACACAGGGGCTGGAGACCTCTGCGAAGTCTTGACTTCTCAGCAGGACGTGTTTGCCTTCTTGGCTCGCGTGGAGCCTAGGGCGGTCGCTGTCAAGCTGGAGGAGGTGCCCGCCGGCAGCGGAGTGGTGACCGGGCAATTGACTACCACTTTGGTCGTCGACGTGGACGCGGACAAGGAGCGTGAGCGTTTCGAGGAGGAAATCGCTAACCTTGAGGGCGAAATCGCTCGCGCGGAGCAGTTGCTGGCCAATGTAGGGTTCGTGACCAAGGCTCCGCCGGAGGTGGTGTGCCGGGAACGGGACAAGCTGGCCCGGTACCAGAGGGAGCTGAAGAAACTGGCTGAGAAGCTGGAGGCTTTGGGGAACTAGGGGATGCTGCCGCTGGGCCACATCGCCTACGCTTGGGGCGGCCTCAGGTTGCTGCAGAAGAGGGCGGGTCTCTTTCGGGAGGCAGACTATCGCCTGGTCGCCGTGGGGGCAGTGGCCCCCGACCTGAGCGATAAGGCTCTGGCATTGAGCGGCCTCTCCAAGCATCGGACGGGGCAGGTCTGGGCCCATACACTGTTCTTTTGCCAGCTGCCAATCTTGCTGACCACGCTGCTCCTCGCGCGCGAATGGCTGCCCTACGCCCTGGCCTTCAACAGCCATCTTCTCACAGATCGTATGTGGCGTTTTCCGCACACGCTGCTTCATCCTTTCTTCGGCAGGCGGTTCGGAAACTGGCGCGATCTTCACTCGGTCCGAGGTATGCTCGAGGCATACAGAGAGGTGGTCCGGGAGGATCGCCTCACCATACCTTTGGAGCTGGGAGGTGTCGCCATCCTCGTCTGGCTGCTATTGGACGGTCGTCTATATCGGCCAGCGCGGCTACAGTCATTCCTCCGCCGAGGACAACTGGCTCGAGAGGCAGGAATGGAGGACAGAACATGAGGGTCATAGCAGGTGAGGCCAAAGGCCGCAGGCTGAAGATGGTGCCTGGATCCTCCACTCGCCCCGTCGGGGAGAGGGTCAAGGAAGCCCTCTTTGGCATATTGGGGGATATGGTGGTGGATGCCCGTTTCCTTGATCTCTACGCTGGCACGGGAAGCGTAGGGATTGAGGCCCTCAGCCGGGGAGCGCACAGCGCGGTATTTGTGGATCGGGGGAGACAAGCGATTGCCACTATCAAGGACAACCTAACCCACACCAGGCTAGTTGACAGGGCGCGGGTGGTCAAGTCAGACGTCTTTGCTTTCCTGACAAAGCAAGACTTGGAGCCCTTCGATCTGATCTATGTCGCGCCACCGCAATACCAAGGGCTGTGGGCCAAGACCCTCCGGGCCGTGGATCAGAGCGGCCTTCTGTCGCCCGGTGGCTTGGTGGTGGCCCAGATCCATCCCAAGGAGTACGAGGAGCTGGAACTGGCGAACCTGCAACTCACCGATCAGCGCAAGTATGGCAGCACCATGCTCTGCTTCTACGCTTAGGGAGCGTGTAGCGATCTCCTCGAGCAGAGTCTGATGAAGTGCACCGGCTGATCGCGGCTTTACCTTTTGAGCTGACATGAGTTACAATGTAGACAGGCCCGGAGCGAAGGCCGGATGACAACGGGAGGTGGGTGAATGATGGAGGATCTCAGAGGTACGGTATCGGATGCCCGCGGGTCGCTAGAGAAGCTGGTGGGTGCGATCCCTGGCTATCGGGGCTACAAAGAGAAGGAGATGCGCCGGGAGGCGGACAAGCTATTGCGGATGCACCTCTCGCGGCGCTTCGAGGAGCAGCGAAGCAAGCTGTCCAACGTTCAGAATCAGTTGGCCAGTGAGGGAAAGCTACAAGATCTGGGGTTGCTGGAGAGGACGATGCTCCAGCTTCAACTGCTCATCGACCGCCTGAAGGTGGCCGAATACGGTTACGCTGGTTTGTTCGACGCGGTGCGGGTCAAGGAGGAGCAACTTGATGCCCTCTACATCTACGACAACGCGCTCACTACCTCGGTTGAGCAACTGGCCGAAACAATGGACAAGGTAGCTATCGCAGCCATGGGCGGGGAAGAGCTGAGGCCTCTGGCCAACGACGCGCTGCTTCTCTTGCAGGAACTGAACACTACCCTTGACCGCAGGAAGGACGTGATCCTGACTGCGGGGGAGTCTGTGTAAGCTAGGACAGACGAATTAGGAGGACAATGAAATGGCAAGGGTTTTCGACGTCATAGAGTATTTCGATGCGACGGGTCGCGAGATGGTGCATCGCATCCCCGAGCAGGGTTCGGGAGATTTCCGTATTGGCTCTCAGGTCATAGTGCGCGAGAGCCAGCAAGCGGTCTTCTTCCGCGACGGCAAGGCGCTGGACGTGTTTGGTCCAGGCCGGCATACTATCTCCACGGCAAACATCCCGTTGCTGGTCGACCTCATCGGAAAGGCCTTCAGTGGCGAGACGCCCTTCAAGGCAGAGGTCTACTTCGCCAACATGCGGGAGTACGTGGATCAGAAGTGGGGGACCCCAGAGGCAGTGGCGTTGCGGGACACGGACCTGGGCATGGTCCGCGTGCGGGCCTTTGGCACCTATTCGATGCAGATCAAGGATGCCCAGCTCTTCGTGAACAAGATCGTCGGCACGCAGGGACTCTACTACACCAACGACATCGAGAACTTCCTGCGCAGCATCATCATCTCCAACCTGACCGACGTTCTGGGCGAGGCGAGCAAGTCCATCTTCGATCTGCCCAGGCTGTACGAGGAGATTGGCGCTGGTACGAAGGCCAAGGCGCAGGACGATTTCAACACCGTGGGTATAGACCTGAAGATCCTGTTCGTGAGCAACATCTCGCCCACGGAGGAGACGGCCAAAGCCATCGACGAGCGGGCAGCGATGGGTGCGATTGGGGACATGCAAAAGTACCTGCAGTTCAAGACCGCACGGGCCGTTGAAGAGGCCGCTATGGCTACTGGTGAAGGTGCCGGGACGTTTGCGCAGATGGGGGCAGGTATGGGAGCCGGTGTCGGAATGGGCGCCATGATGGCAGGAATCATGGGCCAGGCCATGCAGGGCGGCGCGGCTGCTGCGGGCGCTACTGCAGCCACAAGGACCTGTCCCAGTTGCGGCAATCCCATATCCGCTACTGCCAAGTTCTGCAACCACTGCGGGGCCAAGATTGGCGAGGCCATGATTTGCGCGAACTGCAAGGCCGATATCCCGGCTGGCTCTAAGTTCTGCCCTAACTGCGGCAACCCCGTGGAATAGTTGGCTCGCGGGTAGTTCGGCCTGAGTCCTGCCGCTAGACACGGCGTAGACCTCATTCCACGCAGCATGGCGGATACTCTGCATGGCGCATCCCAAATCGGGTGCGCCACGCAGGACCCTTTCCGCCTAGTTAGCCCAATCCACTGTGGCGAAAGCGGTCCGACCAGTCAGTAGTTAGGCTGCTGAAGACCGATTCCACATCCATCTGAATACATATGTATCAGTCTGGGAGGCAGCTATGCGTCGGATCGACATACAGAC
>JABAOH010077945.1_pt1 | contig 22740 bp, 30 predicted proteins | sample 7062181 | NCBI WGS metagenome assembly JABAOH01 (sample SAMN14538630, study PRJNA623070) | marine sediment metagenome | biome: marine biome [ENVO:00000428]; feature: marine pelagic biome [ENVO:01000023]; material: deep marine sediment [ENVO:00002113]; isolation source: pool of 5 deep marine... | reverse complement strand
TCGAACATGGCCGACTCTTCAAATGCAGGATTCATGGTTGCTGATTCGACGAACTCATCGGCTTTGGTCTTGATATCAGCGAACTTGAGAAACCAACTGATCTTCTCCCGGATTTCCTGTTTGGAGCGATCAATGGTGTCTCGTGTGTCGATTTCGTATGCTATAAGATTCTGCTGGCCTTTCACGGGCGTAGGTGCGCCGTAAACGTCCTGGTCCAGCAGACCTGTCAGACTGTGCACTGGATTGGTAGAAGCCAAGAGCGTGCGCTTGCCGTGACTAGCGAACCACAACGCAGTCGCTCCAGCAAGAACCGTTTTTCCCACTCCACCCTTACCGCCAAAGAAGGTGTACTTCATTTTGGGGTGTTCCATGAGAAATGCCTGCATCGGTCTTTCGATCATTGTTTCTCTCCTTCGATCGACCTTGAGGGTGCAGTAGAGGATTCGGTGAGTGATCCAAACATGGCTTCGGCCATCTTCTCGATCATCGGTAATCCAGTGACATCACGCTCGAACTCCGGTATCTGGGCCAGCACTTGCTCACCGAACAGCTCGTCGATACGGGTTAAGTACCGCTCCTGCATCTCTAGCCGGTTGCGAAGATAATCCGGGATGCTCTGCTGACCTAATTCTTTAGGGATGACGCGGTTTACGATGTAACCGCTCAAGGGTACCTGATATTTCGCGAACAACTCCGCGGCCCGAAGGGTGTCTACCAGCGCCATTTCCTCGGGAATGATGACGAAGAAAAAGGCCGTTTTTTCTTTGTTGGTCAGGATGCTGGAGGAAGTGTTGATACGGTATTTGATATCCAATAACTCTTTCAGGATCATGTCCTCTTCGGACTCTTTCTCTCGCTTGATCAGAGAGGCCACCTTGCTGTACTCCTCCATTTCCTGACGGAGGTCGGTGATCTTATCGATCCATTCGTCATAAACGCTGGCCATGCTGAGGTAATACAGTGCGTGACCTAAGGGAACGAGGTCGTATATGTAATAGTCATACTCAGCTGCCACAACGATGTCAACAACTTGATCGAAGATGGCGCTCTCCTCCATTGCCGGCTCTGCTGCGGCAGCTTGAATGTACGACTCAATTTCTTCTGGAACTTCCTCCATCCCGTACATATCGAGGATCTTTTGGCGGATTTCGTCTTGATAGGCTCTGATGTGTTGATCGGCGTCGATCTCTTGGGCGAACAGGTTGGGTATGATCTCTACCGGCCCTTTACCGAATATATCGCGTTCAAAGATATCCGAGAGCGAAGCTTGTGGGTCGACGGAGAAAACAAGTACGCGGTGACCATTTTTCGCCAGATGATATGCAGTAGCAGCAGAAAACGTCGTTTTACCTAGCCCGCCCTTACCACCGAACATGATGTAGCGACGCTCAGGATATTCCATAAAAATGTGTGCCAACGACATTGGATTATAACTCCTACGCTAGCGCGTCCGTAAGGTCTTTTTCTCGTAACATACGGCGTTTCCATGTTGATATCTGAGGTACCACATAAGGCAGGAGACGGAGCGAGTAATAGGGGGGAAGGATGGGAACCCCGAGTAGATCACCCATGGTGATCAGGATAAACAAATGCTCCATGCTCCCTCTGGTCTTTAAAGCAAAACGTGTCATGTCGTGACCAGCCATGCCATAGATGAAATCCAGGAAGGAAATACCCATTTTCTTTAAAATGTTTTTCTCTTCCTCTGTCATCGGTTTCTTCTCCTTGTATGGTGATGGGATTGACTTAAATGTATTATTTCATCCGATTTCCTGATCAATGAGATCCGTAAAATCACGCTCTCGAAGCATGCTGCGTCGCCAGCTCTCAAACGAGGGCACTAAATAGGGAACAAGCCGAAGGATGTGATAAGGAGGTAGGAATGGTACACCAAGTAAATCACCGAATACGATGAGTGTGAATAAACGTTCCTGCTCATTCCTAATCTTCTTCAGTTCATGCACCCAATCGTAAACAGTCATCCCATAGATGACTTCACGTAAAGTGCGCACCGCTTTCTGGATCACTTTTTCTATTCGCATGGTTGCGTTTGAGATCTTCAATTTGGCAGCCTTCTGCCCTCGGCAGGTTTCACATTGGAAAATAGGACTATGATTGGAGAAATGATAGGTAAGTACCACCAACATGCGATGCTACTGATTATATAACGCTCGCAGATTTTATCCCTCATCATCCAGTCGTCAATTGTTTTTGTAGCATCGTGTCTAGAGTCGCCTTATCCCATCCACTAAGCTTCTCGCGACCATTAACGATGAAAGTTGGGTATTTGCGAATCCAGTACCGTAATGATTTGATAAAACCATCGAGCGATTGTGGATCGATGACCTGAATTCTGATTTGATCTCCATAGTTGTATAGGATTTCGAACAACCAGTCTGCCAACCGGGTGAAATCCAGTTTGACATCCTCTGGATATCCGTCGATTTCTTCTTGATGCACCTGTTGACCAATACCGGCCTGGCTGAATATTTGCTCACAATGCCTACAGTGATAGAAATTAGTTATCATTGGTGCGATTACCTGTAGGGAAATTGGCGCCATCGTTTGTCACTCCAAAAAGATAAGCGAGAGGAGCTTGAGCCCCTCTCGCTTACGTTCGTGGGATGGTTCAGTCGATACCAGCAGTGGCACGCCCCTCTTCCAGCCGAGCCTGAATGGCTCGAACAGCGTCTACCGCTAGGATGAGTGCAGCTAGGAAGAGGATGATCCCGAGCGCACCGGCGACGTAGTTTCCGATGAGCTTGTCTGCCGGTAATTCAGCCGCTTGGGTGATCGCTTGATTTAGTACCTTGTAAGCTGTTAGAGCAAGCGCCCCCATCGTCGTGACGAACATGAAGATGAAGGGAACAAAGGTCCACGTGTAATTCTTCCCCTTGGTCATCAGCCACAGTGAGGCTAACAGTAATGCCAACGCGGCCATCAGTTGGTTGGAGGATCCGAAGAGGATCCAGATGTTTGACCAGAAGCCAGTCCAGATAAGCACCAAGGAGAGGACCAGTGCTACGATAGTCCCGATGTGGACATTCTTCATCGCCGGCACAGCATCACCGATGAATTCGGCGCTTGCAACCCGCATGAAGCGCACCACGAGGTACATGATGGTCAACGCCATTAGTGTTAGGAAGACTGACCCGTAAGGGAGACCGAAGGAGGTGGGTATGCCGATGTAGGATAAGAAGTTGCTCAATCCAACAGCGAACACACCTGCATTCTTGCCTGCACTGACTAGCTCAACGTATCTCGCTGCACCAACGCCCACAGTCGCCGCGAGGAGCGACAGGACCGCCACAAACATCTCAAGGAACATGGCACCACCGCCGACTGGTAGGGCATCGGTCTCCTTCTCCAACTGGCGAGCTGTTCCGGAGCTGGAGACAAGGCTGTGCCAGCCGGAGATAGCACCGCAGGCGATGGTCACGAACAACAACGGCCAAAGCGGTCCGAGGGCACCTAGTTCGCCCAACTTTCCATCCAGCGTCGTTATGGCAGGAAAGGCTGCGGCGTCCACTGTCGGATGCCAGATGATCAGCCCAACTGTCCCTCCTATAATCCCTAGGAAGACGATCCAGAAGGAGACGTAGTTAATGGGCTGAGCCCAGCGCCAGATGGGGAGCACAGCGCCGAAGTAACAAATAACCAGCACCACTAAGCTCCACAACATCCTTGACCAGGTGACATCGCCAAAGCTCACCGCGAACGCTTCATTGATGTTGGTGAAGAAATTCTGAACCCCTGTCAGAGTTCCGATGTAGATGCCAACAAACGCAAGAATGACGGTCACGATGCTCGTCACGAGGATGTCTAGCTTCCAGCGGTAGGTCATCTGACCAGCTAGCAGGCCAACGCCTATGACAAAAAGCACACCTAGTGGAACAGCAGGGTTCGTCATAAGGTCATAGCCGACGATCTTACCGAACGCTCCCATAATTAGAAGTAGATATAGGTAGATGAAAATCAAGAGAATCGTTCTGGCTCGGGGTGAGATGAGCTTGTAACTCAGGGCACCGAAGGTTTTGCCTTCCTCCCGAACTCCAAGAATGATGCTGCTGTAGTCTTGAACCCATCCAATAAAGAAGGTTCCTAAAATGATCCAAAGCAGCGCGGGTAGCCAACCCCAACGCACAGCGACAATCGGACCTACGATCGGTCCGAGAGCGGCGATGGACTTGAACTGATATCCATAAAGCACATTGCGGCTGGCAGGTGTAAAGTCTACCCCATCCATATACATGGTCGCTGGGGTTGCCTTATTGGGATCGGGTTGGACGATGTTCTTGTCGATCGTTCGGGCGTAGAAGCCATAACCCACAGCGATGCCTAGAGCGGCCAGGATCAAGATGATTAGCGAATTCATGACAGTTCGCTCCTTGCAATTCTCGATTGCATCGTTAGCCAATGTAAATGTCGATAATGCTCCCCGATAATCGACCTCCTTTCTCTAACGTTGCCCTGGATGTCCAAAGCCCTCTATCCTTCGGAGCGTGCGTGTTGAATGATTCTTGCGCCGTACAGGTCGTCCCGCTCTCGATAGACCTCCCCATCGTGAGGGCGTTCTACCTCCTCAGAAACAACGAAATCTCCCGGACATCGCATGGACAACGACCTCGGGGATGAACCGGTTGGACCTCTACCTTAGGACTTCGTACGAACGAAGCTGGCATACTTTTTAATCGTAGATCCTAACTGTCACAAGAGTTACAGCGAACAGAACTTACGATATTAATAACACCAAGCCGTCCGAATCAGTACGAAGGACCTTTTAGAACCATTCTTTGTATGGTTTTGCGAAGAGGGTGAAAGCCCCCTTCAATATAATACGCCTTTCGCGAATGAGATTCAAGTTATCAAGGAAGGTGAGGAGAGCGTGCAAGGTGGAATTTACATAAGATAGTNNGAGCATCGTGGATAGAGTTCCACGATTGGTTTATCGATATGGAATTCGCAGAGAAAGCTTGTTTACCTTATGAATGAGTTTCTAACACCGGGTGTCGAAATACAAGACTCGTGCCTTTCCCCGGATCACTCTCTGCCCAGATTCGTCCGTCATGCATCTCCACAATCGACTTTGCAATCGACAATCCGAGCCCGGATCCACCACTTTCCCGTTGGCGGGACCTATCCGTGCGATAGAAACGATCAAAGATGCGACTTAACTCGTCAGGTTGTAACCCAGGGCCGCCACGACTGAAGCTAGAAGAGACATACACCAGATTCGAACCCAGGCCGGTAATTCGTTCTTCGATGGAAGCCTCCGTGCCTGAACTGATGGAGAACATGATGATCACCGAGGCGACGCCGATGATGATGCCCAGCATGGTCAACAACGAACGCATCTTGTTGCTCGCAATGTTCTCCCATGCGAGACGAAGGAGCTCAATGAGATTCATATGCACTCTTTCTTTGCCACCACGCTTGGATCCTGAGCCATTCAGCACGACTCTCTCGATCCTACCGTCAAGCAGATGGATCGAGCTCACATCCTCTCATCCCAGGTTGTAGCGACCTTCTGTAGGCCGATCCAGACAACCGAGGACATTCATCAGGGTGCTCTTGCCGGAGCCGGAAGGTCCCATGACGGCTACGAACTCGCCTTCATCGATGGTGATGCTCACACCATCCAGCGCTGCCACGCTGATCTCTCCCATGCCGTAGATCTTGCGCACGTCGACCGTCTGAATGATCGCTTGTTTCGCCATCACTGAGTCTCCACGATGCCGGTGGTGACGACTTCCCCCACTTCGAGGCCAGATTTGATTTCGGTGAAGGTGAAGTCCATCAGGCCCACCTCGACAGGTCGCAGCTTCAACTCACCGTCCTCCATGACGAAGACGGCATACTCGCCGGGCGCCAGTTCGCGCAACGCTTCGACGGGAACCAAAGTGACACCTTCCGCTTGACCGGCGATGACGTCTACTGCGGCGTTCATGCCGAGCAGTAGAGTGTCGAAGTCAATGGACGCGTTCTCATCTAACTCTACCAATTCCTTGACCGTCGAAATCTGGCCCGAGGTATAGAGACTGGGATCCACCTGCACAACATGCCCCGTGAAGACCTGGTCGGGCAAGGCGTCGAAGATCACTTCCACCTCGTAGTCAAGATCGATTTTGTCCATATCCTTCTCGTCGAGGACGATCTCCACTTACAACTGGTTCAGATTTGCCAGCGTGATGAACGCGCCCGTCACGTCCTGACCTCGTTGTGCCGTAACGGATTGAACCGTTCCGTCGATGGGAGACACGAGGACCGATTCCTCCAGGTTGCGCTCGGATACGGCAAGCTTCGCTTCTGCGTTGGCGAGCTGCAGCTCGGCCATCGCAAGCTCATCGGGATCGGGTCCGTCCTTGACCTTCTCCCATTCGCGCTCGGCTTGAGCGACGAGCGCTTCTGCGATGGCCACTTCAGCGTCCAATTGCGCTTGTTGAATTTCCGAGGGCTCACCTTTGTACCAATTCAACTCGCGCAGCGCAGAGTCATACTTCATCTGTGCAACAGACAACTGGGATAATGCGATCGCTTTCTGGCGGTTGTCATCAGGTTTGTGGGCGACCTGGTTGTATGCCGACTGGGTTTTGTTGAGCTCGATCTCGGCGAGCAGAAGATTGGCCTCGGCGCCATCGATCATAGCCTGACTTGCGCGGTTGCCTTCCTGCTGAACGCTCCACGTATATTCCGCTGTGTTCAACTGGTCCAGCGTATTCGCCAGTTCGAGTTGCGCCTGGGCGGCAACAACGGTGGCGTTTTCGTATAGGCCATCGATCGCCCTCTGTGCATTCATGACAGAAAGCTGATCGGAGGCGACGGTGGCTTCCAATTGCTCGCGATCCCCTTGCACGGCCAACCCGTCACCTGCCTGCACCACGTCGCCGGCTTGCACGTGCAGCTCGGAGACAGGACCGCCGGTCCCGAATCCCAGTTCGATTTCATCGAGTGCGATCAGCGTGCCGGATCCGCTGGCGTAGATGGCCAGATCTCCCTGGCGTACCACGGTGGTTTGAACTTCCGGCTCCTCCGCCGTTTGGGCTGGCAAGTAGATCGCCTGATAATAGGTAAACCCGGCAGCACTCAGAAGGGCGATAACACTTAGTGGGATATGTTTCTTGCTCAACTTGCATAGCATCTGCGCTTCCTCTCCCTGGACCTTTGAGGTCCAATTTCATACCAGCAGTATAGGAATGGAGGGTAAACAAGCTGTAAGGAAGTCATGTAGAAATTGTGTGGATTTCTCCCCTCAGTTTGCAATTCGGAATCCATGGATCGGCGAGCAAGCGCTCTGCCCCGTGGTTTGTTGTTGTCATGACGAAGTTGTGTCCACCGAAGCAGAAAGCCTAACAGACGAAAAGTGCCCGGCAATTTGGGGCACTTGGATGGTTTCGGAGGTTCGGAGATCAGAGTTTTTAGGGACGCGTGTTTGCAGTCAACCAAGCTCCTTCGACATCATCTGCAGTTCGACCCGCTCCGTCCAGCCGATCTCCTTCCAGAAAGCTATCCCCTCAAGGTTGTCTTTGTAAACGAAGAGGTGGCATTTTTGAATGCCCGCGCTCGCGAGCGCCTCTAGGCAGCGCGCCACGAGGGCTCGGCCCAACCCGAGACCGCGGTGCGCGCTGTGGACGACAAGGTGGTGTATGTAACCCCGTCGGCCGTCGTTTCCGCATAAGACCGCTCCCACGATACGCTCACCTTCACAGACGACGAAATTTTGGCCCGGGTTGCGATTGAGGAATTGCGAGATACCGGTCTTAGAATCAGCGCCGCTGAGGCCGATTCCGGGAGTTGAATCCCAAAGTGCAATGACTTGGTGGTAATCGCCGATGTCCATTTGACGGAAGTCATATTTGATCATGGGTGAGAGATTTACCTCCTCTTCGAAATGGCCTATTCCGGAGAGAAATGTAGGCGTGTCATTTTGATATGTCAAGGGAGAGTCTCATTCCAATCTGAGTGAAGCGCCTTCCGCTCTCGATGCTTGTCTTACACGTGTATCGAACCATCGCAGCGAATGTAGGGGCGGTTCGCGAAGCGCCCCTACGAGAATCTCATCTACAGTCTTGAAAAAAAGATGAGGTCGGGGATAATAAGCAGGTTGAAAGAACCTATGATATTGGAGGGTGCTCTTCCATGGGCTTACAAGTTGGTCAAGAAGCACCGGATTTCACGCTTCCCACCCATCTAGGGGACGAGGTCACGCTCAGTGATTTACGGGGCAGGAACGTCGTCCTGGCATTCTTTCCTTTAGCCTGGACACCGGTTTGAAGCGAACAAATCCCGTCTTACGAGGCCCAGAAGGCTAAGTTTGCGGGATTGAACGCCCAGGTTCTGGGCATGAGTGTGGACCATGTTCCCTGCCTCCAAGCTTGGGCTGAAAGCTTAGGCGGGATCGAATATCCGTTGATGAGTGATTTCTGGCCGCATGGTAAGGTCGCTTCGAGGTATGGTGTTCTACGTGACGAAGGATACTCCGAGCGGGCATTATTCGTGATCGACAAGGAAGGTGTAATCCAATACATCGACATCCACGACATCGAAGATCAACCTGACAACGAGATCTTGTTTGATGAGATCCGTCGCATTGATCCTGAGGCGGCGGCATCCGAACCCGAGGAGCCAGAATATGCTCCTTTACCGCGCGGGGGCATCGTGATGTACTGCTCGAAGTGGTGTCCGGATTGCAGGCAGGCGCGTACCTGGTTGGCAGAGCGAGGATTGGAATATACGGAGGTAGATGTTTGGACCGTGGGGGGCGCTGCGGATCAGGTGCGGGAATGGGCTAATGGCAAATTGGTGACACCGACCTTCGACATCGACGGGACGATCGTAGTGGACTTCGACCCGGAGCGGTTGGCAGAGCTTTTGGACTAGAGGGGCTTGATTTTAAGAATCGCAATTTGAGTGTTTTATCAGCCACTCTGGCCATACAAGGCCTTAGGTGCCCTTTTTCTTTCGTGTAGCCATCACATATACGGGTCAATCTTGCTCACGGCGTACGTGAGCCGGCTTCGTTCGTGCAGGAATCTCTCAGCCATACTGGGATAACGTGCAAGCCTTACATGAGGCTCACGCATCTTTAAAGCATCTCACCGATCGTGCTTTCATATTCTGGAAAGTAGCGCCCAATGACAGGGAGATCGAAACTTCGAAGGATGCTGGTGTTGCTTTCACGAGCGAGCAGGAATTCGAAGGATCGCTCTACCAGAATCTCCGGCGTCACCTTTCCGCCCGTCAATTTCTCGTAATACTCTGGTGTAACTGTGACTCTGTGGGTTGTTCTTGTGCGGCCTTCAACGCTGACGTTGTAGGTCGCATCATCGATTTTCTCTACGCTTATCATATCTCCCTCCTGATGAAAGCTGATATTCAATCAACACCTAAATGCCGATCACGATTGGACAGATAAATCCGCTCGATTTGAGCGTCGTGCATCGTCTGGCTGGTACGAGGTTTGATAAGAGAACGATCGGGCGAGGATTCTGTCCGAGATTAGCATGTTGGCATCGGGTTCGAGATTTGTGTCCGTATATCGCAGCACGACTCATGGCAAGATTTTAGCCGAGAATATGAAGGATGTCAGCGCGTGATCACCAACTGGCGTGAATTATAGGCGGTGGGAAGGGATGAGTGGGAGGGCACTTTAGGGGAGCCCAAATCGTGGTTTTAAAGAGGAGCACCCCCAGACCTGAGGGGGGCAAGCCCGGGGGCGGTCGCAACACTGACCCTAAGGTCAAGTGACGACAATTGAATTATACGAAACGTGAATTTCGGTGCAATAGTCCATTTGTCCCTGGACATAACCCCGAATGCCTTGAATGGATCAACTCGTGTTAGGAAAACGTGTTCCCCGTCGATAAAAATGGTTGATAGAGGATCAAGGCTCTAATGCACGTTCAAGCGTATCAAGAATTTCTTTGCTGTGTTCCGCGGGTTTCACATTTTCAAACCGTTCAACGATCTCTCCATCCGGGTCAATCAGGAAGGTCGTACGCTTCACGCCCATGAACTCACGACCCATAAATTTCTTCAAGCCCCAGACGTCGTAGGCCTCACTAATTTGGTGGTTCGTATCGTCGAGTAAAGTGAAAGGTAGATCATACTTGGCTTTGAATTTCGCTTGCTGCTTAACCGTGTCAGGACTGACGCCGAGTATTACGACGCCTTTCTCTTGGTAGACGCTGTAATCGTCTCGAAACCCACATGCCTCTTTCGTGCACGACGGCGTGTCTGCGCGAGGGTAGAAGTAGAGCACGATGTACCGGCCACGATAATCGCTCAGCTTCACAGGCTCCCCGGTGTCTGAGAGCAGTTCGAAATCAGGTGCCCGATCGCCAGATGTTGGGGTCATGATTCCTCCGGTATGTTTTTCTTAGCCGTTAAGAAGATTTCCCACCGACTTCAGCGATCATGGATCCCATTGGTCCTGTGTCGTATCCCGGCAAGTTTTGTACGGCGATCCGAAATTCGCGATCGTGGAGCAGGTTTAGTAACGGCTCTAGCATAGGGCTTTCATAGTGCACCCTGGGNNGCGAGAATGCCCAGACCGCAATCCACCCGACCTGACGCTACCGCAGCTGCGACAGTCAGATGCGAATACTCCTCGTGATCGTAGCCACTTATTGAATCGGGTTGCAGGCCGATCTCCTCGAGGTGGTAATCGAGCAGGATCCTGGTTCCCGCGCCGCGTTGGCGATTAATGAAGATAACGTCCTCTCGCGCGAGATCACCCAACTGGTGTAATCCTTTGGGATTACCGCTGGCTACGAGAAGGCCTTGTTGGCGATGAACCAAGCCCACGACCAAGGCGGGGATCTCGGGCATATATTGATCGATATAGGCCAGGTTGTATTCACCGCTGGCAGGATCGAGCAGATGGCTGCCTGCCAGGTGCGCCTCGCCGCGTCTGAGTGCGATGAGCCCGCCCACGCTGCCCAGGTTGGCGGAGCTTAGATACCTCCCTTTTGGAGCCAGGAATTCGGCCATGAGATCGATGGTGAGATCGTGTGAGCCGAGAATGAGGATCGTACGCTCGATTTCCGCTGGAGGGCGGTAGAGCCGGATCTTTACACTTTCTCCGGCTTGAATCCCTTGAACGCCTGCCGGAATGCACACGATCCCATCGGCGCGCACCAGGGAGGTGATCACTCCTGCGCCGCGCTGCAGGGGGGCGGCGACGACTTGATCTCCCACTTTAGCGACCGTCACGCGCACATACTCATCGTCTCCGAGTGAAGAGTGCAGCTTGCGCGTGAACGTGGCGTTGAGGACTTGTGGTTCGGAAGGCGCTCGAGCCGTCCAGCGTGCCAACAGCGGCTCAACGAAGATCTCGCCGGTCAGTGCCGCGGAAACGGGATAACCAGGCACGCCGATCACGGGAGTCGTACCATGCGACGCGCTCGCTTCGGACGGCATCTCCCCTGCATCTGGGCTGTTCGGGCCACGTGCTCCTCCAGATGGATCCGATGTGATCATACCTAGAATGACTGGATGACCAGGGCGCACGGCCACACCGTGCACGAGCAACGTTCCGAGCGATTGGATCACCTGGGCGGTGAAATCCTCCGATCCGGCTGATGAACCAGCGATAACCAGGACCAGGTCGTTGTCATTCGCGGCGACCGAGACGGCGTCCCGGATGGCTTCTACATCATCGGGCACGCTGGGATGGCGATTTGGATCTCCACCCCAGCCTTCGACCTGGGCGGCGAGGATAAGGGAGTTGTATTCGATGATTTGACCCGGTTCAACCTGTTCTCCCGGCTCCACGAGTTCGGTTCCAGTGGGGATAATTGCTACGCGGGGTCGGCGCCAGACGCGGACTTTGCTATGCCCTGAGGCGGCAAGTGCGCCCAGGTCGACGGGTCGTAGAGTATGGCCGCTGGGGAGTACGAGCTCTGTTTTGACCATGTCTTCGCCCATAGGTCGCACGTGTGACCACGGTGCCAGCGCGGCCCGCAGGCGAATCGCAACCGTGGTTTCTGTGTCTTCCGCCTCCGTGATGAGCTCGACGTGTTCGATCGGCACGACCGCATCGGCCAACGAGGGCATCAGATCGCCCGTGTCCACGTAGACGGCTTGTTCTTGGAGCGTGAGGTCGATAGGGGTTCGGTCGCTGGCTCCTATTGTGTCGGCAGCAAGGATGGCGTATCCGTCCATGGCAGCAGCATGATAGTGAGGGGAAGATTGCTCAGCCCATACCGCCTCTGCCGTCACGCGTCCATACGCTCGATCCAATGGTACGGTCTCAGCTTCCAGGGGATTCCACAGCGCGGCTTGCTCGAGCGCCCGGATGAATCGGTCCCAGGCATCTTGGAGTGGGATGTCATGCAGATAGACGGAGTTAGATGGCATCGAATCCCCTGCCGACGGATAATCTCGAACTAGGCTGTGATCCGCGGGTGGGTTCAGAACAATCTGACTTCCACTTCCGCACCAGCGTCCAGGCCGGTCGCCTCAGCTGGGATGCGAACAAGACCATCCGCCCGAACCAGCGTGAAAATCAAATTCGAGCGACCGTAGATCGGTTCGGCGAGTAGACCTTGTGGGGTTGCAGATAAACGTACCGGTAAATAATCTTCACGTCCGGTTTCTGCCGCTACATTTACCGACATACGCGCCGAGACGCGAGCTGCTTCAGCGGGTTTATCAAGCCCCAGTAGCTGGCGAATGACAGGTACGACAAAATATCCAGCGACGACCAACGCGCTCACCGGATTACCAGGTAAGCCGATCATTGGGATACCATCGGCCACAGCCAGGATCGTCGGTTTTCCTGGTTTGATGGAGACCCCGTGCACTAAGACACCAGGGTCGCCCAACGCATCGATGACCTGAGCGGTTAAATCGCGCGTGCTCACCGAGGACCCCGCCGTAATGATGACGACGTCGTCTTCTCGATGAGCTTCTCGCGTCGCTTCGAAAAGCGCGTCATATTGATCGGGGATAATTCCGCGCAAGATCGGTTGACCGCCAGCGTTACGCACCAGGGCGTTCAATGTGTAGCTATTCACGTCGCGCACCTGCCCCGCCGACGGTGTTACATCAGGTGGCACTACCTCATCACCGGTGGAGAGGATGCCGACGCGAGGCCGGCGTGCAACTTCAACGCTCGTTATACCAAGCGCCATCAATCCCCCGATCTCTTGCGGGCGCAATTTCACGCCGGCTTCTAGCACGAGTTCTCCAGCCTTGACGTCCTCACCTTCTACCAACACGTTCTGCCCAACCGCAACGGCCGTGAGGACTTCGACCTCGCTTGCTCCTGCCTTTTGTGTGTCTTCGATCATCACGACTGCATCGCCACCCGCAGGGATCATGCCACCAGTGTGCACGAGCGCTGCCTGACCTGATTGCAAGGTGAGAGGTGTCGTTTGTCCCATGGATACTTCACCCACGATTTCAAGGTAGGCGGGAAGTCGTTCGCTAGCACCATAGGTATCGGCTGCAAGCACGGCGTATCCGTCAACAGTGGTGCGTGCGAACGGGGGTAAAGGGTGGGGGGCTGAAATCGCTTCAGCGAGTACACGGTTCAAAGCGTCCTCTGTGGGGATGCGCTCCGGCTCGGTGCGTGAGTCCTCGGGGAGCGACTCGAGGAATTGCTGCAGCGCGTCTTCGGGAGGTTGGAGCTTGAGGAATTCAGGCATGGTCAGGAAAAAAGATATCCGATCAGGATAAGGTATGCGGTGAGGGCGAACAATCCAACTGCACCAAAGTTGAGTGTACGCCAGCGGACGGGGAAACCTCGCCGGATACGTTCCAATTGCCAAACCTGGGCAATCGCCAATGGGAGGGCGATGATGGCGCCAAGCCCGACACGTCTTGGAAGACCGCTAGCGAAGGCGATAGCAAAGCTGACGATGGCGAAGATGATCGCAATGTCGTGGAGGCGCATGGTCGTTGCCCAACCCAGCCTGACCATTAGGGTGCGCTTGTCGTGTTTGACGTCGCTAGCGTAATCGGGTAACTCGAAGATGATCATCATTGCCAAATGTAGTGCCACCAACGGCGTCGTACTCATCACGAGCAAACGGTGCAATTCGCCAGTTTGGAGGGTAAAGCTGAATGTGGGTACTAGCGCAGCAACCAAGACGGAGGTCGTCAGTTCTCCGTAGCCAGAACTGACCAGCCGCACAGGTGGAGCGTTATAAAAGAAGGCTCCCAAAAAGATGAGCAATAGGATTAACCAGGCAAGGAGAGGAAATTGTCCGCTAACGAGCGACACGGACACCAATGTGCTCACGATCACGATGCATACGATTGCAGCGTAGAGCGCAGTCTGGCGAGGAAGCCCATCTGGGCCTACAACACCGCTGCCACCCGAAAAGGGTGTTCGCTCTGGATTATCACGGTCGGCGTCGCCGTCGTAGTACTCGTTCAGGTAATGAGTCATCAACTGGATGAAAGTGATCAAAGCCTGACCTAGTAGATAATGGCCTAGATCGATGGTTCTGCCAAGGTAGGAAGCGATGGCGGCACCGAGACCGAAGAGCAACGCCGCACCGAAGATGAACAACGGTCGGCTCAAGCGAATGAAGAGTCGCAAATTACGGAGGGTGAGGTTCATAGGCTAGTCTGTAAAATCGAATTCCCTGTCCCCGGTGGTCTCTCCATTGGCATGTGTTGTGATGCGTAGCAACGTGACCGGGGGTTGAATGAGACGGTGTCCGAAGGCGACGCCGAAGGGAACGAGCACGAGTGTGGGCTGGTCGCATTGATAGCGATACTGTCGATCGTAAGACGGTGAGTTCGTACGAAGATCGTGCCAAATGAACTCGACGCTGCCGTCTACGAGCGCCCAGATTTCATCGGCGACCTCACGTACGCGCAAACGTGTCTTGGTTTCTTCTTGAAGGCGGACGATCTCCGCATGGCCGAAACGCCGCAGAAGGTGGTCCGTGTCTGCAAGTGCCGGCCAGCGTGTAACGCCCGGTTCTTCGATGACCTCGATCGGGCGAATAAAGAGATCGTGAATAGGATATCCCTCTGGCATCATGTCCTTAACGTTCGTTGTGCTCCTAGGTTTTTACCACATTTTTTCAAGGCGTGAGGTTTGGANNCAGATGCATCGTATTGTGAAGCTATATTTGCTTCAGAATTTTATTGATCTTCAGATCACCAGCCCTGGGATGATATCCCGTCTTGGAAAGGTTGGGCTCTGATCGTTCATCGATAAAAGTGAGGCAAGCGACATGAGCTTCCCTGAACGCCTCGATCAGGTCGTGTGTCGCGCCTTGTTCAGCAGCGCTGACTTCTCTCTGATTGAAGTGATCGATATCAAAATCGAGTGCAGCGAAAGACTCCGCTGAAAGCATATCGCCAAGAAGTTTCAGGTAAGCAATTTCTGTGGAGCACAAATGCGCCAGAACCTGTTTCATTCCCCATTGGGCACCTGCTGAATACACTTGTTGCGACCAATCATGCCCCTGCAGGTTTTCGAAGAAGACTGCGGTTTTTTCCCCTTCACCCCTTAATCGAGTCTTTAAACGTTCAAGTTGCTCGCCCACCGACGCTCCTTACTTACGCAAGTTGATTGCCTCCATCCACGACCAGCGTCTCGCCTGTGATGAATGAATTCTCAGCCAAATAAATCACCGCCTGAGCGACGTCCTCACCACTACCACCACGTTGAAGCGGTAAAGACTTGGTGATGTCTTGCCAGCGGCTCTCTTCCATCCCATCAGGTTTCAGCACGGGACCAGGAGCGACGGCATTGACGCGGATTTTGGGTGCAAGCGCAAGCGCCGCAACTCGTGTGAGCATCTCAATCCCGGCTTTGCTGATCGAGTGGATGGGGAAGCGCGGCCAGGGTTTAAGGCCGGCGATGTCAGAGATGTTTACGATCACACCTCCAAACTCTTGCATCCGTTGCGCCGCAAGTTGGAGACAGAAGAAAGCGCCCTTTAAATTGAGATCGATGGTTCTTTGCCAATCCGCCTCCGTGGCTGATAACAGATTTACGGTCTCCATAATCGCCGCGGAATTGACCAACAAGTCGATCCCCAATCCGGCGCGATCTACCTCCTGGTAGAGCTCTCTCACACCCTCATACTGACTCAAATCTGCTTGTACGGGTACGGCTTTTACTGCGAGATCCCTGATTTGGTTTGCTGTCTGCTCGGCGGCATCCACAGATGCGTTGTGGTGTATCACGAGGTTGCAGCCGCGTTCAGCCAACGCAAGGGCGATGGCGCGACCCACTCGTCGAGCACCTCCAGTCACGATCGCGGTTTTACCTTGCAGATCCATTATTCGCCCTCCGAGAAGGCTTCGATAATGCGCTGATCGAGCAATGTTGCTAGAGCGTGCAAATCGACATTGTCCGGCAGTTCGTCGACGCCAAAGGTGAATACGGAGGCGCCGATGGGACCGCGTCGGAACANNACGCCTTGAAAATCCTCCATGATCTCGATCTTGAATTCTATTCCCATGTCTGACGGGAAAACGCCCCCACTTGCCGATTCTTCCAACTCATCGGGAACATCACTTAACGACTTGTCAAATTCTTCCAGGTTCTCTTCGTCCGTGAAGACGAAAGTCATGCTCATCACGGCAGTCTGGGATTGTTCGTCCATGAAAGCTGCAAATGTGGCGATCTCGAACTCCACCTGTTGATACAACATCATGTCTTGCATGTTGTCTGGGATGGGGAGTTCTGTAAATCCGGTTGGGAGATCGCTGAGTTTCAGGGTCGCGGCAGCAAGCGACACGCGCATGCTGTCGCTCACAATGGGGGTTCCCGTCGCCTCGCGTGTGGGTCTTGGGGTGTTCGTTGGCTTGGGTGCGGGCGTCAGGGTGATGGTTGCTGTTTGGGTCGGAGGCAAGGTCGGTGTAGGTGTCCAAGTTGAAGGAAGCTTGATCGGTGTGGGGCTGGACTGAATTGGTGTGAGATCGGATTGGTCAGTTAAAGAATCCTCTGTCGGTCGCGGAGTAGAGGGTGTGCACCCGGCACTAAAAAGGAGAAAAAGCAGGCAGAGCGTCGATCTTACCTTCATCGTTGATCTCCTCAGCGTCGTAGAAGGTTGGAGAGGAAGAAATACACATTTGCCGGATGTTCCGCGAGGCGGCGAACGTAGTAGGGATACCATTCCGTGCCGAAGGGAACGTATACCCGGACAGGATATCCCTCGCTGGCGAGCTGGGTCTGCAAGTCGGATCGAATACCATTCAACATCTGGAATTCGAGAGCGTTCATAGAGAAACCTGTATCGGCAGCATAGGATTTCGCGAATGCGATGCGCTTTTCGTCGTGCGTGGCGATGGCGGTGACGGGGGGTACTTTGCCATCCGGGGAGGCAGGAATTGAACCTGTGGCCATAGCAACGTCAATCAACAAGGCGGTCAGCTTATCGAAGTTGGCATCGACGTCGGCTTTTCGTGGGAAAGCGACATCGGGAGGCTCCTTGTATGCTCCTTTGCAGAGACGTACACTTGCGCCTTCATTTAGTACGGCCTGTAGGTCTTTTTCCGTCCGGTAAAGATAAGATTGGAAAACAAGACCGACGTTGGTCGATCCAGCTTGACGCAGCTGGCGAAAGATATCTATCGTTCGATCGACCGTGGAGGAATCTTCCATGTCGATGCGGACCATGATACCGAATTCTGCCGCGCGTGCGGCGATGCATTGCATGTTCTCCAAGCAGAGTTCGAAATCTAGTCCCATGCCTAGCTGAGTGAGTTTCAGCGAGATGTTCGATTTCACGCCAGTGTCGTCGATTTGTTCAAGGACTTCGATGTATTCGTCCGTCGCTCGTACGGCTTCTTCGGGTTTGGTGACATTTTCGCCCAAGTGGTCTAAGGTGGTGAATAGTCCGTTGTTGTTTAACCTCTGGATGACCTCGAGGGCTTTTGCGAGTGTGTCGCCGGCGATGAAACGCGAGGCTGCACGACGCGCGAAACCCCAGCCAGTGACGAGGCGGCGCGCCCAACTCGCGCTCGAGAGATATAGCAGGGCGGCTCTAAACACGTCTCTACTCCTTTACGTGGTTGGCATGATTCTGTTCGTTCGATAAGCAGGAGCCAAAAGAGAAAGCGTAGAATACAAACCCGGGATCAACAACCTCAATACGCATCTGATGTGAACTTACTGTGGGATTGTTTACCAGGAAATAGGTGCGCGGGGTATCGACTCGGACGATTGTCTTTTCAAGATCCTGCAGAACGTCCTCTCCATACCGATCGCTTGGCAGCGGCCGACCGTCTTGGGTTATTTCGATCCTAGTAGGGTTGTCATAATAACGGGTGAGCAGCGTAGGATCTACACAAGGCGCCAGTACGGCCTGAACCGCGGCAGCGTGGTAAGGCAGTGTTATCGCGCCATCAGGCGCCTCGAGTATCAGTCCATCATCCTGGTTACGCCACGTCCCTTCTAGATAGAAGTGCCCGTCGACCATGTCGGCAGGTAAGGAATAGTCGTGTTGTTCTTGGCGAAGTGGCGAGGGGTCTCCAAGAGCGTCGATGTGCAATTCTGGTGTCGTCGGATAGCAAACAGCGCCAGGAATGTCTTCGGGTCGTAATGCGGGGAGAGGGTCTGGCAAATCGACGTCGGGTTGGATCTGGCGCAAGAGCGCCTGGATCGCCGCTTCTGTTATGGCGTACGCACCTTCACCGGCGTGATGGTACCGGATGTAACCGTTGGAGTCGATCAGGTAAACGCTGGGCCATACCTTGTTAGCGTATGCAGTCCAAAGTTCCTGGTCGTTATCAAGGACGACCGGCCATCGAATACCCAGACGACCGAGGGCAGATTTTANNCGCTCGTGCCAGGTTCTTAGGTAGGGTAGGGTCCGGATGCAATTTATGCAGGTGTGCTCCCAGAAATCGATGAGCACGATTTTGCCACGCAGGCTTGCCATGGTGATTTCAGCAAAGGTGTTTAACCACTCCGTGGTTGTGAATTCTGGTGCGCGCACAATTGGGTCGTCAAGAAGCATCGATTCTCATTGTAGCAGCGAAATAGTAATTAAACGACTCGCTTGGGGATTTCCATAACCGATCGGGTGTGGGAGCAGGTTCTTAACTCTCCATATTCAATAGGCGAGCAGAGCGGTTTGGAGTCTGGAAGCTTCGTTTCCGATCCCTGCGACTACGCTCAGGACGCAGCGCAGGCAGAGCCTGCGGACTCTATAATGTTGCCTCCGATAGTTTGCAGGGGCCCGACCTGCCAAGTAGGGGCGAGATCGCCCGGTGGTTACCACCGGGCTCAGGGCTCAAAGGTGCGAAGGCAGCTTTCAAGGAGGATCAATGGGCTATGGGTTATAAACCCGACCTACTTATCGTGGGACAGCTTGGGCATTAGATGAGAAGAAACCTTTCTGTGAATGAGGCACGAGTGATATACTCCCGCAACGACCGAGGATACGTCATTGCCAGAGACTTCAGAAGCAGTGCAACCCTCACAGCGCGTCGAAGAGATTATCCGGGTCGATGAGGAGACCAGATTCGATACCGGGCGCGTTCTCAGCATCTCCGCAGGCCATTCCGTACACGACACCTATACAGCCTTTCTGGCACCGCTGCTACCCGCGTTGATCCAGAAATTCGCCTTGAGCAAAGCAGAAGCTGGATTGTTGTCGGTTTTCCTCCAGGGTCCTTCCGTTCTACAACCCCTCCTCGGTCATTTAGCCGACAGAATCAGCCTGCGCTACCTCGTGATCTTGGCGCCGGGGATCACCGGAACCATGATGAGCTTGTTGGGCGCCGCGCCGGCCTATTACGTCCTGCCGTTTCTCCTGATCGTAGCGGGGCTTAGTTCGGCTGGAATGCACGCTGTCGGGCCCGTGATGGCGGGGCGTTTATCGGGGAAGAACCTGGGTCGTGGGATGAGCTTCTGGATGGTGGGCGGTGAGTTGGGGCGTACGGTTGGACCGTTGATCTTGGTCAGCGCCATCGGCGTGCTGACCCTGGGCGGCATGCCATGGCTCATGATCGGGGGTTGGACGGCGTCGGTGTATGTATTTATTCGGTTGCGGGGGGTATCGGGTCGACCGCCACCGAGTGCACTGGAACTCCCGTGGCGAGCGGCGCTGAGTCAGATGAAACCGCTCATGCTGCCACTGGCCGCGATCTTGGTTTCCCGATCCTTCGTTAGCGCTTCGCTTACCACCTACTTGCCGGTGTTTCTCAGTGAGGAGGGGGCAGATCTGTTTTTGGCAGGCGCGTCGCTCTCTTTGTTGGAAGGTGCCGGAGTGGTTGGCGCGTTGCTAGGTGGGTCGCTAAGCGATCGACTGGGACGCCGTAGCATCCTGGCCACCTCTATGGTGATCACGCCGCTACTCATGTTCCTATTCTTGGCAGTAGGCGGTTGGTGGCGGACCGCTTTGTTGCCGTTCCTGGGTCTGTTCTCCTTGTCCACGACACCCGTGATCATGGCTATGGTGCAAGAGAGTTATCCCGATAACCGTGCCCTGGCCAATGGCGTTTATATGGCTCTAGGTTTTACCATTCGTGCCTTGGTGGTCGTGCTCTTAGGAGGCTTGGCGGATGTGTACGGTATGCGTCAGGGCTTTTTCATCAGCGCAATTTTGATGCTTCTGGGGACCCCGCTGGTTGCCCGTTTGCCCTCGAGACCCAAGTAGCAGGATGGGCTCGTGTTTGCCTTCGTGGGAGGTCTAATCCATACTACGAAGGAATTCGGGGGAAATGAAGTTGATCTCATAGAAAAATCCGCTACGACCAACATTCAGGAAAAGTGAAGCATGAGCGAGATACAAATCGAACGTGATCCTGGCGAGGCGCGTCTGGACGAATTAGGTGTCAGAGGGTGGCCCACCTGGAGCGCCGAGGTCTCCGAGTTTCCATGGCACTACGACAGTGAAGAGATCTGTTATTTCCTCGAAGGTGACGTCATGGTGACGCCGGAAAGAGGGGAGCCCGTCGAAATGGGGAAAGGGGACCTGGTCACCTTCCCAAAGGGTATGTCGTGCAGTTGGCAAATCCGAGCCCGAGTGAAGAAACATTACATGCTGCGATAATGAATTTCCTTCGTATAGCCAAAGCAACCACAAGCTAGACGGTTCATGGGAGCGTCCTCGTCTGGGAGATCTAGGAGGGTATCGTATGACCGACCAGACTGTCGACCATCCGGCTCAATCCTATCTGTCAGGGGATAAACTTCTTATCACTCGCAGGAGCATTCGAGCGTATGAGGGGCGTGCGGTCACGGACGAGGTCTTGTGGAAGGTTTTCGAACTTTGTCGTTTTGCTCCTACCTCGCGCAACTGCCAATCCTATTATTTCATCGTGGTTCGCGATAGACCGTCGCTCGAGTTCTTGGCAGACCTGCGAGGAGGCAGTAGCGCCCCCATCGCACGAGCGCCTGTGGCCGTTGCCGTATGCGTGGATACCGCCCTCACCAGAAGGTCCAAGCAGGACGGGAGTATCGCCGCCTACCATTTCATGTTGGCGGCGAAGCTTCATGGCTTAGGGACATGTTGGATCGCGGCGATGGACCGTGCAGAGGTCAAGGAGAGGCTCGGGATTCCCAAAGACCACTACGTGGCCACCATCACACCCGTCGGGTATCCTGCCGAAGATCCCGTGCCTCCTGCGAGGAGAGACGCTGCGGCGATGGTGCGTGGGCTTGAATGAGATAGGTTTGGTCACTGAAGGTTCTCACTACGTTCGCAACCTGGCACTCACCGCTGTGCTTGGATCTCTTGTGGGCATCCTGGTTCTCATCGTGGTCTTGGCGCGCATGCAACTCGACGCCTTGATATCGCCGAATCCATCGATACCCGCCGAGACGCCCGCGGATTATGGCCTCGCGTATTGGGAAATTTCCCTAGAGACCGAGGACGGTCTACGGTTGGCGGCGTGGTACTTGCCAGCGCTTGAGGGAAATGGGACGGCGCTGGTTCTCGTCCACGGTATGGGAGCAAACCGGGCTGCACTGCTGCCCACGGCGGCGATCCTTTCGCAACATGGCTACAGTCTCGTGTTGATCGACTTGAGGTCGCACGGCCAAAGTCAGGGCGATTGGGTTAGCTATGGCTATTATGAAGGGCTCGACGTACTTGCAGCTGTGGAATTCCTCGTCGAAGAAAAGGGATTCGGTAGGGAACGCATCGGGTTTCTGGGTGTGTCTCTCGGTGGGGCGGCGGTTATACGCGCAGCTTCCTTGTCGGATGTGCCACATGTGCTCGTCGTGGTGAGCACCTTTCACAGTTTACCTGCGGCCATCGAGGACGGGTTCAACCAAGTCTCCGCACTGCCGCGCTGGCCCTTCGCGCCGCTCGTCGTCGGGCTTGCAGAGCGTCGGTTTGGGCTCGGCATGGGTGAGTTAGACCTTGTGGCAATGATGAGCAGATTTTCCCCGCGACCCGTTCTACTCATTCACGGCGCTGAAGACGGCGTCATTCCGATTCACCATCATCAAGCGTTGCATATGGGGGCGAGCGGGATGGCGGAGAGCTGGGTTGTGGTTGGGATGGGCCATGAAGATCCCGCGCATTATGACCCGGTGGCGTTCGAGCGGCGGTTGATATCCTTCTTGGACCGAGCTTTGTTGGGGCGAGACTCCCAAGGTGGAAGGTAGGGGAACGCCACCGAGGTACCTCTTTCTGAGACACGTCGAAGCTGCAGACCGGCCGGGCATGGGAGCCCGGCCTGCAATCCAGCAGCAGCGGCTCCCACGCCGCTGCGTTGACCGAAAATGAGCCTCAAATAACATCGGCCGGGCATGGGAGCCCGGCCTGCAATCCAGCAGCAGCGGCTCCCACGCCGCTGCGTTGACCGAAA
>JABAOH010090913.1_pt2 | contig 22761 bp, 19 predicted proteins | sample 7062181 | NCBI WGS metagenome assembly JABAOH01 (sample SAMN14538630, study PRJNA623070) | marine sediment metagenome | biome: marine biome [ENVO:00000428]; feature: marine pelagic biome [ENVO:01000023]; material: deep marine sediment [ENVO:00002113]; isolation source: pool of 5 deep marine... | reverse complement strand
AGCAGGCACTATAATTATGGGTATCAAAGGACGAGGAATGCTTGCCAAGTCCATCGCTATATGAAATGTACTTGGGACTCAGGAGCAACGTGTATGGGTTTGAGCCAATTATCAAGATCCATCAAGGAATCGCCGACCCTCAAATTGAACGAGGAGGCCAGGATTTTGCGGGAGAAGGGTGAGCCAGTCATCCACCTGGGGATTGGTGAACCGAAAAACCCGGCACCGATCACGGCCATTCTCAGCTCAGCGGCCCGCCTGAACACCGGTGAAATAAAATACACCCCCACCGATGGGATGCCGTCACTGAAAAAAGCCATCGTGCGTTACGTGGAAGAAAATTACAACCGGCTTGTCGCCCCGGAAAATATCATCATCTCGACTGGCGCCAAGCAATGCCTCTACAACGTCCTCTTCAGTATCGTCAATCCACAGGATGAGGTCATCTTACTGGCACCCTATTGGGTCAGTTACCCCGAAATGGTGAAGATGGTCTACGGTGTGCCCGTTGTGGTGACCCCTGAGGATGGTACGTTCCATCCGCGCATGGAGGACATCGAGCGTCACGTTACCTCCTATACCAAGGCCATCATCGTTAATAGTCCTAACAATCCAACAGGGATCATCTACTCCGACTCGTTCATCGCCGAGATCGTCGATTTTTGTGAGACTTGCGGGATCTATCTCATCCTCGATGATATCTATCACAAGCTGGTTTTCGATGGTGTTCGAGTTCCGATCGGTTACGAACATACGGAGAAAGATATCGACAATAGTAGGCTCATCGTAGTCAATGGTGTCTCGAAGCTGTATGGGATGACCGGATTTCGTATCGGTTGGGTTATTGCACCGAGAAAGCTGATCGAGGTCATGATCAACATCCAAAGCCAGATTACCTCCAACGCCTCCGTCGTATCGCAGGCAGCCGCGGAGGGTGCACTGCTTGGCGTTCAGAGTGTCGTAGAAAGCCTGCGACTGACGATTCAGAACAACCGTGACGTGATCATGCAGGAACTCGAAGCGTTCAATGACGTGCATGTAGTCAAGCCGGAGGGTACGTTTTATTGCCTGCCGGATTTCAGGGCTTATAATCAGAACTCGCTTGAGCTGGCCAGCTTCTTATTAAGTAAGGCGCTGGTCGTCACAGTTCCGGGTGCGGCTTTTGGCATGGAGGGTTATCTACGTTTGAGCTATGCCGGTTCGGTCAANNGGCGATCGTAAGCTCATTAGGGATTGGCTATGAACAACCTGTTGAATATCAAGACACCTGCACAAAACGAAGCGTATGTGCTGCACTCAGATTTCGGGTTGGAAAACCACGGCCTCACCAATCAGAACATTATATATTGGAACCTGCCCACCGAAGCGCTCTATGAGGAGCTTACGTTCAGGAGTGAAGGTCGCATCTCCCAGCAAGGACCTGTGCTCGTCAAGTCCGGCAAGCACACTGCTCGTGCAGCGGGTGATAAATTCATCGTTCGCGAACCTTCAACGGAAGACAAGATCTGGTGGGGTGAATACAACCGTCCCTTCAGCACGGAAAAGTTCGACGAGCTCTTCAGCAGGCTGCAAGGATTCGTGCAAGGTCGCGATTTGTTCGTGCAAGACTGCTTCGCCGGCTCAGACCCGGAATATCGCATCCCCATCCGGATCGTCACGGAATACGCCTGGCACAGCCTTTTCGCAAGGAACATGTTCCTGCTACCGAAATCCGCAGAAGCCTATCGTCAGCACGTTCCCCAATTCACTGTGCTCGCGGTGCCGTCATTCCAAGCCTTCCAGCCGATTGACAGTACTCGGACAGGAACGTTCATCATTCTCAATTTCGATCAGAAATTGTGCATCATTGGTGATTCGGCCTACGGTGGCGAGATCAAGAAGTCGGTGTTCACCCTGTTGAATTACTTGCTGCCGCTAGAGGGTGTGATGCCGATGCATTGTTCCGCCAACGTCGGAGCGGATGACGATGTCGCCCTTTTCTTTGGACTTTCTGGGACCGGGAAGACGTCCCTCTCGGCGGATCCCGGTCGGCGCTTGGTGGGCGATGACGAGCATGGGTGGAGTGACCGCGGTATCTTCAACTTCGAGAACGGATGCTATGCCAAGGTTATCCAGTTGTCTCCCACGGCGGAGCCTCAGATCTACGCTTGCACCCGCCGTTTTGGTACCATCCTCGAAAATGTTATTCTCGACCCGGTCACTCGCCTGATCGACCTCGATGACGAATCGATCACTGAAAACACGCGCGCTTCTTATCCACTTGATTTCATCGAGAACGCTATCCCTGAAAAGATGGCAGGACATCCACGGAACATCATTCTTCTCACGTGTGACGCCTCTGGTGTGATGCCCCCCATCGCCCGCCTAACGACCAACCAAGCCTTGTACCAGTTCATTTCGGGGTACACGGCCAAAGTAGGTGGGACCGAAGTGGGACTAGGGGAGGAACCAGAGATCACCTTCAGCACCTGTTTTGGCGCCCCGTTCATGGTCCATCATCCGTCTTTCTATGCACAACTTCTCAGACGCAAAATCGAACGCTATGACGTAAACTGCTGGTTGCTGAATACGGGTTGGGTCGGGGGTCCATATGGTGTGGGTAAACGAATAAGCATTGGATACACGCGCGCCATGCTCAACGCGGCGCTCGATGGGTCGTTGTTGGATGTGGCGTATAAGACCGATCCCGTCTTCGGATTTAAAGTGCCGAAGTCATGCAATGGTGTTCCGTCCGAGGTGTTGGATCCCGCCTCATCCTGGCCGAGCGAAGAAAGTTACTTGGAAAAATATCGGCAATTGGCCACTCGATTTGTCGATAACTTCAAGAAGTTCGCGCCTGATAGCCCTCCCGAAGTCGTGAAAGAAGGACCTAAGCTCTAATCCAGCCCGAAAGTTGTCGTCGCGGAACGGAATCGTCGGGTATTATTTTGGTTCATCTCATACATCTCTTTCCGAGAGTGGCAGGTAGGGTGAAATGTAGGATAATGTTAAACTTCGTGATTCATCATCGTTAACTGATAAAGTTGAGCCTCAAGAAGGTTTATTACTGATGCGAGAGTTTATCTCCAGGTATACGGACCGAATCGCGGGAGAACGCAATCAAAGGTCGATTTATTCCTGCGCTGTCATGGCGTTAGCCTTAGGTTTTGTTATCAGCACACTCGTCGCCGCAGTGGTGTTCCATTACGTGGTACGCGATCTTGCCGCAGGCTATACAGGCGTCGGACTCAATCCCTTCGAAGCCGTAGGAGGCGATGAACTCTACGATACGCCGCTTCCTGACACGACACCTACTGCGGTCGAGCTACCCATTGAGCCACAACCTTGGGATGGGAAAGCTCGGGTAACGATTCTGGTGATGGGAGTCGACTATCGCGATTGGTTGGAAGACGCCGGTGCTCCAAGAAGTGACACGATGATGTTGGTCACCATCGACCCGATCACCCTCCAAGCAGGTTTGCTCTCCATCCCGCGTGATTTGTGGGTTGAGATACCGGGTTTCACATACAACCGTATCAACACGGCATATCGATTTGGAGAAAGCTCGCGACTTCCAGGTGGAGGACCTGCACTGGCCATGAAGACCGTCGAGGCTTTAATCGGCGTCCCCATCACCCATTACGCCGTGATCGACTTCCACACTTTCGAGCGCATGATCGACGAAATCGGAGGCATTGATGTGGAGGTTCCTCAGCGCATCAAGATCTCAGCGATTGGCCGGCATCAACGATGGTTGGAAGCGGGCCTCCATCACCTGGACGGTCCTGATGCATTAGCGTATGCCCGTGTTCGAAAAGGTGAGGGCTCAGGCGGTGATTTCGGGCGGGCTGAGAGGCAACAACAGGTCGTTCTCGCTGTCCTGGACCGCCTGGTCACTTTAGAGATGCTGCCAACGTTGGTGCAAAAAGCCCCGACTCTCTATCAAGAAATGTCCACAGGCGTACGTACCAGCTTGACGCTGGAGCAGATGGTGTCCTTGGCATGGCTAGCCATCCAGATTCCGAAAGATCAAATCCAGAAAGGTGTGATTGGACCTCCGAAAATGGTCGGGTTTCACACACGTCCCGACGGCGCTCAGGTCTTACGGGCTGTTCCGGCTCAGATTCGTGAGCTGCGAGATCGGATCTTTACAGATACGAGCGCTCTCGGTCCCATAGTTCCCGGTATCACTCCTTAAGGGCGACGGAGAGGGTTAATGCCGCAGGAAACGCGCCCAAACATCACGCAACCTACTATGGAAAAGATGACCGAGAAGCCCCCCGATCAGACCCAACCAATCAAAAGAGGCACTCAGGAGAAGAAGAATCGCAAGGTCTGGCCATGGCTGATCGCGATCCCGGTTTTCGTACTGTTCGTATTTGGTATCTCGATCATCAGCGGTGCCAACGCTGGCCTGAAGCTTCGAGGCGCATTTGTTGCTGAGAGGCAGGTGGAGGTCAGCCAACAGCAATTTGACCTCGGTGTTGAGGATCTACTAGCCGGACGGTATGAGCTAGCACGGCAACGGTTTGAATACGTGCTTTCCTTGGACCCCTCCTACCCTGGAGTGACGGAGTTACTTGGCAGAGCACTTGAAGCTCTCAACCAACCGACGCCCACACCCATTCCCTTAATCTCCCCAACCCCAACGGAAACGCCGGATCTGGGCTCATATGAAGGCATCTTCAAGAGTGCGCAGTCGGCTTTCGCTCGCGAAGATTGGGACACCACACTCAATCTTCTCCTTCTGCTCCGCGGAGAGGATCCTAATTTCAAGCTCACCGAAGTCAATCAGATGATGGCGGTGGCATTGCGCAATCGTGGAATGGAGAAACTCTTCCGGAGTGAGTTGGAGCAGGGTGTTTACGATTTGAATCTGGCGGAGCGTTTTGGGCCGCTTGACAACCAGGCAACTAGCTGGCGGCGATCCGCAGTGTTCTATGTATTCGCAAACAGCTATTACGGATTGGATTGGGGGTTGGCCGCAGAATACTTCGGACAGATCTGTGTGGCGAAGATATGGGGTGCATGCTTCAAATATGCGGATGCTGCTCGTGAGTATGCTAATTTACTCATCAAGGATGCAGACTATTGCTCGGCCAGTTTCTATTATGCTGAATCGTTGGCGCAAAGAGACGACCGCGGCCTCGTTCCCACGGCAACGCAGGCCGCCATCGTCTGCATCACTGCCACGACGACGCCACCAACCTCCACGCCCACGGCGACCTTCACGTCGACCCCCACATTTAGTGTGGGCACATCTACCGCCACTGCGACGATCGGCTTGGCTTCGCTCACGCCCACGCCAACGGCGAGTGCCTCTCCGACACCCTCGCCGACTTCTGGTGGGCCACCAACCAACACACCCACACCGACTGCCACCTCCGGTGCCACCTTTACACCCACCTTTACACCAACCTCATCCGCAACTGCGACACCTACCGCTTCCTCAACCCTGCCATCGGAGTAGATAGAATCGCAGTGGCCCAAACTTTGTCACCTGCTTCCGTGTCGCTAAGACGTGTGTTCCGCACATGGTGGCCCTTGGCCGCCAGTTGGCTGTTGATGGCGTTAGATCTTCCGGCCGTTAGCGCTGTCGTCGCCAGACTTCCGAATGCGCAAATCAACCTTGCAGCTTGGGGCGGTGTAGTCTTTCCTCTGGCCTTGTTGATCGAGTCCCCGATCATGATGCTGCTCGCGGCCTCTACGGCGTTGAGCAAGGATTGGGATTCATTCTGTCGATTGCGAAGGTACATGATGTGGATGGGGGGAGGATTGACGGCACTCCACGCACTTATCGCCTTCACTCCGATGTATGATGTCGTCGCGGTGCAATTGATTGGGGCTCCTGCGGAGATCGTTGAGCCGGCGCGACTCGGATTGCGGATGATGCTCCCATGGACATGGTCGATCGCTTTCAGACGTTTTCATCAAGGTGTTCTTATCCGCTTTGGTCACTCACAGGCAGTGGGAGCAGGGACGGTCATCCGGCTGCTAGCGGAGATGACAGTCCTCATCGCTGGTCTTCTTTTTAAAATTTGGCCCGGAATTGCCGTTGCCGGCGCGGCGATATCTGCGGGTGTGCTAAGCGAAGCACTTTACGCAGGCTTGCGAGTGCGTCCGGTGTTGCGCGATCAAGTGCGCGATGCCACTCCTATAGGCGAACCTCTGATGGTTCGTTCTTTCTTGCAGTTCTACATACCGTTGGCGATGACCTCTCTCTTGTTGCTTTTAACCCAACCCATCGGGAGCGCGGCTTTAAGCCGAATGCCCTTGGCGCTTGAGTCGCTCGCTGTCTGGCCGGTCATCACAGGTTTCGTGTTCCTATTACGCAGCCCAGGTGTGGCGTTCAACGAGGTTGTAGTCGCGATGCTGGACGAGCCCGATGCGGTCCGTCCACTGAAACGTTTCTCATCCTTATTGATGGCTTGTGCAACAGGATTGTTGATTCTGGTCGCAGCGTCCCCTCTCGCCAAGCTCTGGTTCGAGGACCTGTCGTCGCTCGAACCCACACTGGCGGCGCTGGCAGGACAGTCGCTATGGTTTGCCTTCCCGCTTCCGGCACTGAGTGTTCTTCAGAGTTGGTATCAAGGCGTGATATTAAATTCGCGTCGCACGCGTGCCGTAACCGAGGCCGTTGCGATCTCGCTGATTGTGATTTCCTTCTGTCTCGTTTTGGGGGTCATTTGGGGGCAGTCGGTGGGTCTTTATGTTGGGTGGCTGTCATTCAGTTTGGGAACGAGCGCACAGGTGGCATGGCTCTGGTGGCGTAGCCGAGGAGTGCTGGGATCGGGCGATTTACAGGATGCGCTTGCACGGTCGTAGCCCAACAAACGAGCTTTCAATCTTGGGGGTGGTGACCGCTAAAACAAAGTAGGGGCGAAGCATCTGTCTCGGTTGGATAAAATCTTTACCATCCCAAAATGAGAGATGCTTCACCCCTACACCTCGTTCTTGGTCTGTGCTGATAGGTAGGTCTGAAGAAGTGTGAATGTGGATACTATCAGAAACAGTCCCGCGCAGATGCGGTAGATCACGCTGACTCGTAAGGTTGAGACCAATGCTAGCGCCAGCGGGGGTCCGACTGCGCTGCCGATGTCGCCGAGCGTGTAGATCATGCCCAGCACGCGGGCTCGTTGCGAGACGTGAATCTGATCGCCTGCGATGGCGGGAGTGAGCGACTGCACAGCTCCTCCGGCGGCCGCGGCGAGGAGAGCCGCGGGTAGTGCTGAGACCAGGGTCGAACTCCCCATGAACCACATTCCAATAGCGCCAAATGCGAGTGCTGCGGCCATGATGTACCAGCGTTGATCAACCCGATCGGACAACAAACCAGCAAGGGGGGCCCCGATTACGCTCGCAATCATACGTAGTGAGACGAAGATGCCAGTGACGGTAGCTATTGGTAGGAAAAACGAAGCGATTGGAAGCCCGGCACTGAGGAAGTCTGTCAACCAGAGAATGGATGTCGATGCGAGCACACCCGCGAAGCTTAATCGCGCCGCAAACAAGGGCACGGCCAAGGGAATCACCTGCCTCCAAGCAAACGGTGCGGAGACCTCGATTGCACGCTGAGGCAGCGTATCTCCCAAACCGGGTTGCGTCTCAGGAAGCATGAGTAACCACATTATGAGCGCCAAGGTCATGATGCCGGCACTGATCCACAATCCTTCACGAAAGCCGAACACGTCGGTGAAAAGGCCTCCAAGGAATGCCGAGATCCCCACTCCCAAAAAGAACCACATCTGATATCGGCCACTTAAACGCCCCCTGTTTGCCTCAGATGTGAGATCCAGGATTGCGGTGTTCCCGCCGATCCACAAGCCTGACCAGGCGATCCCCCACAGGATCCTGGCGAGCAACAAGATTCCAAAGCCTGAACCCGTGGCGAAGATCAAGGTGGATACCACGCCGAAGAGAAGCGAGACGATGAGTAACGGTCGCCTGGGAAATCGGTCGTAAAGTGTGCCTGCAATAGGATTGGATAGCATGCGAGCGACGCGGTTGGCCCCTAGTAACACACCGACCATGGCTAGGTTTACGCCGACCTGGGAAGCGATTTGAGGTCTGGGCAGGACGGTGTAAAGCGTGCTGTCCCCTAACAAGGATACCGCCGTACCGATGCCAAGCGGTAGCAGGGTACGACGGACAACACGGGGTGGTATATCCACCTGTTGATGAAGCGTTTGAGTCATTTTCAAGCGACGGAGGCGTTTCTGAAGGCGTATGACCTACGTCTCGAATTAACGATCAGGCTCAACGGACACGACAGCATCTAGAGCGTTCACGTTCAATTGCCAGGTGCTTCCTACCGTGAATTGCGAGAACTCGGCACTGTCGGTCGTTGTATAGGTGTATGGCACGTCGTCGGCCATAAAGACGATTTCGTAGCTTTCCTCGCCCTCACCCTGCTGTTGGTCGGATTGTAAATTGACCTGCGGCCAATACGGATTCAAGTCTCCACCGCTAGCCGTGATCGTGTCAATCTCGATCCAATCCAGCATCGTGTACGAGCAATATTCTTCATACACTTCGTAGACACAATCCTGAACCACCTCGCCGTATCCGCTGCCGGTATCCAAGGTGTACGGCTCTCCACAGACTTCTTCTGCGTTGGGAGCGGGTTCATCCTGGGTGTGATGATGCTCCAGCCGGCAAGTTCCGATCTCAGCATCGGAGGGGATATCTTCTAGCCAATCCTCGTTTTCAACTTCTCCCATGGCCAGGATCGGGATGCTACGAGTCCACTCCACGCTCTGAACCTGACCGACAAATGTCTCCGTGCGAATGAAGAGGAAGAACACACCGGCCACCACGGCGAAGCAAAAAACAATCAGGCCGATAGCGAGTCCACCAGGGAAGGGTTTCCTCACAGCCGCCGTCGGTGTCGGAGGTTCGGGAGCGACGGGTTTTGCTCGCACGTCAGCTAGACTAGCACCGCATTGGGAGCAATTAAAGGCGGTGGCGTCGTTCTCGGCATGACAGGAGGGGCAGTTGACCATACCTGCGGGTGCGGTTCTATGAACGCCGACCACCCTCCCGGCTTGGCGTGCCGTCGCCCCAGTCAGATCACCGCCGCACGAGCCACAGAACTTTGCATCCCCTGGATTGCGCGTCCCGCAATAGGGACAATGGACATCGGGACCGGCTTTGGCGCGGGCGATCTTGGCCTGGTCTGTGATCAACTTCTCCTCGGCCGGCTGTTCAAATTCGACGTCATCCGGTTGTGGTGCTCCGCAACCGTTACAGAACTTATTGGGTCCTGGATTTCGTGAGTTGCAGTTAGGGCATGTCCACTCGAGCTCAACGTAGCCGACGGTCTTTCTAACCATGCTGTGTCTCCTTGTCCTGACGTGCGCCGATAGGATACCTCCACTCACCAAAATCTGCCAGAAGGGATGTGTATTGTCATTGCGAGCCCCCCTTCGACTACGCTCAGGGTCAACTACAGGGGCGAACCGATCCCCAAATTGCATGTCGGGAACTGCTTCGGCACGGAGTTCATCCTGAGCTTGACGAAGAGTGCCTCGCAATGCCATACAAGTCTGTATGATTGGCACACGAAGAGAGCGTCATTTTACACCTTGCTTTCCGCTACCATAGGGCTAGAATTAGAGTGTGGGAGCTGGCGATTCGGGGGGGCGTTTGCCAGAACCAATGCAACTCATCATGCTTCTGACGTACTGGTCGTCGAGGCGAGTGCATTCGCATGAACGATCAAGAGTGAGATCAAGGTAGTAAATTCGGACTTCCTCTACATTCCAGGAAAGGATCACAAGAAAAGAATTGAGCGACCATCATGAGCAGGATGGCGTATTTCATGCCCATTGATCTCATGCTCTTTAAAAGTCGATTCGATCTCGTTTGCTTGCACGCTTAGAACATCCCAGGAGGACAAAACATGGATATGGACGTCGAAGCATACTTGCGACCACCGGAGTTGGAGATTCCTCCATATCCCCCCAAGGTGATCACACTTTCCACTGGAGGGAAACTGGTCGTCAGACAGGCTACACGTGAGGACGTGCCGATATTGCTCAAGGCCGTAAAGCCGACGTTCGAAGTAGCCAGGGATTATTACGACATCGTCGGAGCCAGACTTTACGCGGAGCTTCTCGGTTGGCAACGTTATCGTGTGCGGGATGAGTTTTGTCTCATCGGTCAGATCCAAGGATTGCTGGTGGGGATCGTCAACACTCGTTTGGTTTCCCGAGAGGTAGGTATGAGCTACCACACCTTGGCAATCGAACGCGGTCTGCGCATCGGAGCCCACCTGTTTGCGGCCAAGATGGAGTATTCAATCGAACACATTGGTCAGGAGGAGGTCCTGATCACCGCCGAGAGCCCAATTGGGTTCCGTCGCTGGATGATCGAGTATGCTCTTGAGTCACGTGAAGGCCAGCATGAACTCGGCGGCGCCGCGCCTTATGCGTTGACACGGGAGCTGTATTTCAAAAACAAGGACCGTCTAGTGGCTGGGGAACGCCCCGTGCCACCAGAATTATTGGAAGAGGCGAAAAAGGAAATCATCGTTGCCAGCGAGGATGACATCCTGGAAAAGATCCTCGGTGTGCGCAGGAGGATGACCCCATGAGATCCGTCGTAGTTGCCGGCGCAGGTATGATCCCTTTCGAAAGGCGGGACGATGATAGTCTCGTCGATATGCTCGCTTCAGCCGGCCTGAATGCCATGGATGATGCAGGGATCGGCGATCATCCCGTCGATTCAGTGTACGTGGGCAATATGGCATCGGGTTTGTTCAACCATCAAGTTTCCGTTGCCAGCGCACTGGTTGATCGACTTAGTCTGATGCCTGCTGCGGCCGACCGCGTCGAGAATGGTCCAGCCTCAGGTGGTTCGGCGATCAAAAACGGCTTTCTCGCCGTCGCATCGGGCTACCACGATGTTGTGCTTGTCGTGGGAGGTGAAAAGATGCGCGCAGTCATCGGGCCGAAAGCCACGGACATCGTGGCTGCGATGACGCATCCGGAAGCTGAGTACATATACGGCTTGACGTTACCTGCGATGGCAGGCATGTTCACACGGCTTTACATGGAAAAATACGGCGTCACGCGTGAGCATCTTTCCATGGTGGCGATCAAGAATCAGGAAAATGGATTGCTCAACCCCTACGCTCATATCCAGATGCAGATCACAATGGAAGGCATCCTCACCCATCCTCAAGCGCACGTTAACAGCCCTGTCGTCGCGGAGCCGCTTCACCTTTACGACTGCTGTCCCGTGAGTGACGGCGCGGCCGCCGTGCTGCTGACCACGGAAGAGTTGGCAGCGAAGTGGAAAAAGCCTCCGGTAAAGATCGTTGGCGTTGGACAAGCCACGGATACCCATACACTCCACGAGCGAAGCGATCCCACGGATTTGAAAGCGGTGAGGATCGCCTCGGAGAAAGCTTTTTCGATGGCGGGAGTAAAACCTAAGGATATCGACGTTGCCGAACTACACGACGCCTTCACCATTCTAGAGATTGCGGAGAGCGAACATGCCGGTTTCTTTAAGATTGGCGAAGGCGCCAAAGCATTGGAAGAGGGGGTAACCCGCATCGGTGGAAAATTACCCATTAACCCTTCCGGAGGTCTCAAAGCACGCGGCCATCCTGTCGGTGCGACGGGCGTGGCGCAGGTGGTAGAGCTCGTCTGGCAATTACGAGGGGAAGCAGGGGAGCGACAGGTCAAAAAAGCCAAGAAGGGTTTCTCATTGAATTTCGGTGGATTTGGTAACAATGTTTTGGCCTTTGTGTTAAGGAGTGACGTATGAAGACCATCACGGCCTATAAATGTAAGAACTGTGGGTTGGTGATGTATCCACATCACTACCGCTGTCTTAATTGCAACGGGCGCGAATTCAAGGAGATGTCCCCCTCGTCTGGTGGAAAACTGGTCACCTACACCGTCATCGATCAGCTTCCGTGGGGAATAGATGAACGCGGGCGTGTGCTCGGCGTCGTCCAATTCGATAACGGCGTTAAGGCGTTGGGGTTGATCCAGTCTGAGAACCCACGCATTGGGATGAAACTGAAAGCCGATTGGGGCCCCGTCCGAGTGATTGGCGGCGAGAAAATCATGGGTCTCATCTTTCATCCGACCCGGTAATCTCGAAAACAAGGTTGTCAACTTATGATCGTCAGGCATCGCCGAATGTTTGACTCCTTGAGGTCTTTATAGCTCAACAAGAATTGTGAAAAGTGGGGGGACATTCACGTTGAGAAAAGCAATTTGCAGCACGGAGGGGACGAGGAGATGAAAATCATTGATCTTTCCATTCCGCTAGGTGTGAGTACGCCCCCCTGGCCGACATACGAGCCACTGGAAGTTAAGTACTTCAAGCGTCTTGCGCCCAACGGCGCTAACGGTCAGGTGCTCACGCATTCTAATCACCTTGGTACGCACTTGGATGGTGAGATTCATTTCTACACACCCGGGAAAGATATCGCCGCGCTCGATTTTGATTTCTTATTTGGACCGGGTGTGATCGTTGATCTTTCGGACGCCGCTGGTGACTACGACATCTACACCTCGAAGATGATTGAGGACCGCGTGGAGGTGCGGGAGGGGGATATCCTGCTGATCCATACCGGCTATCACCGCTATGGATGGGATCAGCCTGGCGCAGACGAAGTTCGTTACATGGTGAAGCATCCAGGACCGGATCGAGAGTTCGCCGAGTGGTGCAAGAAGAAGAAACTCAAATGGCTGGGAGTCGACTGCGGTAGCGCCGACCATCCAATGAATACGATCATTCGCACCTGGATGCCACGTCAGGCGAAAGAGGCGGAAGCACATTTCCAGAAAACGTACGGAGTACCGCTGGCGGAAATCTTCACCGATGATAAGTACCAACTCATGCACATCGATTTGTTCCCGCTCGGGATCATCCATGCGGAGTGTCTGGGCGGCGACATCGATCTTCTGCTCAATGAGCGTGTGGACGTCGGCTGTTTCCCATGGCGTTTTGTGGATGGCGAGGCAAGCATAAGCCGCATTGTGGCATTCGTCGACGATGCACGGTATGAAGCTTTAATGGAGAAAAAGAAATCGTTTGATCTGACGAAGTTCGGCGATTGCGTTTGCCAGCGTCCACAGTCGTAATGACAGCCTGGCGAGTTTAACTGAAAGACAATCAAAAACAGTTAAGGTCCTTTGAACTCAAAGGTGAATCTCCGTTACTCGGGCTCGCTATGAAATGAGGTCGATTTCATCAGGGGGATTTAGGAGTCACAATAAGTTCTCTCTATGGATGAGGGCTTTCTAATAGCAAGATCTTGGTTCTTATCCTGTGATGGGAGGTGGACATGACGCTACCAATGCCTGGTCTACCTAGCTTTGATTATGTCCGTGCTGAGACACCCGCTGAGGTCGTCGAGTTGCTTCGCAAAAAAGGTAAGGAAACTCGACTTCTCATGGGCGGCACGGATATCTTCATGCAGATGAGAGGGCGTGAGCTTTCGCCGGCTGTGCTTCTCGATGTGAAGGCTTTGCCGGGAATGAATTCTATCGACTTCGATTCGCAATCGGGGTTGCGTGTGGGTGCGGCTGTGACAATGAATGCCCTTGCCAAATACGAGGCTGTGAGGGCTCATTATCCGATGCTGGAAATAGCCGCCAATACGGTGGCTTCGTACCCGCTTCGAAACAGGGCCACGATCGGTGGGAATCTATGCAATGCTTCTCCCGCCGCGGATCTGGCGCCGCCGTCGCTAGTCCTTGAAGCTTCCATGATCGCCCATGGGCCGAAGGGAGAGAGGTCTATCCCCGCCACGGCGTTCTTCCGAGGGCCTGGTGAACATGTGCTTGATAAGGACGAGTTCCTAATCAGCATCGTTTATCCCGTCCCACCTGCCCGTTGGCAAGGCAGTTATCACAAACTCGGGCGTAACAAGCACGGCGATCTGGCAGTCGTTAGTGTGGCGGTGATGGCATATCCCGAGCAAAGCGCGACGAGTGGATATCTCTTTCGCCTTGCGCTCGGCTCGGTCGCACCTACGCCCATTCGAGCGCTTGAAGCCGAAGCGATCCTCGCTAAGGGGCCACTCGATGAGCAGATGTTTGAACAGGCTGCCGAAGCGGCCAAGGCGGTCAGTGCGCCGATCGATGACGTGCGCGCTTCAGCAGGTTATCGGAAGGCCATGGTAAAGGCGCTCACGTTGCGCGGTATACGAGAAGTGTGGTCGATGATGGAGAAGGAGGGTTAGATGGGAAATCATGTGATTTCACTGATGGTCAACGGCGTTCGAGAGGATGCGGAGGTGCCCTCCAACATGACTCTTCTCAGCTTGCTGCGTGATCGTATCGGGCTGATGGGTACAAAAAACGGATGCTCGGCAGGTGAATGTGGGGCTTGCACGGTGTTGATGAATGGAGAACCGATCAACGCTTGTCTGGTGCTGGCTGTGGAGGCGGCAGATGCGGAGATCCTCACAGTCGAAGGTCTGACACAGGATGGACGCCTCGATCCGGTTCAGGAAGCCTTGATCGCGCACGGCGCCGTTCAGTGTGGTTTCTGCACCCCCGGAGTCCTGATGTCTGCCCGGGCCTTGTTGGATCGAAACCCCTCACCCACAGAGGAGGAAGTCAAAAATGCATTGCGCGGCCACCTTTGCCGCTGCACGGGCTATGTACGCATTATCCACGCCGTGCAGACTGCGGCTGTAGGAGGGTGACATGAATGCGAGCATAAAAAGCGAGCAAATTCCCTCCCCGATCGGTAAGAGCGTCGCCCGCGTCGATGCACGTGAGAAGGTGACCGGTGAAGCCAAATTTGCCGACGATCTGCGCTTCGGATCCGATCTGCTCTATGGCCGCGTCGTGCGCAGCCCACATCCACATGCACGCATCAAGAAGATCGATGTCAGCAAAGCGCGTGCGTTACCCGGTGTGAAAACGGTTGTCACGGGCGAGGAGACCCAAGATCGCATCGGCTTGTATCTCAAAGATCGATATACGTTCTGTCGTGATCGGGTGCGTTACGTCGGCGATCCGGTCGTCGGCGTTGTGGCGACGAGTGAGCAGGTCGCCGAGCAAGGCTGTGATCTGGTCGAGGTCGAGTATGAGCTGCTGGAGCCAGTTCTCGACCCTGTGGAGGGATTCGACCGTGATGCGCCCCTTCTACATCCAGATCTGGGTGATTACACGGTAGCCAACTTCATCCTTCCCAGACCGGGTACCAACATCTCGAACCACTTCAAAGTGCGCAAAGGCGACGTGGATGGGGCGTGGTCGATGTGCGATGTTGTCGTGGCGCGCGAATTCCGCGTACCACATATCCAGCACGCGCCGATCGAGCCTCATGTGGCGGTCGCACTCGTCGAGCATACCGGCAAGGTCACGCTCTGGGGGAGCAGCCAATCACCGTTTGCACAGCGTAATCTGATCGCCGAAGCGTTGGGATTGTCACAAAGCGACGTGCGCGTAATTGCGCCATACGTTGGCGGTGGTTTCGGATCGAAGGCGGGCGTCTCGATGGAGGCACTGGCAGTAGTGATGGCGCGCGCGGTACCCGGGCACCCCGTCAAGCTGCGTCTCACGCGCGAAGAGGAGTTCTTCTGCGCCTTCGTGCGACAAGGATTGGTCGCGCGCATCAAAGTCGGTGCCAGCAAAGATGGCAAGCTTCAGGCCATGAAGACCGAATATTTCTGGGATGCCGGTGCCTACACGGAGTACGGTGTTAACATCACCCGTGCAGCCGGGTATTCTTCCACAGGGCCGTATGAAGTGCCTAATGTGTGGGCTGATTCGTATTGCGTCTACACCAACCATCCCGTCGGCGGACCGATGCGAGGCTTCGGAATGCCCGAGATCCATTGGGGCATCGAGCAAATCATGGATATGGTCGCCGAAGAGTTGGGGATGGACAAGGTCGAGTTCCGGTTGAAGAATTGTCTGCGCGAAGGGGCGATGACCGTCACCGGCTCAAGAATGCATCCCACAGGATTGCCGGATTGCATCACAAAGGCAGCTGAAGCCATTCAATGGGGTAAGGAGGAACCGGCGAGCGCTGCACACAAACGCCGTGGAAAGGGATTGGCCATCATGTGGAAGGCGCCGGCCATGCCTCCCAACCCCGGTTCATCTGCATGGGTGCGCTTCAATGAAGACGCCACCTTGTCGGTGGGAGTCGGCGGACAGGAGATTGGTCAGGGCGCTTTCACCATCGCTGCACAAATGGCCGCCGCTACGCTGGGCATACCGTTCGAGTGGGTGAAAGTCAGCACCCCGCTCGACACTTTATACAGCCCCTACGAGTGGCAGACGGTCGCCAGTCGTCTCACGTGGTCGATGGGGAACGCCATCGTCGCCGCCGCGAAGGACGCTCGTCGCCAGATCCTCGAATTGCTCGCCGAGCACTGGGAGGAGGACACCGAAAATCTGGACATCAAGGACGGACAGGTGATCTCCTACCGGTCGGAAGAGGTGATGTCTCTGAAGGACGTCGTGGTGTACGGCTTACCTAAAGAGGACGGTTCAGGGTGGCGAGGAGGACCCATCGTTGGAAATGGTTCCTTCATGCCCACTTACGTCACGCCGCTCGATCCGGAGACTGGCCAGGGACCGCGCGCGGTAGTGCACTTCACAACCGGTTGCCAGGCGGTCGATCTGGAGGTGGACGTCGAGACGGGACAAATCACCATCCTGCGAGTCGCTACGGCTTTCGACGTCGGTAAGGCGATCAATCCGGATCAGGTGAACGCGCAAATGGAAGGCGGGGTGGTCCAGGGGGCCAGCACGGCGTTGTTCGAGCAGCTGCAACTGGTAGGTGGCATCCCCAAGAATCCGAGCTTCACCGACTACCGCATCGCAACGAGCGTGGATATCCCGGGAGAGATCATCCCCATCATCGTTGAGGTGCCGCAAGATGACGGGCCGTGGGGGGCGCGCGGCATCGGTGAACACCCGATGGTCCCGACCGCGCCGGCGATCGCGAACGCAGTAGCCGCGGCGGTCGGCGTGCGCAGCCCTTCCTTGCCGCTCAGCGCGGAGAAAGTGTTCCTGGCGATGCAGGATGAGGGGGAAAGAGCGTAATCAAAAGAATTTCTGCCCTGCGAATTACGCCTATCGCCCGGGCCTGGTTGAACGAGACCACCGAGGCCCGGATGCTCTCTATCTTCGATCAAGTTTGCAACCTGGTCAACGCAAAGGATGAGGTGCTAGCCCTTGCAAATGCTGAGGTCGGGATGGGCCCGTTTTCGCTGTCCGTTCCAAGGATTGCCTTTCCACAGCATATCGATGAAGCCGCTACCGTTGTAGCGCATTTGGATGGGCTCCAAGTCGGGGATTTGAACTTTCAGACTGGCGATGCGGTGATTTGGAACCCACGTCCACATTGGGAAATTTTGCGCGACCAAGTCAGAAAGGTTCGGGCGAGAATTGAGGTCGTACAGGAGAGTCTTCAACTAAGCGCGCCGGAAGGTAGCCTGGCAGGGTTACTCGAGGGGTTTTCATATGGCTCTAACCATCTAAGCGTAGCGGTCGAGGCGGCACGTGAACCCGCGATGGAGTTGGTAGGTGGTTTGCGTGCAGGTGACCTCGACCTTTGCCTGAATGGCGCAAAAGCTCTGGCAGGATTGGGCGGCGGGTTGACGCCTGCAGGAGATGACTGGATCGTCGGCTGTCTTTTGGCACTCCACACTATAAAAGATGACGCGCAAGCAAAGCGTTGGGGTTCCGCAATCTTTGACGTGGCTGCCGTGCGCACGACGACGCTTTCTGTGGCTTTGCTGCGAGCTGCAGTGGGTGGCGCCTGTAGTGAGCGCTGGCATGTATTATTTGGCGCATTACTTGAGGGTGAAGATCGAGAGATACGTCAGGCTGTGAACGACCTCGCACAGCTTGGCCACACATCGGGGGCAGATTCACTAGCGGGCTTTGTTGCGCTAATAAGTGAGGGCTGAGAAGCGTTAGAACGGGTGATATTGCTATCCTGTCCCACCATTCATCATGATTGGCTTGTGGAGATACCCGTAATCTTCAGTCCGTGTATGAATGGGATCCTTCGATGAAGAAATTACTATGGTGGCTATTGTGGGTCGGCGCTGTCGGTCTAGGCGTTGCTTGCTCCACGTTTGGTGGGAAAATCTCAACACCCACAAGCTCGACCATGGGTGCAACAATCACTCCCGCTTCTCCTACTGTGGCTTTATCCCCAAAACTCACGCATCGGACGATCATCCTCCTTCAAACACCCACGCCTGATTCAGAGTTGGCCAGATATTTAATGGGTGTCGAGAGCAAACTCCGACATAGCGCGAAGGTGATTCCGGAAATGGCTTTGGGATTGGTTGATGCTTGCGATGCGCGCTTCATCATTGCATTTCCCTATCGTGAGCCTCACCGAAGGGGAGGGTTGAATCTCGTGATCGTGGGACTTCCGCGCGAACGGGACGGAGCTGTTCATTCGGGTGAGCATGAAATCCTTTGGCATTGGGGCGATGAGGGTCTATTTCCCGAACAGTGGTTGGAGATCTATCTATTTGATATATCCGTAGATGGGACTATTAGGATCCAATTTCTGATGAGGGAACCCGATGGTGCCTGGAAAACGGGTGTCGTGTCTGGTGACTGCCCTGGTGATGATCTGCAACTCACAGGCATATTTCCGCTTTCCAACCCGGATGATTTCACGCTAATCGTCACGCGTTTTAGTATGAAGGCCCCCCTCGATTTCTGGCTCCAGGATGGGGGGCAGCTCAGGCGATACCATTGGGAGCCGAGGACGGACATACTCCTGTGGTCGACAGAAGAGGTCCCAGGTAAGCTGATTGCGGTCGAATGGTCTGAAGATTCTCCCGACCACTCCGGCGATGGTATGCCGGATATGATCCTTACCTGGGATGTGTCAGGCGAGAGAATACAGTGGATCTATGAAGCGGATGGGCTAGAGTTCCGCTTCGTAGGCGAGATCGATGCCAAGTGAGGGGAATGCCAGTGGGTATGTGGCACGAATGTGGTTCATGGATGAAATGTGAGCGTGCTGCCGTTTTTGCTCATGGTTCAATGACTACGATTTAAGCTGGCGAGTACAAGATTCTCTTTGTGCTGTCATCCCGAACGAGCGGAGCGAGTGAGGAATCTCGTTTTCTCAATTGGACTTCAACGCCTCTTGGAAAAGACCCGGTTTGATTATGGCGATGTCTCGGTATGGGATTTCATTGTCCGGGTGGAAGACCTTGCTTTCTGATCACCCCCCGTTCGCCCCTTTCGGCTATGTCTCCGAATCGGACTTGAGCAGGAATGAATGCAATATTGCTTTCATATCACTCCTTGTCCAATTCCAACCATTTCCTGTAGTTCATCCTGAGCGGAGCCGGAGGCGAAGTCGAAGGATGGGAAGAATCCTATTCCCCGCACCTCTTCCGGATGGTTCCGTGACGGACTGGATACGAATTCTTGGCTATGGATTTTTCCACTGATCAGCATAAGCTCGAGTAATCTCCAAATACAGTTCGCCGAAGTTCTCACTGGGCTCGATGTGCGTGTGCTCCCACCATTCATTCCAGGTCGTGATGAAAATCCAGTCCGGATCGCTAGCGATGGCGGCCTCAAAGGTGCTGCGATAGAAGTCGCCGTTTTCGCGATCCTGCACCAACCCCTCACGCCCCGGAATGAGGCGATCGTCATAACCAGGTTGCACGGTGGCCGCCCACACCTTGGGTGGCGAATCTACTGTTAGAGCTGTGTAGTACCGGGTCAATCGGTTGGCAGCAAGAAAGGTCTGCGAGAGATCCTCGTACAGGAACACACCGTATTCATGGATACCATCGAAGACCTCAAGGTTTGTGGCTGAATAGCCAATACCGAGGCTGAAAGACTCCAGACCTTCGGCACGCAAAGTATCGAAAATTTCCTGCCAAGTTTCAATTGGGACCGTATCGGAAGCCCAAAACAAGACCAACGGCTTTCCGTTCACCTTGTAGAAAGCTGGGTGCTCGGCATAGGTCGAGAGCAGGTATCTCAGCCATCGGATGATCACATTCCTGGGCTGCGGACCGTCCCCGCGCAGGGTCTCGAAGTAGACCGTAACTGAAAAGCCTCGATCCTGCGCTAGGTCTAGCAAGGTTTCCAAGTTGCGATCGGTGTAATCCTCCGGACCCCACCAGGAGGAGATAAAACCATCGATACCTGCATCCTGAGCTTGTTCGATGTGGCGGGCGATCGACTCGGGGTCGTGCGAAGCGTAGGGTTTCGCCGGGCGATCGATGAGAATATCGCTGCCCCAATCATCAAGGCGATACCAGGGGTAGTAGAACGCCCAGATCATCCTGGGTAATGCCAAGCGCTGAATCTGCGCAGTCTCCAGGGCGAGATCTGCTTGATTGGCGAGGTCGATGCGAACGGGCAGCGTGTTCAATCCGCCGCTATCCGGGACGACACCCTCGTGCGAGATAGACGTGATTTCTTTTAATTCATCACCAACGACGTGACTGATCTGCACGAAGCTTCCATTCCAATCCCCTTTTTGAAGGACCATGGAGAACTCATGGCTGCGCGCCTCAGGCGACAGGAATAAGTCCACGACCATACCAACTGTCTCCGCCTCCGTTGGATCGTTGATGGACTGACCAAAGGAAAGACGATCGGTGCCCGCATAAGGGTGTTGTGGATTCCCGATCGAAGAGATCCGGCGTGCGGTGAGGATATTCTCCGCGGAAGTGAATTCGAGAGTTGTCCAATCGGAGGTCGATGTGAACTCTACTCGCAGGTGTAGGAAGGAAAACGAGGTCATTTGAATTGGTATCTCCGTTGGTGTAGAGGTCGGGAGGAGAGGTGTCTCCGAGGGGGTGGGTACAGCAACAGTAGGAGTTTCTGTGATTGCGGTTCTTCTGGGAGGTCCTTGGTCCGATGTGAAGAAATTCTCAATTCTTGAGCATGAGGTCATCCCGATGATGAGAATTAGAACACCCAGTCGTTTGTTTTTCATGTTCATGTGTCCTTTAACGCAGGTTTCGCAAGGGATTCGTCTACTTGCTCAAATTCGCTTGATTGTCCTTCGTGAGCAAGGTAAACGATTCCCGCCCCCAACCATGTTATTGCATTTGTAAGAAATCCTCGCCCGGTGATCTTCTCCTTCACGGTTCAGCCCTCCTCCACCAGTAGTAATCAGGACGTCATTGGAGCAATAAGGGGTAATGGAGGATGGTGGTATCTGGATTGAATGACAAATTAAATGGGTTGCATCCATTTTTCTCAACTCTGGTGGATCTTAAAGCTTAGTTTTAGCGCTGGGCTGCTGTCAACACAGCGTGGAGAACCTGTATTCCGGTGATGCGTTTCATACTGTATCCTTCAGAAGTCAGGTGAATCTCCATATGGTCATCAGGGTCTAACCCGTGATGGGGGAGATCTTGCACAGCGGCCCACAAATTCCATAAGGGGATGTCGTAGTCGTAAGCAATTTGAGCCATGATTTGGTTGAGTGGGAAGCCTTCTTCCGTGGGGTCTGCTTTCGTGGCGATAATCGGTAGAACATTATGTTCGATACTATACGCTACGATTTTGCGCATGTAGAGGTCGAAGTTTTCATTGTCGCCCGGTTTTTGATTTGAGCCAATGCTGATGAGAAGAATGCTTGGGTTATTCAGACGGAATTCGCATTCCAGAGGAATTTCTGATGGGTTGCAGCGATCGAGATCGGTCCAAAAATAGGAGAACATCGACGCAGCGACCATGTTTAAATCTACGGTGACATGAGGGCGAGACCATACCAATCTGAAATGATCGACTGTCGTCTGGAGGTATTCGTATTGCGGGGGGAGTGAAAACTCGGCCCAATTTATACGGCGAAACAGTCTATTGGGAATGCTCTGACAATCACCCACGATGGAAAATGATTGAGAGTCTCTGCCTTCTTCTAATCCGCGCAGATAGATTTCGATCGCATTTTCACGGATGACAGGAACGACTGGCCACTCACGCCAATCATTGGGCTTCAAACGTTCCCAGGCTCCAAGTTCCTGACGCTTGGCATGCTCTTGGGCAGCTGTGAAAGTTTCAACGCAAGCTTGATCTGGAGAGTTGTTTAATACAGTCGCCAGTCCATTTTCCAATAGGTACAGGTTGATAAAGGTATCCTCGGTGAACGCGTATCGAAGCAGTCTCCCCTCTGCATCAGTGTCTGACACATCCCTAACCAGTGCGACGGTTTGTCCGATTAATGAGCGATTAACAAGCAGGGCCTGCTTCTTAATTCCTTGATGAAGGGAAGTTGTCTCTATCCCGATAAACTTCACTTTTGTGGGTCGCCCTTTAATTAATACAAGTAAACTGCTTGCATCGAGGACATCCGTCACCAAGCCAAATTGGGGTTCCGCAAGTCTAGTGGCACACAAGGCTCCATCGGTAGCAAGAAACTGTTCAATCGTAGATTCTTGCTCATCGTGCGGTGTTTCCGATGCCATGCTTGGATCATCGACAGGTTGGTATGGATACTCTTTGGGTGTGTGTTGCTGTGGTGTGACACGGATCGTCTCATCATCAAAGGTTTGATCGGATGATGATGCCCCCTCGGTAGAAGCTTTATTGGCAGTCCCTCTCAAGCTCGTGTACGCAATGAATGGAAGGGTAAACATCATGATAATTGCCGCTCCAATGAGGAGTGGTTTATATTGAATTGAATCGAATAAGAAAGACTTTATCTTAATTCTCACAGGACGATCACCTGAGTGAGATTATATCGGATGATCTTTTGCCGCTCATGTTGAATTACCATCGACGTAGTTCAATAGTGGGAACTAATTCTGGTCCACATATGGTCGTTGGACAACACCTGATC
>JABAOH010099471.1_pt3 | contig 22778 bp, 21 predicted proteins | sample 7062181 | NCBI WGS metagenome assembly JABAOH01 (sample SAMN14538630, study PRJNA623070) | marine sediment metagenome | biome: marine biome [ENVO:00000428]; feature: marine pelagic biome [ENVO:01000023]; material: deep marine sediment [ENVO:00002113]; isolation source: pool of 5 deep marine... | reverse complement strand
CCCAATCAAGGGAATGAACGTGTGGACGCCCTACGGCCTGAAGATAATGCGACTCATGAACGGGTACATGCACGATGAGATGGCTAGGACGGATCACCAGGAGGTGCAGTTTCCTGTCCTCGTCCCGGAGGACCAGTTCCAAAGGGAGGCGGACCACATTAAGGGCTTTGAGAGGCAGGTCTACTGGGTCACCCATGGCGGCGTAAACCCCCTGGATGTCCGTCTGCTGCTGCGTCCGACCAGCGAGACGGCCATGTACTCCCTCTTCTCCCTCTGGGTGCGGTCTCACACCGACCTCCCGCTTAAAGTCTACCAGATCGTCCCCACCTTTCGCTACGAGACTGAGCAAACGCGGACCTTTCTGCGAGTGCGAGAGCTCTCCTTCTTCTTCGAGTCCCACACCTGCCACGAGGACTACGAGGGGGCCGAGCAACAGATTCGCGAGGATCTGGAGATCTGGCAGAACCTCGCCAGGAGGTACGCTCTGCCCACGCTCATCTCGAAGCGACCGGACTGGGACAAGTTCGCCGGAGCCTACTACACGGTGACCCCGAACGCCTACGTCGCGGCCCCAGGCCGGGCACTCCAGGCGGCCAGCATGCACCACTACCGAGACAACTTCTCCAGAGTGTACGACATCACTTTCGAGGATGCCAGGGGTGAACGCAGGAACGTCCACCAGACCACCTACGGGATGAGCGAGCGAATCCTGGGCGCCATCATAGCCATCCACGGGGACAACCTGGGCATCATACTGCCGCCAGACGTGGCCCCCGTTCAGGTGGTTATCGTCCCCATTCTCACGAAGGGGCGTAAGGCACAGATCACGAAGGAAGCGAGGGCCCTGCACAAGGAGCTGGGTGATGCTATGAGGGCCGAGCTGGACCTTCGGAACATGAGGCCTGGAGCCAAGTTCTACGAGTGGGAGCGGAAGGGCGTCCCCCTCAGGATGGAGATCGGTCTGGAGGAGATAGATGGGGGCTACGTAACCTTATGCCGTCGGGATACGGGGAAGCGAAGGAAGGTGAGGCGGGAGGACGTGACGGAGAGGACAGCGTCAGCCCTGAAGAGAATTCAGGCCGACATGATGTCGAGGGCGCGTAAAGAGTTGGAGGATGACATCCACACCATCGACTCCTGCGACAACGCGCCTTTGAAGGGCATCGTCAGGGCTGGCTGGTGCGGGAAGGAGGCGTGCGGTCTGAAGATGGAGGAAAAACTGGACCGAAGCTTCCTCGGAACGCCCTACTTCGGTGAGGAGTTCAGTGGCCGCTGCCTGGAATGTGGTGAGGAAACCACCACAGTCGCGTATGCTGCCCGCTCCTTCTAGTCCTCGTAGTAGAGGAGCATCCCCGTGAGCCCAAAGACCACCATGACTATAACCAGGGCGTAAATGCCGATATTCTCCGCCGCGAATATGTTCCAGGCGTTGTAAGCAATCCCCCAGACGACGTACAGGAGGATTCCCAGAGACATGAGGAAGGCGTAGGCGTAGAAGATGACCGTCTTGCTACTGGGCAGCCGAACCACGCTGCAGCTATCTTTGGCCACGATTTATAGGTTTGTAGTCCCCCCTCCTCTCTACTCGATAGTGGTAGAAGGAAAGGATTGAGGCTGCAACCGCTCCTCCAAGCAGGAGGTAGAACGGCCACCGGGGCAACCTTTCCTTCACGCCAAAGGCTGTGTCCGGGATTAGACCGTCGATGCTCTCCAGGCCAAGGAGCTGGCCCAGGTATGTGTAGTTCGCGTTGCCCACGTACCTGTAGGTCACCCTTTCCTCCGGAGTTGGTTCTCGAAGGAGGGCGTAGGTCAGCTCATCCTTCGAGAAGAACCCTCGGGGGGAGACCATTATGGCGTGTTCGTCACCAAGGTAGTCAAACTCTAACCGGAATCGAACGAAGTAGGAGCCCTGAGTGAAGACGGAGCCATGTGGCGTATCGCTTGCGGTCTTGATGATCAGTTCGGTAGTGGCGACGGCCCCGCTCGCCAGAGTGCCCAGGCTCAGGCGTACTGAGGTCTTTCCGCTCCGCAGGAAGACAGGGGCACCTTCGATGTCCTGAACCTGTTTCGAACCCATTGAGCTGCTGAATTCATATATCTCCACATCCAGCGTCGTCCCATCCATGGACCAGTTGTAGGGGTTGTAGACGTCAAAGGAGAAGGTGCCAGACTCACCGGGCGTCAGCTGAGGTGTACTGAAGTTTCTCAGGAGTAGGTTGGTCTTGGAGGGGTCGCTGACTTCCTCACCTGATGCCACTCCCGCTAGGAGGATCAGGATGAGGATGGGCAAGGAGATTCTCATTTTGAGGCGCTGTTAGAATCCGCTCCTTTAATATCCTTTCTTGAGGCTCAGGAGAGTGTGGGCTCCCGGCGCAAGCGGTTAGCGCTGATGGTTCCAAGGGCGGAAGGCGAGGCCGCTCGTTCCACGGTCCTTTCCCTCGGACTTCTGGACACCCAGCGGCGGATTGTGCAGGCAGGGGGACATCTGGAGATACCGCTGAAGGCCGCTGATGCGTCTTTCGACGGACTGGGAGAGGTGATCGAACAGGAGCGGGCTGTTCTCTCCAAGCGTCTCCTGACCCCTTACCAGCTCGTACAGCGGGAGGCATCGTTACCCTCGGAGGTAAAGGCCCGCCTCCCGCGCCGGTGGGAGAAGGTGGGGGAAGTCCTGCTACTCCGGTTTCCTCAGGAGCTCCGTCCGCATCTGGAGCAGGTATGTCGCGCCTACGCCAGGGTTCTGGGAGTGAAGGCCATCCTTGAGATGTCAGGGGGCATTAGCGGGACTTGGAGGGAGCCTAAGGTGGAGCTGCTGTGGGGGGACAATACGGAGACCGTCCACAAGGAGAATGGCGTCTGCTACAAGCTCGACCTAAGGAAGGTGATGTTCTCCTCAGGGAACATCGACGAGAGGGTGAGGATGTCGAAGGCCTCCCAACCGGGGGAGGTGGTCGTTGACATGTTCGCCGGGATTGGCTACTTCAGCTTGCCCATCGCGGTCCACAGCCGGCCCAGTAGGGTATACGCTTGCGAAGCAAATCCGGTCGCTTTCGCCTACCTTAGGGAAAACATCAGAATCAACGAGGCAAACATCGTGGAACCCATTCAAGGGGACTGTCGAGAGGCCGCCCCTGAGGGAGTTGCAGATCGTGTCATCCTGGGCTACCTCGAGGATACCCACATCTTCCTCGCCAAGGCCCTTCGCACTCTGAGGTCTGGAGGTTGGCTTCACTACCATGAAGCGTCCCCCGACGGACTGGCCGAGCGACTTGACCGATATCTCCGGAAGGCCGCCAAGTCAGAGGGCGCGTCTGTCATAGGCTCGACACTGCGCCGAATAAAGTCCTACGCCCCCGGGGTCTCCCACTACGTCCTTGATGCCGTCATTTCTTAGGTAGAACCTCTCCAGAACCGCTCGCTGTGAGGAGTCGCTGCAGCCCCTCCCCATATGCATCGCCCTCGGCCTTGAGCAGCTCCTTCGCCATGGGCGTCAGAAAGTTCGCCAGCTGGAGCTCCTCCTCCCTAAACATCCACTGCTTGCCAGCGGCGGACTCCAGCGCCTGCAAGAGTGCCAGGGCGAGGACCTTCTGAGGGGTCCCTCCCGCCAGCCCTTTTCCAGCGGTTAGGGCAGCCTCTTCCCGACCCTTGGTCTTGTATGACCTGGCCACACTGTCGGCCAGGTTGGCGACGGGAGGTAGTCTCTCCCATGCTGGCAGCTTGGAAACCACGGTCATGTCTCTGTGGATTTTCAATGCCTCCGCCAATATATCGTCCGCGGAGCGGTCCTCCGCTTCCGAGGCCTCCAACAGGGCCTTGGCCATCTCCTCATCCTCGAGGATGGCCCTCAGAAGCAGAAGTTGCTGGTCCCTGTTCAGCGCCTCCACGAACTTCACTGTGCTTGCCTCTGGAAGCACCATGCCCTGGGTCAGTTCCCCATGCAGTTCCATGAAGGCGGACATCAGATCCCTGGGCACGTTGAGAGCCCCTAGGAAGGCATCGTAATCATCCTCACAGCACTCGTTTCCAGCGACGAATATGCCCTTTTCTGCGGCCACCTCCCCCACAATCTTTTCCTTCTCCCGCTTCAGGAACTCCTCCTCACCTATCTTGCCAGAGATGTAGTCTCGGGTCGATGGACCCTCCAGAGGCTGGTCATCGGCAAAGGAGCATGTCTCCCGGCTGCAACGGACCCGGGCCCTGACGTAGAGGTTGAAGGAGTCCTCTGGACGGGGGATGACCATCCTAGTTCCCAGGAAGGTAGGGAGGCTCCCCTTGGGTGGATGGCATCGGCGGCAGAGCACCACCTTTGCTCCGGCACCTATCCACTCCACCACGAGGGCGGAGTCGTTCTCACCGTGGGAACACGCATACTCGCCATCCTCCCGACGGAAGGATATCCCTGTCCTCGCCAGGCTCTCCTCCACGAACTCCTGTGGCGGCCTGTCCTCCCGGCAGGTGGAGACCATCTCGCCTTCCAGGGAATAGACATGGAGTCCCTTCTTTCTCGCCATCTCGCCGATGGTCAGGAGACGCAACTCTGGCACATCGAAGTACTGGACTCCGACCAGCTGTTCCCTAGTGGCCTTCCCCCTCTGGGCATAGTGGACCGTTCCAAAGGGCGTCTTGGCGGGCGCCAAGTAGGGGGCCTTCTCTTGGACCCCTATGAGAAGAGTCGCGGCGTAGGCCTTGACGAGGGGATGACCACGTCGAGCCAGTCGCTCCAGTTTCGTTTCATCCTCCGCAACCTCGGCGACTCTCAATAGCTTCTGGAGGAGGACGTCAAAGGGGCACCTAGGGCAACTCTCCGCCAGGCAACGTGGCACGAGGATTTCGGGGCGAGAGCGGAGCTCCTTAGCCTTTCGGATAAGCTCTTTCTCCTGCACCTTTGGGGCAGCCCTAATCCCCGTCCTCAGCTTCCTGCCCACATCTCACCATCGCCTCGCCGTGTAATAAGGTTGCGGCGACGTTGGTACGCGCTCGGGGGCCGGCCCATGGGGATGTTGCCCGAGCGGTGGTTGCGACGCTTGATCCCTACAAAACCAGTTCTCCATCCAAACACAGGGCTAGGTGCCGGATTATCTCGAGCTGCAAAGTCGAAAAGCCCAATAGGCATCAGTTCTCTCCAACCTTCCACGGTGACGGTGTGGAGGCGAGGAGTTTCACGGGCGTGGTGGTGACCGGGCGTGGCTTGGGTGTGAAGGGATGTCTTCGCCTACCATGCAGCGGGTTATCGGGAATCTGACCGCCCTCGACATCGTGCCGGGTACCCTGAACGTTCGACTTCCAAGGCCCTTCGACGTCGTCCTGGAGCGGTACGTCCGGTGGGAGGATCTTGGACGGGAAGTACCAGACCCTGAGGTTCCCGGACGAAAGGGACTTCGCTACGGAGAGGTGATTATAGCAGGGCGGTACAGGGGCTTTGTCTTCCAGGGTGATGAGCCGGACTACCCGTCGAATCAGGTCGAGCTTATCAGCGACCGTCATCTGCGCCAGACGCTGGGTCTGGCGGAGGGAGATGCGATACAGTTCAGGTTGGTTTCGACAAGTGACGGCGGGAGCATTGAGGACCGACGGAGTGAGTGAAGCGATCCCGAGGTCAGCTGAGTGCAGCCGTTTGGAATCGAAGCTGGGGAACGAGGAGGGGTAGACCAGGAATCAAGTGCCTCCGCTTCTGAGGTTCTTTCCACGTGAGTCTTTTCACAGGCGGCTCGTCATGCCCTCGAAGGACCTTCGCTTCCCATCCTCCCGGTCCTCTTTATTATGGCCTCTCCCATTCCTCTTCAGATGCAAACCCTGGTAATCGGTGGCACGGCGTTCATTGGTCGCCACACAGTGGAGGAGTTGCTACGACGGGGCCACGAGGTGACCCTGTTTCATCGGGGTCGCTCTCCGAGCCCCTTTGGGGACAGGGTTTCCGAGGTCTTCGGGGACCGACTCCAGTACGAGGCTGTTCGTGAGGGGCTTTCGGGGAGGCGATTCGACGCCGTGGTAGACATCGCCTACGTCTGGGGTAAGGGAACGGGACCTCGGGAGGTGTCTTCCGTCTTAGACGCTATCGGAGAGGGACTCAGGCGTTATGTGTTCCTCAGTACGTGCGCAGTATACGGCGAGGCCCCTCTTCCCCTCGCCGAGGGAAGTCCCCGCAATGCTTCACTTGGCCGATATAGCGCAGACAAGATTGCGACTGAAGACCATCTCCTCGCGGAGCAGAGCGCAGGTCGCCTCACCGCCTCGATCGTCCGACCCCCTTTCGTGTACGGACCCTACAACAACGTCCCCCGAGAAGAGTGGTTCTGGGATAGAATTCTAGCCCGGCGCCCGGTTATCGTTCCAGATCGCGGGGAGACCCTCACGCACCTAGTCGCCGTGCGGGATGTGGCCTGGGCCCTCGCGGAGTGTACAGAGAACCCGGCTGCACGGGGTGAGGTGTTCAACATTGCGGAGGACGCCCCGGTGAGACATGGGGCATATATCGACCGACTCGCAGAGGTCGCTGAGCTCCCCGTTGAAAAGGTTTTCATTCCTCGATCCAGGATTCACAGTCTGGGTGGAACCGCCTTCTCACCCCCCCTCTACTTCGGGGTGGGCTTCGATGTCGAGGTCGACCTTTCTGTTGACATTTCCAAGGCCAGGCGTGTTTTGGGGTTCCGCCCAACAAACCCCCTCGCCGGGCTGCAGGAAGCCTTTGCGTGGTACATGAAAGAGGACCGCTGGAGGACTCCGAAGTTCTCTTTTGATCGTGAAGTCCTCGGTCGCTGATGAATGCCCGTTACAGTGTCCTGGTGGAGTAAATCGGCTTGGACAAACCTGAGAGTCCCTACGGGACTAGACGCCGAATCTAGCGCCGGCTCGCCTGCTGCACGCCGACAAAGCTTTAATCGGCAGCTTCTCTTGCTTGCTTTATGGGGCCGGACCGGAGGTTCCACCTGGTTACAAGAAACTCCGTGGAGGTCGTAACCCCGGAGGAGCTGAGGGGCGCTCTCGAGGGCGAGGAGGGCCTGAAGGCTTACGTGGGTCTGGAGCCTAGTGGCTTGGTCCACCTGGGCACAGGACCGGTCATAGCAGAAAAGCTCAAGGACCTAAGTCGGGCAGGCTTCCAGGTGACTGTCCTTCTGGCAGACTGGCACGCCTACATAAACGACAAGCTATGGCGGGACTGGGAAAAGATCAAGGCGTGCGGGGAGTACTTCATTGAGGCTTACCGCTCCCTGGGCGTCCCGGATGATGTCCGCTACCAGTTCGCTAGCGAACTCGTGTCCGACAGCGAGTACTGGAGGTCTGTCATTCAAGCCTCTAAGGCCTCCACGGTTGCCCGTATCAAGAGGGCCATGAGCATCATGGGGCGTCAGGAGGATGAGGCGGATCTTGATGCCTCAAAGCTCATCTATCCCGCTATGCAGGTGACAGACATTCACATCCTCGATCTGGACCTAGCCTTGGGTGGGATGGACCAGCGACGCGCTCACATGCTGTACCGGGACCTGGCACCCAAGCTAGGGTGGAAACAGGTCGTTGCTCTCCACACTCCCCTCTTGGTCAGCCTCCAGGGCGGTGGCCGCATGGATTCCTGGGACATGAAGATGAGTAAGTCGAGGCCAGAGACCTGCATCTTCATCCACGACAGCGCGGAAGAGATTGGAGACAAGATCCAGAAGGCGTACTGTCCGCCGCGGGAGGCAGAGGGGAACCCGATTCTGCAGTTCTGTCAGTACATTCTGCTGCCGAGACGTGGCGGCTTGAAGGTCGAGCGAAAGCCCGCCCATGGCGGTGATGTGGAATTCTCAGACTACACATCCCTTGAACGAGAGTACACCAGTGGCAACCTTCACCCTCAGGATTTGAAGGATTCGGTCGTTCGGGGGCTGATCAGTTACCTCTCAGATTCGCAGGCCTACTTTGCCCGACGGCCAGAGTCCCTAGACGGAGCGCGAGCAGCTCTCAAGGGTTGATAACGGGCATGGCCAACAAGAGAATGCGGCAGGCCTCGTTCTTGGCGATCCTCTCAGGTGCCCTACTCCTAGCCGGCCATATCTCGGGCGCCGTTTACTGGAGGGAGCTACTACAGGGCCTCGCGCGATTCATCCAGGTGGGACCCCTCCTTCACTGGGTGTTCGTGAGTATCGTCGCGGTCGCCTCCCTTGGAGGGGCCATCGTCGTCCTCGGAGGCCTTTTGATCCTAGAGGGCCGTCCACTCACGGCCAGGGTTCTCATCCTTCTCGGGACAGGGTTTGGCATCATCTCCTTTCTGCTAGCTCTGACCCTCATGTTGATTCGCGGGGACCTTCCTGTGGCCGGGAACCCCGTTGTTGTTATGGTTGCCATCGGCCTATCTGTCGCCGCTCGATTGCGAGCCAGGACATAGGGCGAGCCTTTAGCGGAAGTGCTTGCTTACCGAGAGCAGGTAGCCCAGAAAGACTAGGAGAAGGACCAGTCCGAACAACGCGCCGACGAAGGCCGTAATGGTCGCTTGGGCGGCGCCGACAAGCAGAGCGAAGATGGCCCGCAGGAGGCCCACGATGGCGACAATGAAGGCCAGCCACCAGGCCCATGGCCTAAGGTTTAAGAGGCCGTTTCCCACGCCTAGCAAGATCGCTCCCACGATGAGGTTGACGAGAGAACTCACCAGGAAGGTGTTCTCGGGAACATCCGGGCTCACGTCCATGGCGATGACGGCGAAGAAGGCCAGAAGGCTGATGAGGCTCAGGATGAGAAGAATCACGCCGCCGACGACTGCCAAGCTGCCAAGAATGGTGACGCCAAGAGGTCTACGCTTCGCCATGGCCGTCCGATGGCCCGAGGGATATTAAATAGCTCCCTGAAGGCTCCCTCAGCCGCTCATAGCCACCTTCGCCATCGGAAGTATAGAAGCATCAGGACGGCGACTCCAGCCATGAACATCAGCGCCATGAAGTACCCCCACGGAAGCTGCAGCTCCGGGATGTTCACAAAGTTCATGCCGTACAGCCCGGCGATGAAGCTCAGAGGGATGAAGATCGTGGCAATGATGGTGAGGACCTTCATCACCTCGTTCATGCGGTTGCTGATGCTCGACAGGTAGGTGTCCAGCATGCCCGTAACCATATCGCGAAGGCTCTCCACAGTGTCAATGACCTGGATGGTGTGGTCGTACACGTCCCGTAGATAGACCAGAGTGGCCTGCTGGAAGAGGGGCGACTCCCCTCGCTGCAGGCGGCTGAGTATTTCCCGCAAGGGCCAGACGGAGCGCCGAAGGCCAATCATCTCCCTCTTCAGGGTGTGAATCACCTGGAGGGTCTGGACCGTTGGATTGGTCACGAGCTCCTCCTCTACAGACTCGATCATCTCTCCCAGTCCCTCTAGGATGACGAAGTAGTGGTCCACGATAGCATCCATTAGCGCGTAGGCCAGATAGTCCGCTCCTGACCTACGCAGGCGCCCCTTCTCGTTGCGGATCCGTTCCCGGACGGGGTCGAAGATATCCCCTTCCCGCTCCTGGAAGGAGATGACGAAGTTCTTGCCAAGGATGAGGCTCACTTGCTCGTCTTCGATGTCGTGGGTCCCGGGGTCGTAGGTGACCATGCGTAGGACTATGAAAACGTAACCCTCGTACTCCTCCACCTTGGGGCGCTGGCCTGTGTTCACCAGGTCCTCCAGCACCAAGGGGTGGAGGCCGTAGTGCTCGCCAATGGCCTCGATGATTTCCGTCTGATGGAGTCCGTCGATATTCACCCAAGTTACCGACCCTTCATCTCTATAGGGAAACGCCTCCTCGATTCTCTCCAGCTCCCGCTCCTCCACGTGAGATTCATCATAGTCGATGAGGGTAATCCTCGCCTTCCCCACCTTCCTCTTCCCGGTGTGGAGGATAGTTCCCGGAGAGAGGCCCACCCTCGATGCAGCCTTCTTAGCTGGTTTCACCAAGTCTCCTCACCAGACCTCTATCAACCAGAAGAAGCCATAAAAGAGTTGTTGACTGCTCGCCTTGCAGAGCGGTGGACGTTCTTCACCGTATCAACAGGAGAATTGTGGCGAGGAGGGCCAGTAGCCCTAGCCACAACAGGACCGAGGTCCGCGCCGCTACTTTGGCTCTCTCCGCTTCCCACCAACCCAAGGGGTGTATCCCTTGCACACGAAAGATGACCACCCCCGACAAGTTGATGCCTACGACGTAGACAAGGAGGAGCAGGAAGGTCCTCATCGCCATTTCCAAATGGCCTCCCCCGACGAGCATGCCGAGGGTGACGGACGGAGGCAGCAAGGCCACCGCCACCATAACCCCAATTAGGGCCGTAGGGAGGGCTATGGTGAACGCTACAGCCCCCGCGCTCCCCGCCACAACTGCCAGGAGGATGTCGTACTCATCCACCTGAGTCCGTCCAGCAATTTGCGGGTTGTTGAGAGGATCTATCCCTATGAGGAAACCGACGAACGCGCCCGTGATGACGGCCAAGAGGATTCCAAGTAGGTTGGCCGTGACGGCCTGTCGGGCCAGCTTGAAATCCCCCAGAGTCGTAGCCAGGGCCAAAGCGGCGTTGGGCCCAAACATTGGTGCGATGACCATCGCCCCGATGAGGATAATCAGGTCGTTCCTGAGAATTCCCACGGCGGCCACCACCGAGGCCATGGCGATCAAAAGTACGTAAATGGCGGATACCTCGCTGGCCTTACTGATGTCGGCATACAGCTCCTCGCGACTGACCCGCAGACGCCTAAGGCCGGGCCCTGCACGGGCGGCTTCTCTGGGCACCTCCTCCTCGAGTTCCTCCTCCCTAGGAAGGGTCGCCTCCGCCGTAAGTAGGAGCACCCGGAATCCCTTCCTCTTGCCAAAGTGCTGCTGCAGTAGGTCCAGCACCCCCTCTGTCTCCTCAACTCGTAGGAGTATCCTCACATGGGTTTCCTCACCTGCTTGCTGGTGCCACATGCCCAGCGTGGGTCTGTCCTTGAGAATCTCCCGCACTCTTTCCCCTTCGACACCGGGAACATAGACCTCAAGGAGGCGTAGGGCCATTGCAACCGCCTATTTCTTCGAGGTTGACGGAGGCTGCTCCGAGGGCGTGGCTTTCATCCAGACGTCCCTCTGAGGGAACGGGATCCGGATCCCCTCCTCCTTAAATCGCCGGTCGATGACCTTGTTGATGTCACTCCGCACCCGCCAGTGGTTTCTCGCATCCTGTATCCAGAAGATGAGTCGACAGTTGATGGAGGAGTCGCCGAACTCGTCGACCCAGACTTCCGCCGAGTGCTCCGGGTCCTTCAGGACATCGGGATGAGCCAGGGCGACCTCCTTCAGTACCTCCTCCACCTTCACGAGGTCGCTGCCGTAGGCGACGCCAAGGGTGACGTGCATCCTATATCGGAAATCCGGGCGCAGGTAGTTAACGACCTTCTTGTTGGCGATGTCGTTGTTCGGGATGATGAGCAGGTTGTGATCCCGCCTGTAGTAGAGCTTAGTGCTCCGCAGCCCGATATCCAAGACCTCGCAGATGACGCCCGGCTCCACTTCGATGAGATCCCCCACCTGAAAGGGCCGATCCAGCATGATGTGGAAACCAGAGAACAGGTTGCTCAACGTGTCTTGCGCAGCGAAGGCGATAATGAGGCCGAGAACCCCCAGACCTGCCAGCAGCAGCGTGACGTTAAACCCCAGGTTCTGGACGGCCAGTAGGATGCCCACGACTACGATGAGGAGGCCTCCAACCTTGTCGAGGGATGGAAGCAAGCGCTTCCGGATGTCCCGGCGAGACCCGCGGGCCCTTCGCATACCGTAGACGATAATCACATCCCGGAAGATTCGATAGGCGATCCACGTGGCCACAAGGACCAAGATGAAGGAGNNAGAGATCGATTCAGCGGGCAGACCGAGGATCTGTATGCTTGTCACGGCCCCGTAGGCGAAGATGAAGATGAAGACGGGACCACGAAGGATCTTGAGAATGGTGTTAACGATCCTCCGCTGCTTCTTCTCAGCGAAGCGGCGCGCTACAGGGCCCGCTAGGTAGACAACTGTAGAGGCAATGAGGATCCAGAGAGCCACCGTTATGACGAACGCGGTGTATACAGTATCGAGTGGTGGGGGAAAGGGCACCGACCAGACGCCAAAGAGCTTCCCCACCGGATCCTCCTCCGCGGCGATTCCCAGGAAGAGCGTCGGTCTGGAGACCTGAAGGATATTGACTTGAGCGCTCGTGAGATCCAGCGCCTGGAACTCAAGTGTCGTGAGAACTACTCCCTCCTGGCCCCCCACGGGTGCAAGCAGGCTCAGGACAAACTGATCGCTGCGTCCTGCCTCAAGAAACACGTGAGACGGCTCGAGCCTGGCCGAGAAGCCCTCAGGGAGTTCGACAACCCTCGCTTCGACCAGGTGCGTCGAGGTTCCGTTGTTGTACACCGCGTAGGTGAACTCCACCTCCTCCCCGAGGTGAATCTCCACCGGACCCCCGATGAGAAATACGTGGATTGGGGAATCACCCACTTGTTGGGCCGAAGCTGTGCTGAAAAGCACGGAAATCGCCAGCAGGGACAGGATGATAGGAGGTAGGGGCCTGCGCATCATGGCGGACCTCCTAAAGCGAGAGTGGCTATAAATCTCACGAGTCGCGTCGCCGGCCTAGCCAGGGTTTTCGACCCGTACACGACACGAGGCTGCTCCATAGGTTTATGAAGCAAACATCTCTTGGTTTGCGGGGAATCGCATGGTGGAGTTGGGAGATATAATGGCGCAGTTGGGAGAGCAGATCGGGGTGTTCCTGGATCAGGTGCTGTGGCGAGGGATAACGGTCGGGGACCTATTCCTGTCCCTCATCATTCTGATCGTTGGTCTCTCTGTCGTTCGCTACGTCCTGAAGGCAGAGAGAGTGATTCTCATCAAGATGGGCATGCCCGACCTTGTCCGGAGGTTCCTGGTCAGGCTTTCCCGCTTCCTACTTTACATCATCGTCATCGGCCTGATGCTAGCGCCTCTGGGCATCGATTTGACTGCCCTGGTACTGAGCTTTGGAGTGGCGGGAATCATCGTCGGTTTCGCCTTACAGGGAGTGTTGGCCAACCTGGCCGCGGGAGTCATTCTAATCATCATGAGGCCGTTCCGCAAGGGGCACCTCGTAGAAGTGGCGGGCATCACAGGGTTTGTGGAGGACCTGAGCATCAACGCCACGACCCTGAAGACCTTCGATGGGAAGAAGGTCATGATCCCCAGCCAGCAGGTCTGGAGCTCCCCCATAACCAACTTCCACAGCTGGCCCATCAGGAGGGTGGACCTGGTCATCGGCATCTCCTACGAGGACGACGTGCCCAGGGCCTTAGACGTCGTGAAAAACATCTTGGAGTCTGACCCCAGGATTCTGAGGGAGCCGGAGGCGGTGGCCAACGTACGCGAGTTCGCTGAGAGCAGTGTCAACCTGAACGTCTTCGCTTGGGCGAAACAGGAGGACTGGGGGGGCGTCAGGAACGACATCCTGGTCAAGGTGAAGGAGGCCTTCGAGAAAGAGGGAATAACCATTCCTTACCCCACGCGGACCATCATACAACGGGAGGGCACCTGATCCCACCCGGAGTTAGAACAAGAGGCACAGCCATCGCGCTTGGAGAGAGGTGGGGGGTGGCCACAGGACTCACCTCGATGGACGAGGCGTTCCTTTAGGATGCCAATGAGGGCGTCCTTCCTTTCACCTTCGATGTAGCGAAGGCCAGCAAGAAGACGAACCCCAGGAATCCCAGGCCCGACAGGAGCAGGAAGGGCGTGTGGATGCCCCACCAGTCCGCGATTACACCCGCGACGTAACCCGCAAGAGCCCCGCCCACCAGCTGGAAGCCGAAGACCACACCGAAGGTTGCACCGCCAATCCTGTCCTCCGTCGATTCCGAGATGAAGGAGAATAGGGCAGGGTACGTGATGAAGACCGCCACGCCGAAGGTCACAAAGGTGGGCAGAATCAGGAGGAGAGGCGGGGCGAGGCTGATGATGAGTCCCGAGATGCCTATCAACACGAAAGCGCTCGCCAGGGATCTGAATCGGCCGAGGGCCCGGCTGATTCTACCGTAGGAGTAGGCCGTCAGGACGCCCGCCCCTATCCAGAGGGCGATTATGAGGTCCGCCACATCCTCCCCCAATCCCAATCTCTGCACCAAAAGGGAGTTTCCGTAGCTCACCGTAATAATGTAGGCCGCGCCTCCAATGGCCAGGGGAGGAATCCAGAGGGCCACCTTCCGCAGGACGGAAGGCCAGGGAATTGGGTTCCTCACCGCCTTCTTTGGAGGTTTCTCCACATCACGGGTTAGCAGGTATCCGAGCCCGGCGGCAACAAGGGCGAGACCTCCCCAGATGAGGAAGGGAACCCGCCATCCATAGTAGACGCCCAGGTATCCTGAGGTGGCGAAGGCGATGATGACGCCCAGATCACCGAAAGCACTCTGGAATCCCATAGCGTGGTCCAGATTATCCTTGAAGCGCTTCCCGACCCATGAGATGCCGATGGGGTGGTAGAAGCTAGCTCCGACCCTGGCGATGGCCACAAACATCAACAATGCGGCGAAGCTATTGGCCTGAGTGGTGAGAAGGGAGGCAATCCCTAATACTACCATCCCTGCGGGAAGGAGCAATCTAGGACTGGCGGTGTCGCTCCAGGCGCCGAAGACAATCTGGCAGACGACGGTTACGGAGAGTGCCACCATGGTCAGAAACCCTATGTCGCTGTAGTTCCCCAGCAGGTTCTGGGTGAGGAGTATCGGAAAGAGGGCCGCCACAGCAACGACAGCGCCGTCGTTCGACGCGTGGTAGAGGCCGACCGCCCACAGGGCTAGATGCTTGGAAGCCATCGAGGCCTAAAGGCCGGCCATATTAAAGGTTCTTAATCGCTTAGCATCATGGGAAGGGACGGTTAGCTACATGACGGGAAAGGAGGAGCTGAGACAGCGGATATGGGCCTTGCTCGAGGAGAGGAACGTGGCCCGCTTCCCGCTTCCCGTCTCGGGGCGCATTCCCAATTTCAAGGGAGCCCAGGAGGCCGCCGCTCGTCTTGGGCAGGTGGACCTGTGGGAAGACGCTAGGGCCATCAAAGCGAACCCCGACAGCCCCCAGAGGTGGGCGAGGAGGCTCGCCCTCCAGCAGGGGAAGACTGTCTACATGGCGGTTCCGAGGTTGACTAGAGTAGAGTGCTTCTTGCAGCTGAATCCCAAGGCGATTCCTCGCCCCGATCGGGCCGCCACGATAAAGGGGGCCTTCGCCCTCGGGGTCCTGGTCAGGCCTGAGGCAGTGAGTCAGGTGGACCTCGTTCTCGCGGGTTCCGTCGCCGTGAATCGAGAGGGTGGTCGCGTAGGAAAGGGAGGCGGCTACTCCGACATTGAGTACGCCCTCGGTCGTGAGTTCGGCTTCATTCGGGAGAAGACGCCCGTTGTGACGACTGTGCATCCCCTGCAGCTCGTAGAGGACGAAATCCCAGCGCAGGTTCACGACATACCTCTGGATATCTGGGTGACGCCGGAGGGAGTTCACACGGCTAAGGTGAAACATCGGAAGCCTAGAGGGATTTACTGGGAGATGCTCTCGGCAGAGAGGATAGACCAAATACCGATACTCCAGGAGCTTAGGCGCAAGGTGAAGGTTGACTGAGGTCCACCCATGATCATATTAGTCAACGGTCTGATGGAGTATGGCGCGGGCAAGACCAGCGTCGTGAGGGCCATTCTCCACCGGGCAGCGGAGGTGGGAGAGGAATTCGTCGGCTTCAAGCCAAGATCCGCCCACAACTATTGGGAGCACTTTGATCACTCTCAACAGTGTGCATCCATGGGCATGTTGGTGAGCCGGGACGCCCTCCTCTATCAGGAGCTGTGCAAGAGGCCACCACCCATAGAGCTGACCAACCCCTATCATCAGCTCGTCTGTCCGATTGACATTGCGAAGGCTCAGGAGGAGGCGGAGCACTTGTTGCAAAGCAGCCACGACCAGATCCTGGCCGAGAGGTTGACACACCCAGAAAGGGGCACTACTCTGTTCCTGAACCGCAGGGCCTCGGTGTTCGTGGCCTCAGAGGAGTTCATAGACGCGATAGGTAGGAGTGCAGACCAGGTTCAGACCTTCGAGACCTCGGCGGCGGCCGGGGAGGTTGCCAGGGTCGAATCCTCCGTTGAAGCGGCTCTCGAGCTGCTGGCGGGCGAACGCCCGAATCTTGTCATAGAGAGCTTCAGCGACACGGTGTTCCCCATGGAACTGCATGCGACAAAGGTCGACCTCGTCATCGCCGTCGGTGGTTCCCTCGTACTGTTCTACGAACCGGAGAACGTGCTGAGGGCCGACAGAGCCCTCGGCGGACAGAGTATGGCCGAGCTTGTGAGGTACCTCAGGGCAACCTCAACCTTACGAGTCCCCCACCTCACGTCCGAGGAGAGGTCCAACCCTAAGGTGCTGTCTGAAGCGTACGACCCAGTTCTCAGGGCCCTTTGGAGTAGGCCTCGGGGAGAGGAAGCTTTTTAGGCGGAAATACGATTGTTGAACCGGTCAGGANNAATGCCGGCAAGACTAACCTCATCAGGAGCCTCCTCCTGTGGGCGCGGAGGGAAGGGGAGACCCTCCTCCCCTTCAAACCAAAGTCGGGTCACAACTACTGGGAGCATTACGACCACTCGAGGACGTGCCAGTCCATGGGCAAGCTGGTGAGCCGAGACGCGCTCCTCCTCCGAGAGCTTTGCAGCGATGCCCCACCAGTAGAGGTGATGAATCCCTACCATCAGCTGATGTGCCCATTTGACTTTTCAAGGATCAGGGACCCTGCGGTTCCCCTCGTAGACGAAACAGACCTCATACTTGCGGAGAGACTGACAACGCCCGATGGACGGAGCACCCTCTTCCTCAACGAAAGGCCCGAAATCTTCGTCGCGGACGGGGCCCTCTTGGAGGCTTTGAAAAAAGGCGCGGAAAGGGTAGAGACTTTCAAGATGTCACCGGTCGCTGAGGGGAAGGCGGCTGTCGATGAGTGTGTCAGGTCCGTCTTCGAGAGCCTCAAGGGGAGATGGCCGCACATCATCGTTGAGAGCCTGAGCGACCTCCCCTTTCCGCTAGAATTCCAGATGAACGATGCTGACCTCATAGTCTCAGTGGGGGGCTCCGTCGCCTTTCTGTTGGATCCAGGACAGCTCGTGAACGCGCTAGGCGTCGTCAGGGGACAGACCCTTCCGGGTCTCCTTAGGTATCTGCGGCCCCACGCCACCTTCCGGATACCTCACCTGACATCGGAAGAGAGGCGGGAGGACGAGGCGGTTACTCGGGCGTACGCCGAGGTGGTGGAGGCAATCGCTGAGCGACTGAAGTGAGGAGAAGCCTTTTTACCCCCGTCCTCGATTGATTCCAGGCCAGGAGACGGTGGGCGGCTGACGGTGCCTTCGGGCGCTGAGGAAAGTCCCCCCTCCGTTGCACGCGGCCCCGCGCAAGCGGGGGTCCTGAGAGGGACGGCAAGGGCGCAGAAACGACACAGCCCGGGTCGAGGATGAATCGTCTGGCGAGGACGTTGTCCCGGGATTTGGTGAGACGGCGACCCCCCGCGGGAGCAAGGCCAAACAGGCTTCGGCCGGGTAGGCCGCTTAGTCCAATGCCGCCTAGAACAGAAGGGGGCTTACTGCCGTCACCTGGCCCATAATCCCCCTTATTGTTCATCAATTAGAGGCGGCATAGTCTCTCACCCCAGTCCCGTGAAAATGTGTGAGACGCCGCCCCGTAACCAAGTCTCATGACTTGATGGCAAGGTAACTCTCAATCCTACCTTGATTCTCCTTTGGGTCATACAACCGATACACCATCTCGTCGACTATATCGGGGTCCCGGCGCTCAGCGAAATCAGTTTCGCCTCTCACAATATACTCCTGACGGCTGCCACTGTCTCCTTGCTCGGCAGCACAGCTGGAATTGTCTGTAGGAAATCCTGCCGAATGGCATAGTAGTTGCCCTGCCGAAATTTGACTGTCCCGTTTGTCAAGATTCCTTCAGGGTCACCCCTCGGCCCGTTTCCACAACTGGATGACTCTCTGAGCGATGAGGTCCGCCAGGTCTCGCCTGCTCTTTCGGTCGATCCGAGGTCCAGCGGAGATTTGAGAAACAACTTCCCGAGCTGCCCTCCGGGCCTCTCTCTCTAATGGCCTCCGACAAGCAGCCAACGCGAGCAATGTCAGGTCCTCGGCGAAGTACCGAGGGGGCTTTGCCGCGGACTCCATTTCGGCACGAAGATGTTCTAGGTCAGGAAACGGAACGCGCCATTTCTCCCACTGCTTCTGGTGTACAATCTTCTCGAGATCATGTACGACCTCAAGCACGGGACGCAGCTCGTACCGCCGGCCTTGGAAGGTCAGAAAACCCATTCGGACGGGTCGAAATGACGGAGCACATCTTCCGGTGCGACGTCACCTATCATATTCGGCGGCCCGACATTGGGATCCACGACACCACGGCCACTTATAGACATGGTCCAGTTGTCAAGCCTCTCGTCGAAGTGCTCGAAGTGGTCTCGGAACTCCCGGCCAGTGCGCCACTCTCGGAGGTTGCCTGCCCTCCTTAAGTCATTTGACATCGGGAGGTTTCGAGGCGCGTCCTGACCTCCTTCCAGTTGACTGAGCCCCAATTCTCTGAAGGCGCATAGCGGGAATACATTCTATTCGATAATCTTCAGGACAGCTTGACTCAGCTGCACGGATATTTGCGACCTATTAGTTATCGTCTCTACTGCCTCGGGCTCCTTGGAGATAGCTTGCCAGATATGTGTACAGTCTAAGCAATCTGCACCGATGGGTTGATCCATCGCGAACCCTAGGCAAACTCGAAGATTCATTTCCAGCAGCGGTGGGCCATGTATCCACGATTATCAGAGTTGATAATTTGACAACGTTTATATCGCCATCATTTAATGCAACAACGAGGTGTGGCCGCGCCGAGGAGGGGCGCGTTAGAAGTGCCCGGAGCCCACAAAGCGGGAGGAGGTGAGATGAAGAATGAGCGTTAACTTAAGGAAGGCGACGACCGCGTCAATTCTCGCCATCCTCCTGGTGGGCATCGCGACCGCGACTGCTGCCCCGGCCCGGGCCACGCGACCCACAGAAGGAGGCGGGGGTTTTGATCTGTCGATTCCAGAGGTAACCGAGGAAATCCGGTTCGCAGGCCGCAACGTGATAGTGCATGTGCAAGGGGGTGGCGGCCTCCTTTGGGGAACAGTTGAGGGAATCTGGATTCATGATGAGAGGTCCGTAGTACATCTCGTCACTGGGAGAGTGACCGTTAATGGGGTCTGGGATGGGGATGTGGTCGTTGATGGAATCCCAGGGACCATACATGTTCGCTACTGGGGTACTGCAGATGCCACTACAGGCGTATTCCAAGGGCGATGGGTCATCATAAGCGGCACAGGTGAATTGGCGAACTTGCATGGACATGGGGCTGTCTGGGTCGACGAATCCGGCGTCGGCGGGTACACAATTCAGTATCACTTTGACCCCTAGTTATGCAAGCCAGATAGCCTAGCCGGTGGGCTAGGCTCCCTCGTAGATGAACCCCGGAGAAGACGAAGCATCTGGACCCAGTGTCGGAGGAGCTGGTCCCATCTGATTAGCCCAGGCCATCGATCTGGACAGGATGTGGAACAGTGCCGCACGCTTGAGCGGTGCGTCGCGGCGACACCAAAGGAGGAGAATTCGGACGCCCTTAGTTGGCAGGCCTCGCGTTCCAGTCCCCTTGGGGCGGGTCGAAGGTGGCTTACACCCGTCTCCTGGTCCCGCGACATCGGCCTAGGTGGATCGCGGCTTCCACCCGGAGGGTGCTGCTGATGGAAGGGTCCCAGCGTTGTGGCGGAGACAGCATGGTCCCGCTCCACAGCCGTACCGCGGACGGACGACGTGCATGAGGTGTCCGCCCGTCTATCCCCTGGTGAGGATGACTACCACGTCCTCGCCGACGATGAGGGTGCCATCCCATAGCTGGCCCCTAAGTGTCACGACTCGGAGATCCCCGTGGTTGACATCCCCCAGGGCGTCTACGACTGCCTGCGTGTCGAACTTGAGGGTCAGCTCCACGAGGCCGTCAGGACCGCCGTCGTTGCAGTCCAGGGCGTCTTCCTTGCCGATGAAGGGCTCGAAGGGCGTCGCCACATCCTCGAGCCCCCACCGGAGCGGGGCAACCCCCTCCAGCTCCACTGAGGCCGGGTCGACCTGGGTCACGTCAAGGTCGGCCGTCCCCAAGATGGTAACCGGGAGAACACCTCGGCTCTTGACGTTCAAGGGGCTGGGGCAGGACTGGGGCTTCATGTCAACGGGAACTTCGGCGAGCGCGGGTACCGCCTTGACCGCCAGGTTGTCCAGTTCGAAGTCCGAGGGGTCAAACCACTGATCCGTCCGGAAGCGCACCGCGCACCCTGCGATCGATGCAGACCGGCAGTGCCTGGAATCTATGAGGCTGCGCCTATCCTATCACGAAGGAAGGTCCCCGCTGGGCTACAGGGAATCACGGGTCAAAGTGGTACTGTCCCACGAAGCGAAAGGGGCTGGGGTCAATTCCCGGAATCCCGAGCTGCTCGAGGCTTCCCTGTCCGTGGATATTCGCAAGGCCATCGGTACCATGGAGGAATTGCCATGCGCTGAATCGCAGGGTGCCGTCGGCGTCAATGAGATACCTGGCCTGGAAAGTCAGGGTGCCTGACTTATCCTCCACGGTACACTCACAAGTGAGTACACCACGGGCACTCACTGCGCCGCTACGATAGAACACCGCTTCAAATTCCGTGGTGGCAAAGCCATTCCAGGTACCCCAGTAGATGGCGGTAGTGACCAAATCCAGGTGGATGTTGCCACCAGCGAAGCGAATGTCCACGACATCGATTGAGAGTATTTCGCCGTCAGTAACTGCCGCCTGGGGCGGCGTTGCCCGGGCTGGTGCTGACCCCATGATCATCATCGCCATTGCCAGAATAAGCGCAAGGCCGACTCCCAAAGATCTTCTCAATTCTTCACCTCCCCCCGCCGCGCAGGCCTTGGGTACTTCTGCCGCGCCCCTCCTCGGCGCTCCCCGTGTGACCCGATAGCAGCTAGCACGTTAAAGCTTGTGGAATTCTCATTCCTGAGACCGAGGGGCGGTTTGCATCCCCCCTCGCGTTCGAGACGCGGAATGCCCGCAGTGGCTTCTCCCCTATCTGCCCGATAAGGAGGGTTTATCAACGAAGCGTGGGAGACGGGCCAGGCATGACCATAAGGGGGCTTACTGCCGTGACCTGGCCCCTCATCGCTTCTTGCAGAGGCCCTGACTATGAGTTGCCGCCCAAAAAGGCAAGGGGCAGGGAAGGTCCTTGATGGGCTGTCGCGCAAATGCGTGTGGCTAGTGAAGGGACCGTCGAAACCTACTCCCTCTCTAACCCCATCAATCTGACCTCGAAGTTCAAGGTCTCCCCTGCCAGAGGGTGGTTGATGTCCACAACAACACCGTCCTCTTCCACCCGGACAACCTTGGCTTTGATGACCTCGCCCTGCTTTGTCTGGACCTGGATGGTGGATCCGGGTTGGACGTCAAGGTCCCGTACCTGTTCCGCGGGGAGTTTGCCGACCATCTCCTCCCGGTGCGGGCCATAGGCCTCCTCCGGGGGGACGCTTAGTTGCTTTTCTTCTCCCTCCTCCATGCCCATGACACCCTTCTCGAATCCCTCTATGATCTGACCAGCGCCCACCTCGAACTCCAGTGGCTCGCCACCCTCGGAGGAGTCAAAGACGGTGCCGTCCTCCAGGGTTCCCTTGTAATGGACCTTGATCCTGTCGCCCTTTCTAACCTTCATCTTGTGTCCCACCGTTACGCTTCTTTCTGACCTGTCGTACTTAGTTTTTTGGGGTGTGGTTCAAGTGGAGACAATCGGCAAAAGGACACGCCGGTTCTCTCTGTGGGTACACCTTGCGGGGAAAGCTGGGCCTCTGTCGTGCGGATGCCGAGAGGGATACTCGACCTTGCAGGGGAAACCCGCTCGAAGCAGTATCCGCAAGGACTATGTAGGACCATCCTCCTCATTTAGAGGAACCTAGGAGCTGAGGTACCATCGAGAGGCTTGTCCTCGTATCGAACCGATTGCCCGCGACTGTTGAGCGGAGGAAGGGGCGCTTGGACTTCCGCCAGAGCGTGGGCGGTCTGGCGACGGGACTGGCCTCCTTCTACGAGACCCGGGAGAGCCTTTGGATCGGCTGGCCAGGCATCGTCACCGAGGACTTGCGAGAGGGCGAGAAATCCGCCGTCACCGAACGCCTTACATCAGAGTTCCGTGCTCACCCAGTGTTTCTCTCCAGGATGGAGGTAGCGTCGTACTACGAAGGTTTTTCCAACCGGACCCTGTGGCCTTTGTTCACCTACTTCCCCCATCACGCCAGTTATGACGAAGAGCTGTGGGAGGCCTATCAGAGGGTCAACGAGCACTTTCGGGATGCCGTTCTCGACATCGTCTCCCACGATGACATTCTCTGGATCCACGACTACCACCTCATGCTCTTGCCGAGACTCATCAGGGAGGAGCTTCCTGAGGTCCGGATGGGGTTTTTCCTCCACATCCCGTTCCCGTCCTTCGAGATCTTTCGACTCCTGCCCTGGAGGGAGGAGCTCCTTCGAGGCGTTTTGGGTGCGGACCTGATAGGTTTCCATACGTATGATTACGTGCGCCACTTCCGCAGCAGTGTCCGTCGAATCCTGGGCGGGGAGGAGGTTGCGGACGCCGTGATCTTGGAGAACCGCCTGATCCGCGCGGACGCCTTTCCCATGGGCATTGATTACGAACGCTTCAGGGGCGCGGTGGAGAGTCCAGGCG
>JABAOH010034673.1_pt1 | contig 22779 bp, 21 predicted proteins | sample 7062181 | NCBI WGS metagenome assembly JABAOH01 (sample SAMN14538630, study PRJNA623070) | marine sediment metagenome | biome: marine biome [ENVO:00000428]; feature: marine pelagic biome [ENVO:01000023]; material: deep marine sediment [ENVO:00002113]; isolation source: pool of 5 deep marine... | reverse complement strand
GCGGGTACCACGTATCATGCAATCGATAGCTATGTCCTTATGGCAATCGCCTTCTTTATCTTCGCCGGCAACATGATGTCTGTGTCGGGGATTGCCGACCGGCTCACCCGGTTTGCCTATGCCCTGGTGGGGCGGATACGGGGGGGGCTGGTAGATGTCGGTATTGTAGCCACAGTGTTTATGGGTGCTTTGACTGGTTCATCCCTTCCTTGCATTGCTGCCCTGATACCGATTTTGGTTCCCCGGCTCGAGAAGCTTGGATACGCGCGAAGCTATATTACAGCGGTTCTGTGTTCCTCAAGTTTCCTGGGATACCTCATACCGCCCAGTGTTCCGGCGCTCATCTATTGCCTGGTTGCCCAGCAATCGGTGGCTGCAGTTTTTTTATCCACAGTCTTCCCGGGACTTCTGCTTGCGGGAGGCTACATGCTGGTAAACACCCTTATTGTCAAAGGTTACATGCACGCGGCAAAAGATGTTCCCGAACTGCCGGAGACCTTCGAAGAAACGGTAAAGGAGATTGGGGCAGCTGGCTGGTCCGCATTACCTGCTCTAGGCTGCCCCATTGTCGTGCTGGTGGGGATTTATGGCGGTATATGTACCCCTAACGAGGCAGGAGCTATTGCAGTCGTGTACACTGCAATGGTCGGACTCTTCATGTACCGGGAAATGAACCTAAAATCCTTATGGGGAAGCGCGCAGACCACGCTGATTACACTTGGAATGATTACCCTGTTGCTCGGTTTTGGCACGGTCTTCACGAGACTGCTGATCCGGGAAGGGGTTGGCCAGGCCATGACGGATATTGTCATCGGATTCTCCNNGGATTCTCCCAGAATAAATACGTGATATTGGCCTTGATGAACATACTCTTGCTGTTTTTTGGTATGTTTATCGATGGTATTCCCATTCTCATCATCGTCGTGCCGCTCATATTGCCGCTGGTCACGGAGATAGATGTAAACCTGGTTCAGCTGGGGGCGATTGTCATTGTGAATGTTGGCCTTGGCGTGGTGACCCCGCCGTATGCCATCTCCATTTTTGTCGGTTCCCGCTTGGCAGAGGTTCCGTATATCGACCTGGTCAAGCCGATGGTGATCTTTCTGCTCCTTGTCGGTATACCGGTTTTGTTGCTCACTACCTATGTGCCGGCGCTTTCATTATGGTTGCCGACGCTGGCCTTGGGACCGAAGATCGTGGGTGCGTGGTAAAGGGATAATCATGAGGGAGACAAGATGTTTGACGTATTGATAAGGGGTGGCAAAATCATTGATGGCACGGGAAATGTGGGTTTTAAGGGNNTTTTAAGGGCGATGTAGCTGTTCACGGGGATCAGGTAAGAATTCTTGTAGGCGACACATCATCTGTAGAAGCTGGCGATACGATTGATGTATCTGGCTGTATCGTGGCGCCCGGCTTTATTGATTGCCACACACATTCTGATCTGATGGCCCTTGCCGAACCGCTCAATGAGCCAAAGGTCATGCAAGGGGTCTGTACGGAGATGATGGGGTCAGACGGTGTTGGGTATGCACCACTTTCAAGGGAGAATTTGGAGAAGATGGTGCTGCTCTTTTCAGGGATCAACGGCTACCCACGGTTGGACTACACCTGGAGCTCGATTACCGAGTACCTGGAGCAATTCCGCCACAAGACGTCCTGCAATGTGGCCTCCCTTATCCCCAACGGGTGTCTGAGGGTGGCTACCGTTGGCTGGGACGATCGTCCCGCCAGCAGGGATGAAATAGGAAGGATGCAGGATATGATACGGCGAGGAATGGGGGAGGGGGGATGCGGGCTCTCCACCGGGTTAGATTATCCCCCCGGCAGCTGGGCCACCACCGATGAACTAGTAGAACTGTGTAAGACCGTCGCTGAGTGCGGTGGCGTCTATTCAACCCATGTCCGATATAACCTGGGGGACGGTGTCTTTGACGGATTTCGAGAGGCCCTCGAAATCGGAAGGCGCAGCGGCTGCCCGGTCCATATCTCTCACTACTTCGCAACCATACCCCTGCGAGGACAGACCGAAAGGATGATGCGCTTCATCGATGATGCCATTGCAAGTGGCGTTGATGTAACCTTTGACGCCTATCCTTATGAGGCAGGAAGCACCTCAATGACGATTGCCCTGCCGCAGTGGGCATTCAAGGGCGGGCCGCATGAGCTTCTCAAGCTGCTCAAAAATAGGGATGATCGGGAGAGGATGCGTGGCCAGTCCGCCAAAGTAATCGGTCAACTGGAAGAAATCGTTGTCAGTGCGGTGCGCACCGAAAAGAACAAGTGGTGGGAGGGGTTAACCGTGCAGGTGATCGCTGACAGGCTTCAGAAGGACCCATGGGATACCATCTGTGACATGTTGGTTGAGGAAGACCTGGGGGTAACCTTTTATACCTTCAGTGGTGATATGAATGACGTTAAAGTCCTGATGACGCACCCTGCGCATATGTTTATTACGGACGGGCTGCGGATCGGCGGGATGCCGAATCCTCGAACCTATGGGACGTTTCCAAAGGTACTGGGCCAGATGGTAAGGGACGAAAAGATCCTGACTGTGGAACAGGCAATCCGAAAGATGACCTCATTTCCAGCGCAGCGCTACGGGCTGGCGGGAAGGGGGATTTTGAGAGATGGGATGAAGGCCGATATCGTGGTCTTTGATCCGGTTACCGTCAGCGGCACGGCGACATTCGCCAAACCGAAGCAGTTCCCGGCAGGCATTGAGTATGTCTTTGTAAACGGCAAGATGGTGGTAGAAAAAGGAGAGCACACCGGGGCCCTGCCCGGAAAACCCTTAAAAATGAGGGGTTTGTAGGAAATTGAGTATCACCTAAAAGTGGCTCCAGCCGTGCTTGCGTGTCACCAGGAAATAGTTCCCTTAAGAGACCCAATGACACTGTCTTATTACAGATATCCTTGACCGATCATGGGATAGTCAATTATCTTCTGCTACGCACAGTGAGGGGAACACTGGATTTTTCGTTTGCATTTCGTGCGAGGATATGTTGTGTCTCCTATAAACTCGTGCCATTGGCAGATGAGGCAGTGAGGAACGGATGACTGATCTAACCTTGAAAGGAGCAAGAGAATGAAATTAGGAAATGTGGAGAGAGCCCAGCAGAAAGCGGACAAGAGAATGTGGTACTTGAAATACCTGGTTTGTGCCATTGTGGTGACATGTGCCGCATTTTCTATTTTCCCCACCGCAAGTATTTTCCCTGCACAGGGGGATGTACCGGATAAGCAGTTCTTTGAAGATTACATAAAGAACAAGGCCAAGACCTTCTTTCAGTACCGCACAGATGGCATAGAGCCTTTTCTATCGATGACTCTGGCGAATAATAGGGCATTTAAATGCATGACGTCAGCTGGCAGGGAAGTTGACTTCGATGGTTACGTGGAGATCTATAAGTACACCTTTGACAACTTCCTATACACCAGAATATCGCCTGTTAAGGCTAAGATTGAGCGAGTCAATGATGATGAGATTGTGGTCACCTATACCATGAGTATGGCTGGAAGGACACGTAGTGGTTTACGATGGGAAGCGGAAAGGGATAACAAATATACGTTTGCCCGAATTAAGGCCGATGATACGGAAAAACTCAGAGAACTCGATCCTCAAAACCTGGAGAAGTATTTTGAACAGGACGAGGATAAGTGGATAATTACAAGAATTCAATATGGGTAGTTTGTTTGGGCTGTATCCACCGAAGATGGAATAAGTCTATACCAACATGTCCACGGTTATTGAACAGAAACTCTTTCTCATGTTTCTCAAACACCGAATGAGGACCTTCCAGGGAGCCTTCCATGCCAATCCTGATTATGCGTTATGGTACGGCTGGAGTGAAATGAATCGCGATCTCTCGGAAATCAAGGCGATGGCCGAAGAGCTGCTGAAGGGCCATGGATAACATGAAAGCCGTTTTGCCGGAAAACGCTCCAGTTGAAGCGATTTAACGAGGGCCTTTCTCGCTGTTCAGCGCAGAAGGCACGGGTCATACGGTCTGTTAGATAGATGCCACCCGGAAAACCCGTTGGTTTGCCCTCTCTTTTTCCGACCCAGTCAATTCGGTTCAAGGCCAATGCAGTGGCAGGGGAGAAATGCGCTGATGAGCGGCAACTCCTCTATCTTCGGAGGACGATATATTTACAGGGAAAGGGATTCTGGGCTCATCGATGTAATTTGGGTTTATGCACACCTTTGACCAAGAGGGATGAAAGGCCATGGCAAAGCTGAAGGGAAGTGACGGGAGATCCTCTCTTATCCTATGTAGGACATCGAAGGACGTGGTCCGGAAAGGCATACCGATTATTACCAGAGGGCAGGGCAGTAAGGTTTTCGATCAGGAGGGCACTTCGTACTTGGACCTTACGGCTGGGCTAACGAGGCCTGTTCTTGTAGGCCACGGGCGAAAAGACCTGGCTGAGGCCATTGCCAGGCAGGCAGCTGAGCTAGCCTACTTTACGCCCATGCACTTCGCCAACCCTCGGGCCATCGAGCTCGCAGAAACTGTAGCCGGATTGACCCCGGATGGGATCGACAATTTCCTCTTCGTGTGCGATGGCTCCGAGGCGGTAGAGTCGGGAATGAAACTCGCCAAGCAATATCACTACTGCCGAGGCGAAAGAGACCGCTTCAAGGTCATCTCACGGAGGGGGGCCTACCATGGTGTCACCTCGCTGGCACTTAGAGCCTTGGGTACGGTTTTGAGGATGCGGCAGTCCATGGAGCCGCTGGCCCCGGGATCGATCTTTGTGGAATCCCCCTACTGTTATCGGTGTCCACTCCATTTGAGCTATCCTGACTGCGACCTGGTCTGCGCCAGGGATGTTCGAGGTGTTATTGAATTTGAAGGACCTGAGCAGATTTCCGCCTTCATCGGTGAGCCGATCCAGCAGGGGTTCGGCGCCTTGGCCCCGCCACCCGGATACTGGGAAATTATCCGCGAGATCTGCGACGATTATGGGATACTGCTCATTATCGATGAGGTCATCTGTGGCTTCGGGAGAACCGGTCGCTGGTTTGGGATCGAGCATTTTGGCATTCAGCCAGATATCATGACCATGGCCAAGGGCATCTCCAGCGGGTATGTACCCCTGGGCGCGGTAGGCTGCACGGACGAGGTCATTGACCCGGTTGATACTCTCGAACACATGCACACCTATGCCAACCATCCGGTTGCCTGTGCGGCAGCTCTGAAGAACATCGAGATCCTGAAACAGGAGCGGTTGATTGAACGTGCGGCGGAAATCGGACGCTACTTCCTGGAGTGCTTGAAGTCCCTTGAGGATCACCCCATTGTCGCTGAAGTCCGGGGGACGGGCCTGTGGCTTGGCCTTGATTTTACCGTTGACAAAAAGACCAGGGCCATGTTCCCGATGGCCCGGCTCTGGGACCTGGTGAACCGGGCAATGAGCAAGGGTTTGATGGTTAAACAGATGGGGCAGGCCCTTGAACTGGCCCCTCCCCTTGTCATCGACAAGAGCGAGATTGATGAAGGCGTCAGGATCTTGCACGCCTGCGTCGCCGAACAAGCGAAGGACATGGGTCTGAGTCGATGAGCTGGTCAAGGGTATCAGGTAGACAATCGTTGAGCTGAGAGATCACCCGGCCGCCTCAATTCCCCGAAGATGACGATGTGCCTATGACTCTCATTCAGCATACCTGCCAACTTCTGCAAGCTCTTCTAGCCCTCTGCGATCGATTAGTCTGATGCTTTGCCCCTTTACTTCGATCAGTTTCTGCCTGCTCATCCTCGCGAGAATCCGTGAGAGGGTCTCGGGAATTGTACCGAGAAGACTCGCCAGCTGCCCCTTTGAAATGGTGAGACTAACGGCATCGTCTCCGCCCTGTTCATCTGCCAGGTAGATCAGGTATGCCGCCAGTCGGCCTGGAACCTCCTTAAGTGAGAGATGTTCTATCTTAACGGTAAATTCGCGAAGCCGCCTTGACAGCACTGCAAGCATATTGAGTGCGAGCGATGGGCTGCCGGCTATGAGATCGACAAATGAGGTCCTTGGAAAAAACAGAAGGTGGCTCCTGGCAAGTGCCTCCGCATTGGCTGGGAATTGCCTCCCGGAGAAAACAGCAACCTCACCCAATGGTTCTCCGGGGCCAAAGATATGGAGGATGTGCTCCTTTCCCTCTGAGGAGACCTTAAAGACCTTTATCAATCCGCTTACAACAACATAAAACCCGTTGCCATCGTCCCCCTCGAAGAAGATGATCTCTCCCTTATTGAAAGACCTGTCAACGGCAATCTTCTTGAGTTCTCTGAGCTGGCTTTGAGGAAGGCCACTGAAGAAAGGGGTGCCTGAGATTATAGAGAGGGTTTTTTCCAAGACCGTCTCCTCTTTTTTTAAAAATTAGCATCTGTTTTTGACTTAAGTCAAGGCAGGGGATGAGGGCAGCGTGTAGGATTCCCACAAATTGAGGCCTGAAAGGGGGAAGGATAATGGATATCAAGTACTTGAGGGACTTGCTGGAGCAAGTGCAAAGTGGCCGCATGAATCTGGACACTGTCATAGATGAGCTCAAAAAGCTCCCCTTCCAAGACCTGGGCTACGCCAAAATTGATAACCACCGCTCCATCCGAAAGGGTGTCCCTGAGGTCATCTTCTGCCAGGGAAAGACAATTGAGCAGATCAGGGGGATCGTGAAACGAATGTCCAAGAGTCACCAGAACATCATGGCTACCCGGGCCAGCCACGAGGTATTCGAGGGGATCCAGCAGGAGGCGGAGTGTCAGTACTATAACGAGGCCCGAATTGTAGTGGTCAATCCATGTCCCGTGGAAAAGCCGGGAAATATCGCCGTGGTCACCGCAGGCACTTGTGACGTACCTGTTGCTGAGGAGGCAGCTGTGACCGCGGAGGTGCTGGGAAATCGGGTGACCAGGATCTACGATGTGGGAGTAGCTGGGATTCACCGCCTCCTCGATGCCACACCTGATCTCCTCCATGCCCATGTAGCGGTTGTTGTCGCGGGTATGGAAGGGGCCCTTGCCAGTGTCGTGGGAGGGCTGGTGGCGTGTCCAGTCATTGGGGTTCCCACCAGCGTCGGCTATGGTGCCAGCTTCGGGGGCATTGCCGCCCTGCTCACCATGCTCAATAGCTGTGCATCCGGGGTGTCGGTAGTCAATATCGACAATGGCTTTGGGGCAGGCTATCAGGCCAGCCTCATCAACAAGGCGGCTGCGAGGCGAGCAGGGGAGGAGTTAGTCGAGGAGGAAAGACTCTCATCGGTTAAGGGTTATTGATTGGCACTGTGTTAGCTTTGAGGAAACCATGAAGGTTGCCTTTCTTCAGCGGAAAACTGACAGTCGAAAGGGGAACTGAAATGAAATGCCCGGGACAGGATACCCGTTATTGGAGGCCTGGGGCCATTTTTGAGGTCAAATGTCCCAAGTGCGGTAATGAAGTGGAGTTTTTTAAGGATGATACAACCCGCACTTGTAAAAAATGCGGTCACCGTTTTTTGAACCCCCGTATGGATTTTGGCTGCGCCTCATACTGTCAGTATGCCGAGCAGTGCATAGGGAATCTTCCTCCAGAACTCATAGCCAAGAGAGAAGACCTTCTAAAGGACCGGGTGGCTGTTGAGGTGAAACGTTATTTTAAACAGGATTTCAAACGGATCGGCCATGCAGTGCGGGTCGCCAGATATGCCGAGCAGATAGGGAAGGAGGAACAGGGCAACCTGGCAGTAATTTTGACAGCGGCTTATCTGCACGATATCGGCATTGAAGAAGCGCAGGGGAAACATGGGAGTCCTGCTGCGGGGTACCAGAAGGAAGAAGGTCCACCGGTGGCAAGGGAGATATTGATGAGAGTGGGGGCCGGGGAGGAGTTGATCGAAGAGGTATGCGATATCATAGCACATCACCATCATCCAGGAGTCCCAGAGACTATCAACTTCAAGGTGGTCTATGATGCGGATATGCTAGTCAACCTGGAGGAAGAGCAGAAGGATACCACCATAGGGCCTGAGAAGTTGGCCAGCATTATTGAGAAATCCTTCAAAACTGAGAGCGGCCAAAATCTTGCGAAGAGTGTTCTTTTGAAGAGGGGAGATTGATATGGAGAAGATCATGCAAGTCAAAAGAAAAATCATAAAAATCGATGAAGAGCTGTGCAATGGATGCGGGCAGTGCGTGCCCTCATGTGCAGAAGGAGCTATCCAGATTGTGGATGGAAAGGCAAGACTTATTGAGGACAAATACTGCGATGGTCTGGGTGCCTGCCTGGAAGAATGTCCCACAGGGGCCCTCACAATAGTGGAGCGTGAAGCGGATGAGTTTGATGAGGAGGCTGTCCGAGAATACCTTCATTCAAAAGGTGGGGAAAAGAGATCCGAAGGAAGGATCATGGCGTGCGGATGTCCTTCCACCCACATACAGTCATTTGTTCAACCTGCATTTTGCCAGGAAGCAAATGAGGCGGATGCTCTGGTGGGGACAGCTTCCACACTCAGCCACTGGCCTGTACAGATCAGATTGGTACCGCCCACTGCGCCATTTCTAACAGGGGCAGACCTCCTGGTGGCGGCAGACTGTACGCCCATAGCATATCCCAATTTTCACCGGGACTTCCTCAAAGGAAGGGCTGTCATGGTGGGGTGCCCAAAATTCGATGACGCGGGGGAATACATCGAGAAGTTTGCCGAGATTTTCAGTAAGGCTGAAATAAAAAGCGTCATGGTGGTTGTGATGGAGGTGCCCTGTTGTCAAGGCCTGCCCCTTATTGTTGAGAAGGGAATGGAAATGGCAGGCAGGAGAATTCCCCTTGAAAAAGTAGTAATCAGCCCACGGGGTGACCTGCTGGGTAAGGAGAAATCTGAAGCTTTAGGTTACAGAAGGTGAATTAAAGCAAAAAAGCCTCCACTGGACACATTCCTGGTGCCCTTTGTGCCTTTTTTGGCGTAGTAGATAGCATTAAAGGCTACGGCAAAACAACAGAACCCACCACGATCATGATAATTCCGGTTGTTGCAAAAGGGCAAAGATGGCCATCGACGGTAAGATGGAGTCTCTTGCCGTTTTCAAGTCCTCCCTCTATGATTGAATTAATCATGTGTTCATCCTCAATTCTCTCATACCGTATGGAGAACGAATACTCCTTGTCTCCCACAAATACCCGATAGATGATCTCTCTGCCCATTTTTCGTATGTTGCCCAAGGCCATTTTCAAAGGGCCGAATTCCCCAATAATCAAACGATCAGGCTTGTTTTGATATCGAAAGCTGAAATCGTGATAAGTCCCTTTGATGTCTATCTTTCCCTTTATATCAGAACCACAATTATACACCGCCCATAGAGGATGGCCATTCACTGTGCCAAAGACCTTGTCGTCCATAAAATAGATGTCTTTTCCTATGCCAGTAATGTGTCGTGTTCCTTCACCTGAGGCAAGAATCGAGAGCGGCATAGCCAATAACATTAAAATAGATATCATGAATACTTTCCGAAACATTAGTCCTCCTTGCAGTGATTGATTTCCGAATGGCATCCATACTGGAAAGACTTTTTCAACTGGGTTCATCATTATACCATTGGCAGGGTCATTGAGAACATCGAACTTTCCTGATGGGGATCCTTCATTATGATATTTTGCAAAAAAGCTCATGCAAAGCTTCATGCAATTCATATTTTGGGACACCGCTTTCTGCACCCAAGGAACTACATAGGCTTTGGACATTGAATTGGCCTATACTAGATTCGTGCCCTCTGTCCTCAAAGCAGGCTTATAAGCATAGCTAAGAATCTTTTTTTCAAGTCATTTTCAGCAAGCATGATGCGGCGGCCCATGCTCATTTATGCAGCCCCCTTGTTCTTTGAAGACAGAATTCCTTGATTTGGGCAGGTTTAGACGCCACGTAATTCACTGTAGATGAAAGCGCAATAATAGGCCAACAACAAAGATATGAGCCGACCGGTTATATACCATATAGCTCCTCTATCTTGCCCCGCTTCTTCATCTTATCAAATTTGCCATATAGCCATTGTTCGGGGTTCTACTCTGTTTCCTTTTGGCGTTTGCCAACTGAAATAGCCAATCGCGGTCAATGTCCATGCCCCCGATATTTGAAACACAAATCATCACGGAAGCTCATCAAATCACGCCGGCTTAATGACTCAAGATGTTGTGGTTTCCTCATACTACAGGCGAAGGGCCATTCTTACCTGCCCTTTCGCAAGGTGGTTTGAGAAGTTCTAATTACCAATGAAAGCCCGCCAACACTCCAAGATGTACTCCTCCCGCATCAGCATCGACGTCGAATAGAGTTACCTCTGCGGTTGAGAAGGCTGCCTCCAGACCGATATTCAAGTGATCCGCCACTATCCAATAGACACCTCCTCCAAACCAAATGCCCACTGCATTATCAGAGTCCGATACTGTGATCCCAAGAGCTGTGCCTGTGTATTCCGCACTGATACAGGAAATCCCACCGCCGATAAACGGACGTGTACGTGGAGACTGGTCCCATATCTTTCGAACTCCAAGGTTTATCTCTGAGGTCTCCCCCTCAGTATCGAATTCGATAGTACCTAACAGTGGATCAAACATGAGCGCAGTCTCCTCACCGCTTGAAGATAAATAGTCAATGACAATGCTCACTGGCCAGCCTTGCTGCTTAAAGTCAACCTTTATGCCGAATTCCTCTTGCTCTTCAACAGGCTCCCATTCGTCCTCATCAAGAAGCTTGGCTCCCAGGAAGACATTGAGATTCCCTGTCCAATCATCACAGATTGCCAAGTTGGGAGTTGATAACAGGAAATATGCACTGATCAAGGCCGTTATTTTTTTCATCTTTTGCGAAGACTTTCTATCCTCGACTTGAGGCCGGCTTTCCCTTGAAACCTCCGGCTGCTCCGAGGTATCCGCGGTGCTTTCCAGGCCCGCACCCGTCCCTGGCTCTCCTTGCTTATTTGCTTTATTGTAGAATAAGAAGAGCTCATCAAGCGCGATTTAGACCTGACTGAGCGCTGAGATTCTTGATGCTTCCCCACAATGGAATGGTGATTCGGCAGTAACTGCACTCGTTGTTTCTCTACCCCTACTTGTCGCTCCTTTAGCCACCTGCGAAACAGACCGCTCTTTATTGCCGGTGGATCGTCGGGGTCAGGATCATAAATAACTGGGTATCTCCTTGGCCCCCACCAAGGATAGCAACAATGAACCCAGCCATAAGTACAGAACCATGGTCGGCAGCCACATGGATACCAAGGATAGCACCAGGGATAGTATGGGGCATATGCACTCGGCCGTTCTTCCTCCCACAGGTGAATCTCCTTGACTACAAGATAGGGACAGCGGTAGTCAATCTCCCCTAAGCTTATGACCTCCTCGCCCTGCACAACTCCGACGATGGTAACCTTTCGCCCCCTGCGGTAGATCTCACTGTCTAGAAGCCCCACATTAAGTGCTAAAAAACGCCCCTGGGACACATCGATATTTACCGGTCTGCCCCTACGGTCTCGCTCTGTCTGATATATCTCCAAGAGGCTACCCTCTCTCTTGTTGACCATTTTGACGATAACCCCTCCCAAGAGGACCACCTTTCCCTGATAGTCCTCGGGAGCCTTCTGCAATTCAGCAAAGGTAATCTCCCTGTCTACCTCTTGTAGGATGTCATGTGAGATAACATGGGCGCAGCTGGATAGACAGAGGACGGCAACTACTGTGACTAAAAGACTCCTCTTCATCATTTACTGGGGACATCCTCCCATAATTCTTTTGAGCTCTTTGAACTCATGATCTACTAGAACCCTTGTTGGCAGAGATGCGAGGTTGCTCTCTGTAAATGCCCATCCGCCGAAAAACCGCCTCTTAAAATAGTGGCTCTGAAATCCAACTATGACCTCTAAGGGCTTTCCCTTGGGAGCCGTGAGTGAAATGATCTTGACTACCCCGAACTTACCGGAAAGGACTTTCCACCTCTCCAAATCAGCCTTTACGGTTAACTCGAGGCGCCCATTGGGGGAGAGCTCGGTTTGGATACATTTCAAGGTCGTTCCATTGTAATCATAAAATGAGATATATAAAAATAGCTCTTGTCCTGTGGGGTTAATTATGTGCATCAAGGTATGCCTGTCTTTTCTCAGATCGTATGTCCCTACAAGATACGAGCTGAACGCGCCTTCCTCCTGAGCGCAGACAGCAGATACGTGGAAAGGCAGAATAGAGAGCAAGCCAAAGATAAAATATCTTCCCTTTCTCATTTAAGCTCCCCATTGGTGTTTTTTGGTCGCGTCCACCCCTACCCCACCTCAATAGTCAGTCTGCCCCGGAGCTTTTTTGGTAAGAAAGAATAATGACCAGGCTTTATTTCTCACTGTGGCCGCCCACCAAACTGCACCTAGGTTGTGTACAGGGGATTTTTATAGCATTACCTATAAAATAGGACTCACCATACTTTGGATGCAACATTGATTACTGCCAAATATCTCGGGAAATTAGTGCCAATCTGGGAGGTTTAAGGATTTTCTAGATCAGTTAGACATTTTCGCAGCTAGACACGATGAGTGGGCGTAGAGGATGAACCCGAGGCAATAGATCTTAATTTATGGTAAAGTACGCGCCATGGCCACAAGACCTCAATCCGAAAGAGACTCCGACAACCGTTCTAACTCGCTTTTCGCTGACTTCCATAAATACACCGAATCACTTCCCATGCCAATCAAGGTCACCCCGTCCGATATATGAGTTCGAGCTGATTCAGGACCGTCCGCGAAAATACCAACAGGGGTACCTTTTTCAAGGCAATGCCGTTTGACCTTTTGGATCGCGCCCTCGACCTCCGGTTTCTCAAGCTGACCGATCAGCCCTAGACTTCCAGACAAATCATAGGGGCCTATCATGATGGCGTCTATTCCTGGCGTTTCTATGATCGACTCAACGTTATTGACACCCTCAATATGTTCAATTTGGAGGATTATCGCAATCTCCTCATTGGCCTTTCGGACATAATCCGAGAATTCCATACCATACTTGGAAGCCCTGGCCAGGCCAAGGCTCCGAGTTCCCTCAGAGGGATATTTAGACGCCTGGACAGCCGCCTTCGCCTCTTCGGCCGTCTTTATCTGAGGGACAATGACGCCATCGCAGCCGATGTCCAGGGTCTTTTTGATCCAGACACTATCGTTCCATGGCACCCGTAGAACCGCAGCACATCCCTCTCTCAATGCCTGGGTCATAATCTGTGCTTGAACAAGATCAATCGCCGCATGTTCCATGTCGATCCATACCCAATCAAAGCCCACTTCAGAAATGATTTCCGCCACCTCCGGAGATGCAATCCCAAGCACGGTTCCGACAAGTAACTCTTTTTTTCTCAGTTTGCCTTTAAACCCTCTATCCATAAATCCTCCTGCCTCACGCATCACCGCGGTCTTGGCCTTAGGATATCCCCGTTTGTAGATGTTGCTGAGGCCGAACTGAAAAGTCAAGGAAAAAGGGTGTCACAGGGTAGATGGTGACATGGGGATTAATTTCCGAACATTTATCTATTTGCGATATAAGTGTGTGATAGCGCGTTTAACAATAATGGCCCTAAATCGCGGCATGCTTGCAAATTAGCTTACAAATTACTACAGTGAGCGTGGAAACCGCCACCGCTCAGGGTTGATGGGCATGCAGAACAGGAGCTCTATCTTCTCCCCTTTGTCAGAGAAATCCTGGAAAAGGCCCAGAAGCGCTCGCAGTGAGACTGCGTATCACTACTCTTATTGCGGTGACCCCATAATACATTTGCCCGGGACCCTGAGCCCGAAAGAGCTGGCCAATGCCATGATGTGTCTAGCCGCCGGGTAAGCCATTGTTGCGATAGGGTGATTTTTATGCGTCCGGATTTGCCCTTTAACCGACCGAAGGTGTTGTTGTTGACAGCAGGACATCTTGTGACGGATATCTATCCAGGGTTACTTTCGCCCTTGCTACCGGCGTTACAAATTGCCCTGGGACTCAGTCTGCCTGAAACCGCATTTATCGCATCTTCATTGGTGATGATTTCCTCGTTGTCCCAACTGGTATTCGGTTACCTCTCCGATCTAACCCGGAAAACAGTTATTGTGGCATCGGGTCCAGTGATTGGCGCGGTGTTCTTGAGTAGTCTGGGGTTTGCCGATAGCTATTGGATGCTCATACTCTTTGTTTCCCTCGGCGGGCTGGGCGTTGCTGCTTTCCACCCGCAAGGCGCTGCTTTGATAGGGATTCAAAGCGGAGATCGTCCCTTCACCGGTATGTCGCTATTCGTTACTGGGGGGGCGCTTGGCGTGTCAGTAGGGGCGTTGATTGCGGGACCGATTGTAGAGCTAGGTTCCCTCCGAACGCTTTCGTATCTGATGATCCCCGGTATCTGCATTGGTTTCCTCTTATGGAACTATATTTCACGGGATATCCTTACGAGGCATCACCAGGAAGCCGCCTCCAGAAATGGAAGAGCCCATTGGGTCGTGCTCGTTATCATGATCATCCTCGCGATGGCGCGCGCGTATATCTTTGTCTCCTTGAGCACGTTTATCCCGCTCTATCTCGCTGAAAAGGGGCACACCTTATCTTTTGGGGGTCTAACCCTTTTCTTTTTACATACTGCTGCGGGGATCGGCGGGTTGAGCGGCAGCTTCTGGGCGGAAAGATTGGGAGCGCCTAAAGTGGTCTTAATCTCCTTTCTGGTCCCAGTGCCGTTGTTTATGCTCTATGTTTTCGCGGAATCCTCAGCTGGTATCATCTTCCTGGCGTTGGCTGCATACGTGCTTTTCACATCCACCCCCCTGGTGATCTCTCTTGGTCAGAGGGCATATCCCAAGAATATCTCCATGGCCTCAAGCATGGTTATGGGATTTGCTTGGGGCAGTGCCGGTGTCCTGGTGACACCGACGGGCGTTCTGGCAGACCATATCGGCCTTCTTCATACACTCATATCTATTTCGTCTATGCCATTTGTTGGATTTCTTCTGACGCTCCTGATATTCAGAAAGATGGATCTGTAATTGCGAAAGACGTAAGAAAGCCGCTGGATGAAGGCTATGCAAACCCCATGAAAGGGCTCACATGAAAGACCAGATTAGGGAGACCTTTGATTTCGTCATTATCGGCTCCGGGTTCGGAGGGAGTGTGTCTGCCATGCGTCTCACGGAAAAAGGGTACCGCGTGTTGGTCTTAGAGCGGGGCAAACGCTTTCGTGACCAGGACTTCGCCACGACCAATTGGAAATTCTGGAAGTACCTCTGGAGCCCTGCTCTACGCAGCTTCGGCGTATTTCAGATCAGTAATCTGCAGGGCATGTTAATCCTTCACGGATGCGGGGTGGGTGGCGGCAGCCTGGGCTATGCCAACGTATTGATGGAACCAAAGGATGTGGCGTTTGAAACCCCAGACTGGAAAGATCTTGCCAATTGGAAAACGGTTCTGCGTCCTCACTACGACACCGCCCGCCGCATGTTGGGGGTGACCCACACACCCCGCCTCTTCCATTCGGACGAGGTGCTCAGGTCTATCGCTGAGGATATGGACAAGGCCGACAGCTTCCAGGCGACCGAGGTAGGAGTGTTCTTCGGTGAGCCAGGTGAGGAAGGTAAAGAACACCCCGATCCATACTTTGGTGGCGAAGGCCCAGCACGCCGCTCTTGCAACTTCTGTGGAGGTTGTATGGTTGGCTGCCGCGAGAATGCGAAGAACACCCTGGTCAAAAACTACCTGTATTTCGCCGAAAAATGGGGCGGTCAGGTGTGGGCCGAGGTTCAAGTGCGCGATATTCGCCCCCTTCCACAAGGGCAATCAGATGGTGCCCGTTACGAGGTCGTCTATCGCAGTTCAACGGCCTGGCTATTCAAGCCTGAGCGTCGGGTACGATCCCGCAACGTGGTGGTATCAGCAGGAGTACTAGGCACGCTCAAGCTGCTGTTACGCTGCCGGGATGTCACCGGTTCACTACCGTTACTCTCCGATACCCTGGGCCACAAGGTGAGGACCAATAGTGAGACTCTTCTTGGTTCAATGGCTCGCAACTACGACGTTGACTATTCAAAGGGGGTGGCAACCGCCTCGGCTTTTCACGCTGATGAGGTTACTACCATTGAGCCAGTCCGCTATCCATCTGGATCCGGGCTGATACGGTTGTTGGCCGCACCCCTTATCAAGGCAGGTGGCAACCCGTTCAGCCGTTTACTGAGAATGCTGGGTAAGATGCTACGCCATCCGATTGATTTCTTCATTATCTTCTTTCTGTATCCAAACTGGGCGCTTCGCACCACGATCATACTGGTAATGCAAACCGTAGATAACTATATGCATGTGCGCCACGGCCGCAGCATATGGACGTTCTTCCGCCGCGGCTTGATTTCAATTCGAGACGAAGAACACCCCATTCCTGAAGGAATTGACATCGGTTATCAGGTAACCCGCGCGTTCGCCGAGAAGTCCAACGGTATCCCGGGTGCCACAGTAACGGAAGGGTTGTTCGGTGTGCCAAGCACCGCTCACATTCTGGGCGGCTGCCCGATGGGGCGAGATGCGGATGAAGGTGTGGTTGACCTGAATTGTCAGGTGTTCAATTACCGAGGTCTATACGTGGTGGACGGCTCCATTATGCCCGCCAATCCCGGCATTAATCCAAGCCTGACGATCACTGCCCTGGCAGAATACGTCATGAGCCGTATACCTCCAAAGAGCGAGATAAAATGATGAGGCATAATGGATAATGTGTCAATGCACCTTCGCCGCCGCAAGAATTATGAGACTGAAGTCATCCCTTGAATCCACAGGCTTCCCTGTTTGCGAGGCGCCCGGATTGCACCTACCGTGCCGCTACATAGTTCTCAGGGTAAGCGAGATATGCTAAGCGATGCAGGTGGGACATTCTATCTGAAACCCGTATTCGGTGGGTGAGAAGACTGGAGAGGGTGTTATGTCCGGAGGATTTATCGGTAAGTACGTTGTAGTGGATTTGACGGCCAGGAGTACGGAGACGGTTGCGTTAGGTGAGGATTTTTATAGGAGATATCTTTCCGGGTACGGGCTTGGCGCCGCTATTATCGCCGAGCGTCAGAAAGCGGGTGTTGATCCCCTTTCTCCCGAGAGCTACTTAGGAATCTGCTCGGGCCTGCTGACCGGTTCTGCCGCACCTTTTACCGGGCGGTCTATGGTGGTCGGCAAGTCCCCGCTGACAGGAGGGTGGGGTGATGCAAATTGCGGCGGATACCTTTCCCGCGAGATTAAACGGGCCGGGTATGACGCAGTCTTCTTCACCGGTCGCGCTAAAAGACCAGTGTGGGTTTACATCACCAATGAGGGTATTGAAATCGAAGATGCGTCATCCTTGTGGGGAAAAGACATCGTCGCGACAGAGGAGATGATAAAGGACGAACTGGGTGATAAGGGGGTCCAAATTGCCTCGATCGGTGTGGCCGGTGAAAAGCTCTCTCTGATCTCAGGTGTGGTGACCGATGGCGGAAGAATTGCGGCGCGATCGGGCCTCGGTGCCTTGATGGGCAGCAAAAACCTCAAGGCCGTGGCCTTCCGTGGCAACCTGGAGGTCCCGGTGGCCAGGCCGGATGAAGTCAAGGCTATAACCAGACGGTTTCTGTCAGACTACAAGCGAAAGTCCCGACTGATGGATAGGATCGGCATAAGGTTCCTTGACTTTCTCAGTAAATTCATCGCCGTTACCGGTATCCGCTATCAAGCCCAGCCCGGTATCGTCAGGGAGATTTTAAGGAGATGGGGTACCTCAGGGCTCACGGTGTATTCCGCCCTGATCGGTGACATGCCTATCAAGAATTGGAAGGGCTCTGGATATATGGATTATACCTTTGATCAGGCCGAAAGTGTCTCCGGCGAAAATGTCTTGAAATACCGGAGACGCAGGTACTCCTGCCAGGGCTGTCCGCTGGGTTGCGGAGGCATTGTGGATATAAAACAAGGGCGCTTTAAGGGGACCGAGGGACACAAGCCTGAATATGAGACTATAGCCGCCTTCGGCGGCTTGCTGATGCACGACGATCTCGAAGCGATCATCGAGCTCAACGAGATGTGCAACCGAGCAGGCATTGATACAATATCAACCGGAGGGACGGCGGCTTTTGCTATCGAGTGCTTTGAGGAGGGAATTATCAATAAAGATACCACGGGCGGGCTCGTGCTCGGCTGGGGTAATAGGGATGGTATCATCAAGTTAACCGAGATGATAATCAATCGAGAGGGACTCGGCGCCGTACTGGCAGACGGCGTAAAGGTGGCCGCAGAGAAGATTGGTCAAGGCTCTGAGATGTTCGCGGTACATGCGGGCGGGCAGGAACTGCCCATGCACGATTCACGGCTTGACCACGGATACGCCATCTCCTATCAATGTGAACCCACCCCGGGCCGCCACACCATTGCCAGCTATCAGGAGGCCGCGCTTAGGAGCGGGGAGAAGCAGTTCCCCGAGGTTCGCCGGATGGCCACAAGGACGAAGGATAAAGAGGGCAGGATGGTTCACCTGAATACGGCTACAAGTTACTACGCGCAGATACTCAGCGCCAGCGGCATATGTCTGTTCGGCCCGGATACAATCCTTTTTCCCACAGTCGAGTATCTCAATGCCGTCACGGGCTGGGACTTATCGGCTGATGAATATTTCAAGACCGGGAAGAGGATCTTATGTGTGCGCAAGGCCTTTAACGTACGTGAAGGCCTGAAACCAGGTGATTCCAGGTTGCACCCCCGCGCCCTCGGTCACCCGCCGCAGACCAAAGGGCCACTCAAAGGCATGTCCGTGGATATGGACGCCCTGGAAAGACAGTATTTCGAGATCGTAGGCTTGGATCCAGCCACCGGCGGCCCCACCCTGGAGACAATGAGAGAGCTGGAGATCGATTATCTGTTTTCCTGAGCATCCAGGGGAATTGTCATCCGCCTCAAATTGGGGATCATAAAAGACCAGGCAAAAACCGGCCCCCTTTGTAGGCGAACTAGAGTATAGATGCTCAATCTAGCAGCTCATCCTCGCGTAGATTCACTTTGGTGAGGAGGTGGTTTTTCTAGGGTAAGCGTATGCCCATCTCGGACAAAGGTGAAAACTCATGATTCAAGACCTGAGCCTCGATCACTCGATCACGTGAGAATAGTGATAAAATCAGCACAGGTCCAATTCGCTTCTCCTCTTTCTTTGCTCTACCTTTTGGTTTAATCAGCTCATTACTATACCAAGAGAGTTACCAAATTAGTGAGCATGAACAGCCGTCCCCTTTAATAATATTTGATGAGACAAGCATCTCAGAGAGGCTTTGATTTAATCTGACAGAGAAGAGAAGTGATGTGGAGATGTCCATAAAGATAGTTGACAAGTTGTTGATGAATTCAAACGCAAATCATCAAAATGGAGGATAGGCGTTGGTGACTGATACATCTTGTGTTCGTCGTTGCGATGCTTGAGATCCGATCCATCAACTTTCCACTACTCGACCCCTGACATTCGCTTTTCCTTGACTTTTGAGTGAGCCTTCAGCAATATTGGCAAATTACGATATGCTAAGTCCAAAATAGCATAACGCTTGAGGCAGATATCCCGGGGCCATGACTGACCCACCCAGTTTGGGGGAACCATCAACTATTAACCTTTTTGATTGCCCTAAGTCCGCTCTAGTGACCCCGTTGGCACTGACGGGGAAGAAATAGAGGGCAGGTAATCGGAAGGCCTCTCAGAAGGCCTTCAATGGGCACCATCACTGTGGCCGAGTGGGGCCTTCCTTGCCTTGGGACGGCTTGTTCGCAAAGAGACGTTAGTTACGCTTGGAAGAAGGCTTTAATGCTTCCGCATAGGCGAAGAAGGGGGGTCATGTCTCATGTCAACAGGTTGTTGCCCAAATACATCTTTTGAGTTCTTATTGATAGATCTCCCGGACTTACCCACTATAAGTTGTTGATTTTATTGGGGCACGATTTCTTTTAAACTAGTGGTCGATCCCAAATCCGGGTTTGGCCAACAGCCTGTCAAGGTCTGGCCTCCTTTTCATCATAGGTGGGGCATTATGCGAAAATCCGACGCGAATAGCTCTTCATCGCCCAATCATTCACCTATTGGGCGAAGCTTCTACGTATCGGCAGGTATAATGCTCGGAGTAATTCTTCTGGTTTTAATCTGGAAGAATATGTCAGAATCCATGCGCCCACTGCTCTATTTCTCCATTTACTCCATTCCGTCGAACCTAGCAATTTCGCTCTTCCCGCACGAGCCAGTCCTTGTCTATCTGGGTGCCACCTATAGCCCGATTATCTTGGCGTGCATTCTGATGGTCGGAACATGGATCGCCGGCCTGTTGGACTATCACGTTTTCGTTCCCCTGTTCACGCACACAGCGATGGACAGATTCAAGGCAACTAGCGGCTACCAGGTAGCAGTCCGATGGTTCGGCTGGCAGCCGTTCCTCACGCTCGTGGCGGCGGGGTTTACGCCTGTTCCGTTTTTTATTTTCAAGTTCATCGCTTTCGCCATGAAGTATCCAATACCGAAATACCTTGCTGCCCTTCTGGTCGGAAGGTTCCCGAGATACTATCTCCTTGCATTAGCAGGAGCTGTGTTCGATCTTCCGAACTGGCTCATAATTGGCGCCTTTATCATCATGCTTTTGCTTTGGCTTCTCCGGGGTTTACCTCATCTAGCTAGACTCGTGCGTGAAACGAACCGACTAGCAGCTGATCAGCCCCGGGCAGATAAATCGCAGTAGAAGGGAACGTCCAATGACTGAACTCGCTCTGTCAAGGTATGCGAAATTAGGGCTTAGAGGGTTGAGAAACATAGTCCTGAAAAAGCCCATCTCCATATCGTTTGAGATAACACATTCATGCAGTGCAAACTGCGAGCACTGCAACTGGGGCGGTCGAGTGGAGGAAACACGCCTGACCGCTGCTGAGTACGGTGAAATATGCCGGGAGCTGAAGCCCTTGATAGCCCATCTATCGGGCGGTGAACCGCTTCTGAGGAAGGACATATGCGACATCGCAGCTGCGATGTCCAACCGCGGCGGCATGCCCATCCTACAAATTGTGACCAACGGCGCAGGACTTTCAGTAAGAAAATACCATGAACTACGGCGAGCGGGGGTTGACAGGTTTTGCATCTCTCTCGACTTTCCCGACAGCAGGCAGGACGATTGGCGCCACATCCCCGGACTATTCAACAAACTAAGCAACAATATTCCGGAGATAGCCCTCTTCAGGCGGAATGACATTTTACTTAATTGCTGCGTAACAGCGGCGAACGCCCAGGCACTGCCAGATATCGTCAGGGTAGCCAATTCATGGGGGGTCGGAGTCAATTTCTCATCTTACTCCTCGCTCAGGACAGACGACCCCCAGTTTCTCGTAAGACACGATGGGTTAGCCCTTGCGTTGCGGGAGTCGATAGAGGAGGTAATTTCCCTCAAGCGGGCGGGGTGCAGGGTTCTCACTTCAGACCGGGTGTTGTGGAATTACTATAACTTCCTGACAACCGGGAATACACAGAGGTGCATGGCAGGCTATAGGTTCCTCGTAGTAAACCCTGACGGTCGATTCACTCCATGTGCCATGGTCATGAAATATTTCAGGTCACAGGAACAGATGGTACGGGAGTTCAGCCATACAAATTCATGCCGGGGCTGTTTCATCTGCACAAGGGCTGATACAGAAAAGAGTGTCAAGGACCTCGTAATAGACAATCTCCGTTTCTTTATCCAAAAGGCAGAAGGGCCAAGGCTAACGGATGTCAGGGATCGAGTTCCTTCAATCTTCAGGGCAGCCTGACTTGGACGATCGAATTCTGTGCGGGTCATTCCGCCAACCGAAAGAATGTCTTTGGAGTGAAGGTCATAGAACAAAATTGAGACTTTTGAAAATTCACAATACCGGGCATATTGTGAGCCTTTGCTGGCATGTTTGAAACAATCTGTTGAATAGCATAATCAAAGAGCGTCAAATAAGGGTTTGCTCACAGAGCCCAAAGATATATGGGCAGGTAAAAGTGTTTCGTAAGTTGTTTGTGACAATCGTTCTATTACTCCTTTTTGCATCAGGGATTTTGCACGTGACAGGCATTTCGGGTGATGAGCCTGGGTCTGTACTAAAGGTGGAGGATTTTTCCTCCTTGAAGGCAGGGGCATTTCCTGAAGGCTGGAAGTCCCGAGGTGGTGACGGTAGCAAGGTCTACAGGGTTAGATCAAACAAGGAAACCTATCTTGAGGCAAGCGCTATAAATTCTGCCATAGCTATAGCCAAGAAGTTTGAGTATGATCTCAAGGAATACCCTTTTTTAGGATGGCAATGGCGGGTGCTTGAAGTTCCTCAGGGTGCTGATGAAAGGTTTGAGAAGACGAGTGACAGTCCTGCTGGAATTTATGTAATCTTCGAGGGCCTTTTCAGACCGAATATCATAAAGTATCTCTGGAGCTCATCCCTGCCTTTAGGGACAATAACTGAAAGCCCTCGTAGCAGTAAGACCAAGATTGTGGTACTTAGAAACCAGTCTTCACCTTTAGGCGAGTGGGTATCCGAAAGGGTCAATGTTTATGCTGATTACAGGAGACTTTTTGGCGGCGAGCCCAAGCCGGTACAGGCCATCGGGCTTATGTCGGATTCAGACAATACCGGTTCCAAGGCTGTAGCCCATTATAGGGGGATAATGGTAAGCAAACAGCGGACAACTTCAGAACGTCAGCAATGACTCGATCGATGTTCATTTTGATTCTGGCAGTCTAACATTATCTATTAAGCAGGCTCTACCTTTTCTCATAAGCACTTGGAATTACTAAGGACTAT
>JABAOH010143857.1_pt3 | contig 22783 bp, 20 predicted proteins | sample 7062181 | NCBI WGS metagenome assembly JABAOH01 (sample SAMN14538630, study PRJNA623070) | marine sediment metagenome | biome: marine biome [ENVO:00000428]; feature: marine pelagic biome [ENVO:01000023]; material: deep marine sediment [ENVO:00002113]; isolation source: pool of 5 deep marine... | reverse complement strand
CCACTGCTCAGTCTGGCTCTGGCGGTCGAGCTAGACGAGGGCGACGTCGTTCATTCGATCGGCCTCGTGGTCGCGGCTCTGGGAGCCAAGCCGCGGCGCGTGGGTGGCCTGGACAAGATCGTCGTGGGCGAGAAGCTCAGCGCGGAACGAATCGAGGAGATCGGTCGTCAGGCTTACCGCCAGTGCAACCCGCTCACAAACTTGATCGTGGATCTCGAGTGGCGACGCGCGATGGTGCCGGTGTTCGTGCGTCGGGCCTTCGACGAGATCCTCGCGCGGTCCGCCGCCTGACGTCCGATCGCGCTCGGTGGGAACGGACCTGTCCGACACCCGAGGGGACGCTCAAACGGCTTCAGAGACCTCCAGCCGTCTCAGCCGCCGGCGCATCGCGCTCGCACTCATCGCGGCCCTCGCTCTCGCCAGTCTGACCTTTATCGCCCACCAAATCATCGCCTGGCCCGACGTGCGCGGCTTACGTGATCGTGAACCGGTTACGACCGCCTTCATCGAGCGCTACCGGCAACGACAGCTGGCGGCCGGACGGTCGCCCGAACTCGATTGGCGCTGGGTGCCATACGACAGCATCGCGCCCGACCTGAAGCGCGCCGTCGTCGCCGCCGAGGACCTCGAGTTCTTCTCGCATCAGGGGTTTTCCTACGCCGAGATGAAAGACGCGATCGGCGACGCGTTGTCGGGTGAACGAAGCCTGCGCGGCGCCTCCACCATCACGCAGCAGCTCGCCAAGAACCTCTGGCTGTCCCCGTCGCGCAACCCGCTGCGGAAAGTGAAAGAGGCGATGCTCACGCGACAGCTCGAGAAGCACCTGTCGAAACGTCGCATCTTGGAGCTGTATCTGAACGTCGTCGAGTTCGGCCCGGGGATCTACGGGGCCGAGGCCGCCGCCCAGCGCTATTTCGGAGTCTCCGCCGCCCGACTCGGCGAGCAGGAGGCCGCCCAGCTCGCCGCCGCTCTTCCCAGACCGTCGCGCTGGCACCCCGGCAGCGAGAGCTCCAGCTACCAACGCTACGTGGCCGAGATCCGCCGCCGCATGGAAAAAGCGGAGTTTCTCTGGCGGCGGATTTGAACGATCCGCGTTCTACTCCATTACTCGCGAACGCGCGAAAAGCTCGACGGGCACGAGGACCGCGTCCCAGGGACTGAACTCCCAGATCAGCGTCTCGCCGTCCCGCTTGTGGGCGTTGGATTCGAGGACCTGCCCCGGCAGATTCAGTCGCATGACGAGCTGCGTGTTGCCCGCCAGCACCGCGCCCGGGAGATCCCTCTCCAAGAAGTCCTCGAAGTCCTCGTCCTCCTCCAACTCCACGAGCATCCCCCGAAACTCCTCGGCGAACAATTCCCGACCGGCCTGCGGATATCGATCCCGCACCAGCCGCAGCGACTGGTCCGCCAGGTGTTCCACCAGCGGCGCGAACGCCTCGGCTCGCTCGCTGTCACCCAGGTCCCAGCGGCCCTGTTCGGCAGTGGCCCAGAGAGCGCCCTTGGCCAATCCGATCAACTCGCCGCGCACCTCCGGTCGCAGGCGCGGGAAGCGCTTCTCTACGAAGCGAGTGTACCGGCGTAGCTCGTAGTCGATCAGCACGCCCGCCAGGTTGTTCCAATAGAACCGCTCGCGGTACTCGAGCGTACGGCCCTCCACGCTCTGGCGGCGATCAACCTGCAGAGAGTTCTCGAACCTCACGTCCGCATACTCGGATCCTCCGGCCCGAAAGCCGGCGCGTGCTGGGGCCGCGGCCGTGATCTGAATCCGGCCGCTCAGCGTGGGCCACCTGTCCCAACTGCGGATGCGTGTCTCCCGGGTAAACACGTGAGCCTTGTCTCCGTCCTCACCGGCTCGCTCGCTGTAATCGAAGCCATCGACCTCTCTGACGTGCATGAGACCCTTGAAAGCGTCAGGGCTGATCCCGAGCTCATCGTCCTCGGAATCCTGCAGTACCAGCTTTTCGCTCCGGATCCCGCTCCCGTCGGGGTTGAGGCTCGTACTCACCTCGTACTCCATGCAGCCCACCGACAGCAGCATGACCCAGAAAAGGGCGACATGGGCTCGCTGATATCCTGTCACGTACCTCATTCCTCGATTCTCCTCTCATCCAAACCAGGCTCGTCAACCCGCGGCCGATTACGAACGGCCACCACCCTTCGCAAAGGCGAGCAGACGCGCCGTCGGTATGCTCCGCTGTGGATCGACTGCGAGATCATCCAGCAAGCGTAGCAACTCCTCGACCTGGATCCCGTCTTCCGCCTCGATCTCCGCCAGCCTCGCTCTCCAGGCACTCGTTAGCCAGATCTGCGCGCCCGACATCAACGCTTCGAACTCGGAGCGGCTGTAGAGCGTCGTCTGGGAGGGCAGCCGCGACAGGAGGTCGCTGACCTCAGCCACGGTGATCCGCCGTTTGCGGGCGAGCAGGCGCACCCACCCGCTGCTGCCGGCGAGGCCGGCGGTCCTCGCGACGGCCGCATCCGTGGAACGAAGCTCGAGCTGGGCCAGCCGACTCTGCTGCTCAGCGACCTGGACAACCAACCCGCGTTCCCGACCTTGAAGCTTCCGCACCTCCGCGTGAAGGAGCCCGACTACGGCCAGCAAGACGACGGCCGCGGCGGCCAGCAGCGGCGTTCGCCAGTCACGCTCACTTTGCCCCAACCTTCCCGGCGCGTTGACCGACTCGCGTGTAGCGAGATCCGCGGCGAGTCGAGACCTGAGCGAATCGAGCATCTCCGCAGGTACAGCGGCCTCCAGCTCCTTCTGCGGCAGAAGCGCCAGGTGGTCATGCAACCTCAACAGCACCGCGCAATCGGGACACTCCGCCGCGTGATCCTCGAGCGACGCGCGTGCACCTGGCCCGAGCCCGCCCGCCTTCAGCGCGTAAAGCCTCTGTTGAAAGACATCGCAGTCGCTCTCTCGCTTCACAGGTCCTCCTTCATCTCACGCAGCGCTTTGGCCACGCGTTTGCGCGCGAAGTGCAGCGTCGTTCTCAGTGTGCCGTACTTCATCCCCATGTCTTTGGCCACCTCTTGCGGATCGTCTTGTTCGATGTCGACGCGCACGAACACCTGCCGCTGGCTCTTGCTGAGCCTGCCCAACGCCCGGAGCAGATGCTCGTGGAATTCACGGCGCTCGGCCTGCTCGTGCGGGCCGCTTTCAGCCACCCGTTCACCGAAGACCGCAGAGCCGATCGGCGTGGCCGCTTCGAGACGCACCCAGGCCCGCCGCACGAAGTCGAGACAGACGTTGCGGTGAACGGCGAAGAGCCAGGCTCGAAAGGACCTGCGCGAGTCGTAGCTTTGGATTCGCTCGTACACCTTGATCCATGTCTCCTGCGTCAGATCGCGGGCCCATTCCCAGTCGCGGGCGTAGCGATAGGCGGTGGCGATGAGCGGTCGGCTCAGAGCCTCGACCAGCACGTCGAAGCTCCGTTCGTCACCTCGCTGAAATGCCGCCGCTAACGCCGTGAACCGCCGATCATTCACATGGAGCCCCTAACCAGCCGGTTGCGGGGGCATGAACCGCCCGCCGCCCCTCTCAAACCGATTACGCCTGAGGCCGCAGATCTGTTTACGCTGGCCGAAGTCGTCGGCGACCCGCGCGCTCGGTCCGGGTTCGCCGGCTCCGCTGCCGGCTTGCCAGCCTTCGCTTGCGCCCCGCTCGATCTTAATGGCCCACCGCCTGGCCGGCGATCCGGTGGGGGGAGGTGAGACGACTCCGGCGGGCGCCGCCGCCGTCGGAGGCTGCGGGCCGAGGCCGGGGCCGTGCAGGTTGCCAACGGCATGGGGGATAGAAAGCGGCGGCGCGTGTCACCGTGCATCCGTGATCACGCGCCGCCTGCTGAGGGACGGGTCGCTTTCGCTGTTTCCTATTTCGGCTCGACCTTGAACACGTTGCGGTCGCCCAACGACTCGGGAACACGACCGGTCACGGTGCGCTCCTTCTTGTCGCGCATGATGCGAAACGACACCTGCTCGTCGGAGTTGTACGAGCGCAGGACGCGCATGGCGTGGCTCGGGTCACGGATCTTGCGGCCATCGATCGCCAGGATCACATCGCCGGACTTGAGATTCAACTCGCTCTTTTCCGGCACGCTCACCACGAGCACGCCCTCATTCGTGCCGAAATACGCTCCGAGGTCCCGATTCAACGACACGAGCTCGAGCCCGGGAAAGCGGGTCCCGATCGCCAGGGCAAAGGTCTCCGGACCGCTGTAGAAGACCCGCGGCAGCTCCTGGTATCTTTCCAGCAAGCCTCGCAGCCGCGTCGCGCCGCCCAGCTCTCCGTGCAGGTCGCTCCATTCCAGGGTCACGTCGCCAAAGTCGCCCGCGACCACTTCCACGGTCTTCCGCTCGCCGTCACGACGCAACTCGACCTTTACGGTGTCACCCTTCTCCAGTTTGCGCGCACGCTCGATCAACCGCATGCCGGGCGCGGACTCGTCTTCATCGTACACACCGCCACCACTCAGAAGGCTCTCTCCGTTTAGACGGGTGATGATGTCGCCGGCCCGGATTCCCGCCTTCTCCGCCGGGCTTCCCGGAGCAACACGATCGATCAGCGCGCCGATGCTGTCGGTCTCGGGATTGGCTCCGCCGTGCACAAACACGCCGAGCCGCGCCCGACTCCCCAGCAAAGCCAGGGCGCCCCAATCGTCTCCACTCCGAATACGCAACTGGCCGAGTGGCAACCGGCATTCGCACTCCCGCTCCTCCTGCGCCCGGGCAGGACCGGGTAGAAGCACAGCGACCGCCATCAAGAATAGTATGACCCTCATTTCTTCCTCCTGGTGCCTCTAAAACCTACTGAGGTTCAAATAATCGTCCATGCGATCCCGCTATGGTTCTTCAGCGCCAGACCGCCTGCTCCCGCACCATCTGCAGATTGACCAGCGTCTCGAGCGCCTCCACACGCTCGTCCCACAGGTCGACCACGAACCTGCGGTCGGCACCCACCGCCCGGCTTTCATCGAGCATGCGATCCAGCAAGCCGATGCGGTCCTCGAGAACCGAGACGGCCAGCGCCGTGGGCGCGTCATAGACCCGATACGCCGGCCGGTACGATTCGAGCAGCGACTCGAGCTCCCGGGTCCGGTGGATCATCGGACCCAGGTCCTGGCTCCTCGCCTCGGCCACCCACACATCCGCGGCACGGGCCGGCGTAACCTCGTCCGACCGCCCGCGCACGACCAGAACGCCGGCTATCGTGGCGGCCATGGCCAGACCGAGCGTCGCGAAGGCGCGCCGTACTCTGACCCGCCTGCGCGCCAGCGAGGCCGCCACCGCCGGCCAACCGTCACGCGGCGGCTCGAGCTGGGGCAGCGCCCGCAGTCGCGCCCGGACCTGATACAGGCGCTCCAGCTCGCCCCGGCACCGATCGCACGACTCCAGGTGCTCGCCAGCGAAGGCGGTGCCCTCCCCGTCGCGGAGTCCGAGCAGTTCCTCCATCGCCAGGTGGCGGCTCGTGTCGATCAACTCAACCATTCCCGCAACCGGCGGTGCGCCCGTGACAGCTGGGACTTGGAGAAGCTGGCTGTCTTCCCCATCAGCTCGCCGATCTCTTCGTGCGTGTATCCTTCGACGTCGTGCAACCAGAGAACCGCCCGGCTCACCGGCGGCAGCCGATTCAGCGCGGTCTCCAGATCGATCGCTGCCGTCGGCTCCGGAGCCCTCGAACCGGCCGCGGCCCGCAGAGCCCCGTCAGCGTCGAGCGATCGGGTCGGTCGGCTACGCCGCCGCCGTAGCAGCATGAGCGCCTTGCTCACCGCAACCTGGCGTACCCAAGCCCACAACGACCCATCGCCCCGATATTTGTCGATCGAGCGGCAAACCTCGAGAAATGTATCTTGAAGCACATCTTCCGCGTCTGCCGCGTTGCCACAGATACGGCAGCCCAGGCTGTATACCGGCGCCTCGTAGGCGCGGTACAGGGTCCCGAGGGCCTCGAGGTCGCCGGCCCGGGCACGTGCGACCTGGGCGTTCGCCAGAACGAGGGCATCACCGCTCATCTCAACCTATAGATGCGCGAGCCGGCCCGAGCGTCGCCCGCCTGCTTGCACAGGCCCGCCGATTCGACTAAGAATTTTCCTCCTTCGTGCGGAGCCCAGGGGCGGGAACGCCCGGTCCCCGTGCGCCGAGCCCACGGCGCTGGGCGGGGGCGACGCCATCCTGTCAGTCGCGAAAGGAAGGCTCTCCATGGGTCAAGACGCCATTGCCAAACGTGAGCCGGAAGCGATGCGCTCGTTCTCGCGTTCGATGCTCAGGGATCTCCATGCCCTGGAGCGGCTGATCGGCAGCGGGAAGATCGAGTCCGGCGTGCGACGAATCGGGCTGGAGCAAGAGCTTTTCCTGGTGGACAGCGCTTGGCGACCGGCCCTGGTGGCCGTGGAGGTACTCGACCGCCTGGGGGGCGCGCCTTACACGACCGAACTGGCTCGTTACAACCTGGAGATCAACCTGGAGCCGCAGCTGCTTCGGGGTGACTGCTTCAGTGTGATGGAGCGGAGCCTGCAGAACTACATCCACGCCGTCCGTCAAGCCGCGCGCAAGGAAGGCGCCGAGGTTGTCATCACGGGAATCCTGCCCAGCCTGAAGAAGTCCGACGTGTCGCTGGAGAGCATGACGCCGAAGGATCGCTATTTCGCCCTGAACGAGGCGGTGACGCGGATGCGGGGTGGACCGGCTCGGCTTCAGATACAGGGTGTCGACGAGCTGAACCTGGAGGACGACACGGTGATGCTGGAATCGTGCAACACCAGCTGTCAGGTACATCTTCAGGTCAGCGCCGAGGAGTTCGCTCACTTCTACAATGTCGCGCAGGCGGTGGTCGGGCCCGTGCTGGCGGCGGCGGTCAACTCGCCGCTTTTGTTCGGAAAGCGGCTGTGGGCCGAGACTCGGATCGCGCTGTTCCAGCAGTCGGTGGACACACGTGCGGCGATGAAGCATCTGAGGGAGCGAATATCGCGCGTGCGTTTCGGGGACAGCTGGGTGCGGGAGTCGGTGTTGGAGTTGTTCCAGGAGGACATCGCACGATTCCGTGCGTTGCTGCCGACGGAGCTTCCCGAGGATTCGCTGCAGGCGATCGACGAAGGGCGGGTGCCGGAGCTTGCCGCCCTCCAGCTGCACAACAGCACGATCTACAGGTGGAACCGACCGTGCTACGGTATCTCCGGTGGCCGCGCGCACCTTCGAATCGAATGTCGCGCCATGCCGGCGGGCCCGAGCCCGGCGGACGAAGTAGCGAACGCCGCGTTTTGGGTCGGTTGCGTGCTGGGCCTCGCGCACTCGGTTGATGACGTGACCGAGTACCTCGACTTCGACTCGGCCAAGGGTAACTTCGTGGCGACGGCACGGCATGGGCTCGACGCCTCGATCACCTGGCTGAACGACGAGACGATCGGAGCACAAGAGCTGATCTTACGGCGCCTGCTCCCCATGGCGCGGCAGGGTCTCACGTCGGCGAACATCGATTCGGGCGACATCGATCGCTACCTCGGCATCATCGAGGAGCGGGTCAGGAGCGGCGCCACCGGGGCCCAGTGGCTGCTGCGCTCGCTGGCCCAGATGCGTGGTCACGGCACACAGGCCGAGCAGCTCGCCGCCCTCACGGCGGCGACGGCGGCGCGCCAGCACAACCGGCAGCTCGGCCACGAGTGGCCTCCCGCGCGCCTCGAAGAAGGCGGCGGCTGGAAACAGAACTACTTGCGTGTCGAGCAGTACATGACCACGGAGCTTTACACCGTCCACGAAGAGGAACTGGTGGACATGGTCGCGTTCCTGATGGATCGCAAGCATATCCGCCATGTGCTGGTCGAGGATGATGCGCAACAGATCGTGGGCCTCGTATCGTACCGCTCGCTCCTGCGTCTCTTGACCCGGGGCCAGATCGGCGAGCCCGGCCTGGCCGTGCCGGTGAAGGATGTCATGGTCAAGGACCCGATCACCGTGACCCCAGAGACACCGACCACGGAAGCGATTCGCATCATGCACGAGAACCGGGTTTCCGTTCTCCCGGTGGTCAAGGGTGGAAAGCTCATCGGCACGGTCAGCGAGCGCGACTTCATGCCCATCGCTCGCCAGTTTCTGGAAGACAAGTTGAGCGAGAAGTGACCGATAGACCCAGTGGTATCGCCGGCGCCCGACTCCGGGATGATCAGCACTTGAGCCGGGTCATCGGCCGGGTCAATGGCCGCGAGGCCGGTCCCACGCTCATCTGCGTGGCCGGGATCCACGGAAACGAGCCCGCTGGCGTCGAGGCGCTGAAACGCGTGTTCCGGCGGCTCCAAGCCGAGCGCGGCTGGCTTCGCGGCGAGCTGGTCGGGCTCGCCGGCAACCTGCCGGCCCTGGCACTCGGGCGCCGCTACGTCGCCAAGGACCTGAATCGCCAGTGGCTGCCCGAGCGAGCCGAGTCGACGACCGCCGCGACCGAGCCAGACGCCAGTCCGGAAGACCAGGAACGCCGGGAGATTCTAGGCGAGTTGGAGCGGGTGTTCGCTCGCGCCCGCGGCGACGTGTTCGTTCTCGACATCCACACCACCTCGGGAGACGGCTCGCCCTTCGTCGTCATGGGTGACACGCTGCGCAACCGTTCCCTCGCCCTCCAATTTCCCGTACCGATCATCCTCGGCTTGGAAGAGCACCTGGACGGTACCCTCTCGGAGTATCTGACCAACCGCGGCTACGTCACGATCACGATCGAAGCCGGTCAGCACGACTCGCCCGACGCGATCGAACAGGCGGAGGCCGCGGTGTGGCTGGCGCTGGGGGCGATCGGCGCCTTGGACGGCGTGGCAGCGCCCTGGTTGAACGAGGCACGGGCGCGGCTGCGGCGCCGCGCCGGCTCCCTGCCGCGCGTGCTGGAGGTGTGTCACCGGCACCCTGTCATGCCGGGATCTGATTTCCGGATGGAGCCGGGTTTCGTTAACCTCCAGCGCATTCAGGTCGGTCAACTGCTGGCGCGTGATCGCAAGGGAGAGATCCACTCGAGCTGGAACGCGCGGCTACTCATGCCGCTGTACCAAGAACTCGGCAACGACGGCTTCTTCGTGGTCCGCGAGTTCACGCCGCTCTGGCTCAAGATATCGGCGCTGCTTCGCCACCTGCGGCTGGACGCCATCGCTCACTGGTTGCCCGGCATCTCCAGACACCCCAGCCGGCCTGACACGCTCGTCGTGGATCGCCGCGTGGCTCGCTGGCGATCGCTCGAGCTCCTGCACCTGCTGGGGTTCCGCAAACGGCGCTCTCTGGGAGACCTCTTGCTCGTGAGCCGGCGCCGGCACGACATCAACCGCCGCCGCAGGCACGGCTGAGATGGGGAACGGCTCCCCACCGCGGGGAGCCGTCCCCGCCCACCGGAAAAGTCTTATTTGAGCGAGCTGGTGAAGACGAAATCGTTGCCACGCTGCGCGCCGTGGCAAGCGATGCAGCCCTGAACCCGACCTGCGGCCTCCACTGCTCCGTCCGGGCCGTGCTTCGACCAGAACCAGTTCGCGTTGGTCGGGTCGTAACCACTCACCTTGTACATCACGGTGACCGCGGCCAGCGAACTGTCCGGCATGAAGTTCTCCTTCACGATGATCGCTCCTGCCGGCATCGAGCCCGACTTATTCGTCACCGCGGAATGCGCCGCCGCGTTCGCATAGGTGGTGAGAAGCGCGCCGTGCGGATCTCGGCCTGTGTACAACTGACCCTTACCCGGCCAGAGCCGCCAGTTGGCGCGATAGTCCACGCTTTGCAGGTAGGACCAGACGGCAGTCGCGGTGGTGTCCGGGAGCTGCACCTGCGTCATCGCCGGCGCCTCTTCCATCGCCGCCCCAGCCTGCTCCTCGCCTCTGGCACAGGCAACCACGAGCACCAAGCCGAGACAGAGCAACATTTCCGGCGTTCGTCTGAGCATACTCTCTCCTTGTCTGGCGTGAGTGAGGGGCGCGCCGGTCTCGGCGCAAGACCCGGCACCTCACATCGACCGATTGTCTGTTGGACTGGGAACCCTAAGAATTGAATGTGTCTGAGTCAACTCCCACATGGAGAGCGCTCCCCGCCGCAGGGCGGCGGGGAGCGCCAGTGTTTGAATCGTCCGCCGACCGTGCAGCCCGTGGCTCAGAAGCCGGGCGAGAACCCGAACTGCCAGATCCAGTCCTTCTTTGGCCGGTCGTTGGGGTGCACGTAGTCGATCTCGAGTAGTGCGACGCCGAACAGGTTGATCCGCGCCGCCACGCCGTAACTCGTAACCGGGTTCCACGGATCTCGGTTCCCGCCGATCTGCAGCGCCGTGTTCTCGCTCCACCAGGCCACACCTGCATCGAAGAAGAGTGCGAACGTGATTGGTGGGAAGCTCGACGGTCGAGACAGACCGAAGGCCTGCGGAAACGGCGCACGCAGCTCGAAATTGCCAACCATCATGCGGCTGCCGAACAGCTGATCGAACACAGGGCAGCTGCTGAACTGTCCACCAACGAACGAGTCGCCGCTGATCGGGTCGACGCACTCATCGAAATTGAACGAGCCCGCGTCGTAGCCCCGGATGATCTGTTGGTACCCGATGAAAAGCGGTGTGAGCGTCGGCACCAGCTGGCCGTTGAACAGCCGGCCCTCCTCGCCGCCATTACCCCAGCGACCGAAATGCAGCAGGCGGCTGGCCAGCGTGTATTGGCCGACGGGCCGGAGGTAGCGACGGTAGTCGACCAGCGCGCCGAGGTAGTTCAACGACCCGAAGACGGGAGCGGCCTCCAGTCGGTAGCGCTGACCGAGGACCGGCCCTGTAAACCCGAAGATCGTGTTGTCGTACACCAGCGCCGTAGACACCGAGCCCAGGTTTAACGCGTCGGGTTCACAGAATACTTCGTTCGGGGCCTCGCGACACTTGGGGAAGTCGACCTGGTCCTGACCGACCGGGGCGCCGGTGAAGGTGAAGGTTCGAACTTCCAGCTCGTTGTCGAACGTGACATTCTGGTAACGACCGCCGAACTCGATTCGCTGGACGCGGCTGATCGGGTAGGCCAGCTGGCCGCTGATCTCACGGTTGATCTGCCGCAGTCGCAGCTCCTGCTGCACGATGTTGCCGGTGACCGGATCTTGAGCGATGAAGAAGCCGCGCGTCACGATAGGGATCTGACCCCCGAGCACGCCCCAATTCCAGCGTGACTGCCGGTTGGTGTAGCCGACGACCGCGGCGATGTCCTGAAAGCTGCCATTGACTTGAAGCAGCGTGGCCAGCGTGTGCTCGCCCAGGATATCGCTCCAGAAAAGCGCCGTCCCTCCGCCAACGAATGTGCCGAACTGATCGGCGCCAGCCACGACCTGAGGCGGCGCGATGTAATCGAGCGAGAGCCCGGCCTTGTACTTACGAGACTCGAACTCATCGCCGCTCACGGGCAAACCCAGCTCGGCGTTTTGCACCAGCGCCATCACATCACCCACCGGACGGTCCGCCGGCGGCAGCACCGCCGGGCTCACGTCGGAGAGTGGCGGGAGCACCGGTCCGCCGGCCAACGTGGACTCGGACTCGATGGCGTAGATCGTGTAGCGGTCGCCCTCGTAAGCGCTGAACATGAGCGGCTTGCCGCTCGCCGCCAGCGACATGGCGGGGCTCAGCTGCGTGATACCGCTCACACCCGTTGTGAGGTTGGTGACCTGGTAGAACTCACCCTCCGGCAGTCTCACCCGGTAGATGTTGCTGATCCCGTTGGCGTCGGATAGGAAGTAGAGGCTCGAGCCGTCAGGGGACCACTGCGGGTTGATGCTTTTCGCCTCGGGGAAGCTGGGAATGGGCTCGATGGCTCGCGTCTCGACATCGATCGCGGCCAGCCGATAGGTGCCCCATTTGAGCGTGCGCAGGTCGGTCGAAAATCGGTCGCTCACGAAAGCGATTCGCCTCCCGTCCGGAGACCAGGCCGGCTGCAGATCCGCATATGGATCGTTCGTCAACCTCCTGCGCTCGCCCGTCTCCACATCGAGCACGAAAAGATCCATCAATCCGCCCACCGCCGCCACATAAGCGATGTAACGGCCGTCGGGTGACCAGTCCGGGTTGAAGATCTCACCGGCCTCCGGCACCTTGAACTCCTTGAGCCGCTTCGAGCGCTGTGCGTCGATGATCGTGATGATCGGTCTTCCCTTGCTGATCCCAGCGAAGACAAACTGCTCACCGCTCGGGTGCCAGTCACCCGCGGAGTTGATGAATTGCAGGCTCTCGTAGTGCGGATCGAGTGCCGTCTTGAGTATCTTCCTCTCGATCTTCCCCGTCTCCACATCCGCCTTGTACATCTCGATCGAGTAGCGACTTTTTTCCGAAAGGAAGACGACTTTCTCACCGTTGGGGCTCACGGCGGGTGCGATGTTGAGGTTGCCGCTTCCCGTCTCCGGGCTGACGACGCTCCGCCCGTAGGCGTCGGGTCCCTTAGTTTTCGCGACGACCTCGTCGTAGGCCGAGCGAATCGACTCCTGCCAGTCCGCGATCAGCTGGTCCGGCGAAATCTCCAGAACGCTGGCGATGGCCTGCGCGACGTTCGCTTGCGTCGACGCCGTCTTGAGGATCTCGCCAACAGCCGGATCGCCCCAACGTCCGCCGATATACGCCCAAAGGGCATGACCGTAGCGGTACGGGTTGTATTTGGGGCTCGCGATCTGGCGGAAGCTCGGTAGCTCATCGCGGCGGGCCGCATCGTGCATCCACATCCCCGTCAGCGGATACACCGGGCCCAGCGACAAGTATTCCGCCATACCCTCGATGAACCAGAGCGGCATGGCCAGCGCCGTCGGGAAACCGCCGCCTAGCGAGCTCCGGGTTTGCGACGTGATGTCGAACTGATAGGCGTGCACCAGCTCGTGACCCAGGACGTGATCCGTCTCGGCCAGCGATCCCGCCATCGGCAACACGATCCGACGCTTGAACGCCTCGGTCACGCCGCCCGTCGCCTCGTCGATCTGCCCGGCCAGCGCCGTCGTCTGCTCGAAGTCGGGGTGATCGGCGTAGAGTATGATCGTCTGCCGCCCACTCAGCTCGTGGTTGAAAACCCGGGACAGCCGCGCGTACCAGCGCTCCGCCATTCGCGCCGCCTGCTCGACGGCCTCGCGGGCCTCGGGATAGTAATGGATGTCAAAGTGCTCGGTTCTGAGCACCTGGAAGTCGAAGTTCTCGTACTGAACCTTGTTCCGACCGAAATACTGAGCTTCGACCGTCCCGGCCCAGAGGCTGACACCCAAGCCCAGCGAGACAATTGTGGTTACCGCTTGACGGTGAACGCTGTCGAATCGCATCGCTTCCTCCAAATAACGCGAGCCATCTGACCATTCGGTTTCTCAGACCGCGGGCCGATCACCCGCGTCCCGGCCCGGGTGTTACCTGACAACCCCGTGGTGCTGGCCGATCGGTGCTCAAACATCGAATAATAAATCCCCCGCGGTGCCCGCGCGAGCCACTGTCTCCGATCAGGGCTGAAAGCCAGGACGCAGAATGTCCCACTCCGAACTCTGAGCCGTATCTACACTTTAGAACGCCAACAGCGCCCTGGTGTTCCACCCGATGCTCAATTGCCGTCGCCCTCGCCACCACCTAGGTTGCCGTGTTTTCCCAGACACTCGCTGATGAGCCCCCTATCAGGAAAGACACTGATGCTTCCGACACCGTTAGCCGGCGCAGGGGACCGCCGCGCATGAACCCGCGCGGCGGTCGAGCCCGGCGGGGTCACGACAGAACGACCTCGCAGATGCCGGCGATCACCCTGGGAGAGGCGCTGCGGCCCTTTGGCCAGCGTTTTGCCCTGGCGGGCGCCTACTTTCTGGCCGTTTTCGCGCTCGGCACAGTTGGATACAAGCTCGTCGAAGGCTGGGGGTGGCTCGAGGCTCTCTACATGTCGGTTACCACGATAACATCGGTGGGCTTCATGGAGGTCCGCCCTCTTTCCCCCACCGGACGGACGTTCACCATGGCGCTCATCGCGCTCGGCGTCACGGGGCTCGGCATCTGGTGGGCGCTGACCACGGCGCTCATCGTCGAGCTCGACCTGGGAGGCGTGCTGCGGAGGCGAAAAATCATGCGAACGATCGAGGCACTCGACAACCACTTTATCGTCTGCGGAGTCGGACGCATGGGCCGTGTCGTCGTGGCCGAGATGGTCGCGGCAGGACACGCCTTTGTGGTCGTCGAGAACAACCGGGACCAAATCGCCACGCTTCACGATTCGCATCCAGAGGCTCTGGTCATCGAGGGCGACGCCACGCGCGAGCAGACACTTCGAAACGCCCGGGTCGAGAACGCTCTCGGCCTCGCCGCCTGCTTGGCCGAGGACGCGGATAACCTTCTGGTCTGCATTACCGCCCGGACTTTGAACCCCGGGCTCAATACCGTGGCCCGCGCCTATAACGAGGAGTCGGTTGAGAAGCTGCGGCGAGCCGGCGCCGACCATATCGTGTCGCCCAACATCACCGGCGGCATCCGCATGGCCTTTTCTCTGCTGCGGCCGCACGTGGTCAACTTCCTCGACTGCGTCATCACCGAAGCCGGCATCGAGCTTCGCCTGGAGCAGGCGACCATACCGAGCGAATCTCACCTGGTCGGCCGATCGCTCGCCGAGGCTCAGATCCCCCAGCGCACGGGCCTCGTCGTGCTGGCCCTGCGCGGCGAAGGCCAGTCCGGCCCGCCGCTCTACAATCCCGGGCCCGAAACCAGGCTCCACGCCGGTGATGTGATGATCGTACTCGGCCGCTCGGAGCAGGTCCAGCAGCTCCGAGACTACGCCGACGTCGAAGTCCAGCTCTGATCGGTGGGCCCGCAGGCGACGGTCGGCGGGTAACCGATGCGCCCGCTCCGCCCTTCAGAGACGCTCCAGCGCGACATCAGTCGCCGCTGTCACCCGGAGCGGGTTGGAGAAGACCCAGGGGCGAAAGTTCCAGTGAAGCGGGCCCACCCGGGCGGTGTAGCGGTAGACCTCCACCCGATAGCTGCCGGCGGCGGGAACGGGCCAGGCGATCGCCGGGCCGCGCAGCCAGGCTGCAGGCGTACCGTCGCGCACGACGCGGTACACGGTGCGCGAAGGCGAGGCGTCGCCGAAGCCGGCGCTGAGGCGTAGACCCGGGCTCCAGATTCGCCGTCCGGGCTGCTCGCGCGTGCCGGGCTCCGGCGCCTCGAGCCGCAGCCTGAAGCTGCGGGCCGTACCGGCGTCGCCGAACGAGATGTGGACGCGCCCGAGCCGCAGCGCCGCGGCGAGCGCCGCCGCGGCTTCCTCGGCTTGGGCCGGGAGCGGGCCCGCGAGGGTGACGTGATTCACCAGGGTCTTGAAGAGAGGTTCGTAGCCCGGGAACAGGCGTCCCCCCACACGCAGCTTCGGGTGCGCATCGAGGCCCGCTACGGCCGTCAGATCCTGACGGGCGTGAAGGGAGTCGAATGCGGCGACCGCTGGTTGCTCGAACCCCTCGCGGTGAAGACGCAAGAGGCTCTCATGGCTACGGCCGAGCGGGGCATTCACCGCAAGAGCGATGAGATGATAGAGGACCCACGGGTCGCCCAGGCGCGCGCGACCGACATCGGCCAGATCGAACACCTCCCAGCCCGCGATGCCCGGCGCGGTCCGCGGCCGCCAGCTGTCGCGCACCCGAGGGCTGCGTGAGTGAGCCACGATGGCCGTCGCACCTGCCGCCTCCAGCCGCCGCCCCAGCGCCTCGAGCCCGCCGTCCCAGCGTGTCACAGCCGTGTCCAGCCCGAAGATCAGCACGCGGCCGACCTCCGGCCCGAGCGAGATCTCCTGCCCGCGGACCACCAACACGCCCTCCTCGTAGCGAGCCGGCAGCTGCCACAGGCTGTCGGGCGCGGAACCCGAGCGGTGGTCGGTCAGAACGACGAAGTCGAGTCCGGCGGCACGGGCGGCTTCCGCCACCTCCGTTTCGCTGCCGATGGCATCGTGCGAGCGCCGGGTATGAACGGCGATGACGCCGGCGAAGACCGTGCCGGCCGGCTTGGAGGTCGGGACCGAGCCGGCTGTGACGCTGAGAGCGCTCTGGGTGCGCACCCAACGCAGACGCGGCCCGAGATAAGCTACAACCAGGTAGAGCGCGAGCAGCGCCGCGGTGATGCGGCCGATCCGCTTGCGGGTTGGGCGGCTGGACACCCGTTCTCCAACCCTGGTCGGGTTAGGCGACGGCCCCTATCACACGTCCAGGTTCTTGACGAAACGGGCGTTCTCCTCGATGAAGGCGCGACGGGGCTCGACCTCATCACCCATGAGGAGAGTGAACAGACGGTCCGCTTCGACGGCGTCATCCATCGTGACTCGAAGGATGGTACGCCGCTCCGGATCCATCGTCGTGTTCCAGAGCTGGTCGGGGTTCATCTCTCCCAGGCCCTTGTACCGCTGCACATCGGCTCGCCCGCTCTTCCCGTCGCCGCCCATGCGACTCAAGATCGCATCCCGCTCGTCGTCGCTGTAGGCGTAATGCTCCTCCTTGCCGCGCTTGATCCGGTACAGCGGTGGCTGGGCGATGTAGATGTAACCGGCCTCGATGAGCTGTCGCATGTGGCGGAAGAAGAACGTGAGCAGCAGGGTGCGGATGTGGGCGCCGTCCACGTCGGCGTCGGTCATGATGATGATGCGGTGGTAGCGGGCGCTCTCGAGGCTGAACTCGTCGTCGCCGATCCCAGTGCCCACCGCCGTGATGATCGTACGGATCTCTTCGTTCGACAGCACCCGGTCCAATCGGGCCTTCTCCACGTTCAGGATCTTGCCGCGCAACGGTAGGATCGCCTGGAAGTTACGGTCGCGGCCTTGCTTGGCCGAACCGCCAGCCGAGTCGCCCTCCACCAGGTACAGCTCGCTCACGCTGGGGTCATCGAGCGAGCAATCGGCCAGCTTGCCGGGCAGGATCGAGCCTTCCAGCGCCGACTTGCGACGCGTCAGATCCCGCGCCTGCCGCGCCGCCTCTCGGGCGCGGGCCGCCTGCAACACCTTTTCGATGATTCTCCGCGCGACCGACGGGCTCTCCGCCAGGAAGTTGCCAAGCCCTTCGTTGACCACAGACTCGACGACGCCCCGCACCTCGCTGTTTCCGAGCTTCGTCTTCGTCTGACCCTCGAACTGCGGATCCATCACGCGCACCGAGAGGATCGCGATCAACCCCTCGCGAACGTCCTCACCGGTGAGGGCGAAGTTCGATTTCTTGAACAGGCCGCTACGCCGCGCGTAGTCGTTCAGGGTCCGAGTCAAGGCGGCCTTGAAACCGGTCAGGTGAGTTCCACCTTCATGCGTGTTGATGTTGTTGACGAAGGTGAAGGTGTCTTCCTTGTAGCCGTCGTTGTACTGAAGGGCGAGCTCGACCTCACACTCGGGGCGCTTCGCCTCCATGAAAACGACGTCCAAGTGCAGCGCCTTGCGGTTGCCCCGCAGATACTTGACGAATTCTTTAATGCCGCCGTCGTACTGGAATTTGTTCTGCTTCTCCTGACCCGGCCGCTCGTCTGTCAGGGTGATCGTTACACCGCGATTCAGGAAAGCGAGTTCCCGCAGCCGCGTGGCCAGCATGTCGAAGTTGAAGTCGATCTCGCTGAACACCTGCGGATCCGGCCGAAAAGTGATCTTGGTGCCGGTGAGATCGGTCTTTCCCGTCGCTTTCAGGTCGGTCTTCCTCTGACCCCGCCCGTAGCCCTGATTCCAGATCTGACCGTCACGATGGACTTCGACTTCCAGCCACTCCGAAAGCGCGTTGACCACAGATACGCCCACACCGTGGAGGCCACCCGAGACCTTGTACGATTCCTTGTCGAACTTCCCGCCGGCGTGAAGCGTGAGCATGGCCAATTCGACGCCCGGTACTTTCTCGGTCGGGTGCAGGTCGACGGGGATCCCACGGCCGTTGTCTCTTACTGTGACCGAGTTATCGGGGTGGACGAAGACATCGATCTTGTCGCAGTAGCCCGACATCGCCTCATCGATCGAGTTGTCCACCACCTCATAGACCAGATGGTGAAGGCCGCGAGCCGATGTGGAGCCGATGTACATGCTCGGCCGTCGCCGAACGCCCTCCAGCCCCTTGAGGACCTGGATTTTTCCCGCCGTATAGCTCGCCGCCGACGAGGCGGCCCGAGCATTCGCGCTCGCGTCGGGCTTCGCTTTCGACGTCGCCGCCTTTTTTCTAGCGGCACGCGCCACCGACTTCTTCGCTCCCGTCGACCCCTTTGCCGCCACCTTTTTCCTACCTTTGTGTCCCATTACCTCTCCTCTTGATTCCCAGCAGACCCGCTCAAGCTGTCGTACCGCGCTCGGCTCGAGGCCCCGCGGCGAGCCTGAAGACGATCTTCCTGAACTTGCCGTGCCTCCGCCCGGCGTTGAGCTGAGCCAGAATTCGTCGTTCCAGCATCTCCAGCTCCATCATCCATGCCGAGGAGCGCACCTCTACGAAAAGCGTCTCGCGCTCGAAGCCGGTCGGCGTCGCCACCCGTGCCACTTCCGCACCCACCAGCTCGGGCCACTCTGGAAACACCGAGGCACGCTCGACGTTCTCGGCCAGGCCCCGCCCGCGCAGCACCGCGTCGACCACCGCACCGACGTGTCGCAGACTGCCGCCGCGCCCGCTCACGCGCGCCGCACCTCCCCCCCGGCGATTCGGAACTCTTCCAGACTCCCGCCCATCAGCGCGAATTCGCTCGGCTTGGGAGAGGTCACGAACACTTGTCCCCACTCCTCAGCGGCGACGAGCCCGACCACACGCTCGGCCCGTGCCGGATCGAGCTCGGCCAGCACGTCGTCCAGCATGATGATCGGTCGTCGACCTCGAGCGCCGCGCACGACCCCGGCTTCCACCATGCGTAACGCCACGGCCGCGGTTCGCTGCTGGCCGGCCGAGCCGAAGCCACGCAGAGCCACGCGTTGGGGTTCTTCATCCACCCAGAACCTCAGATCGTCGCGGTGGGGGCCGATCACCGTCAGGCCGCGACGCCGTTCCCGTTCACGTTGCAGATCCATGGCCACGCGGAAGGCTTCGGCCCACCTCCCTCTCGCGTCACCGCCGGAGCCATCGCCGCCGGGTCGGGGAACGGACGGGAGGTAATCCACGCCCGCCGCCTGGCCGCCCGATATGGCGGCGTAGTACCGCCCGAAGGCGTCATGGCTTGCCGCGACCCAGCGAGAGCGGGCCTCGACGATCCGACTTCCCGCCTCGACCAGCCCGTCATCCCAGGCGGCCAGCTCCATTCGGTTCGCCCGGTCGCGCAAAAGGCCGTTGCGCTGGGCCAGGATCTGCCGGTAACGCTGAAGCGCCGGCAGATAACCCGGCTCGACCAGGGAGAGGATGATGTCGAGAAAGCGCCGACGCGCCCCGGGCCCACCGGCCACGATCTCGATGTCGCTGGCGGTGAAGATGATGGCACCGACTCGGCCGATCGCCTCCGCCACGCGGCCGGGCTCGCGCCCGTTCAGGCTGATTTTTTTTCGGCGGCCCTCGCGCAGGTAGCCCGCCGCCACCTCGGTCTCCGCCTCAGCACCCGCAAGGTGACCCACCACCCTGAAATGATCGCTTCCGAAAGTGATGNNNNGACTCCAGCAGGTTGGTCTTGCCCTGACCGTTGTCGCCGATCAGGGCGGCGCCGCGCTCCGGAAGCTCGACGATCACGTCTTCAAAATTCCGGAAATTCCGGAGCCCAAGCCGCTGGAGAAACACCTCTAAAATATAGGTAGATGCAAGTGATTTTCAAGCCGAACCGCAACGTGATCGGCCGGTCAATTTTGCGCTTTTTGAGCCGAGAACGCCCGGCTCCCCCCGGCCCGCCGCCCCACCGCGCTCCGAGCCCGGGCCGCGGCCCGACGGTCCGCTCAAAGGTCGGCGCAGGTGGTTGGAAACACGTCACATTCGATCACCACGACAACCACCGGCTCGGACAGGTGCCGGCCTCCGGCGATGTCTTCGGCGACGGCCCGAACCTGAATCTGGGCTCCGGTCTGAAGTTTGGGAACGCGAATTTCGAACACCAGCTCGAACGTCTCCAACGGCGTGTCGAACACCTGGCGATCGACCGCCAGCGTGTCGGGGAAGGTGTTGCGTGTCAGAACCACGTCCACCGCCTGGATCAGACCCTGACCTTCGACTACGACGATCGTCGTGGAATCGGCCGGAACGAGCTGCTGGGAGCGCGGCGCGGTGACGGCGATCGTCGTGGCGGGCAGCGGCCTGCTCACGCCGGTGGGCCGATCTCGGGCCGTGTCACAGGCGGCCAGGAGCAGCAGGCCGGCCGCCGCGATCGACAGCTCGAACGGCCGCCCGACCGAGCGATGGATTTCGAATGACATCGCCTCCGAGACCTCTTGCAGACCGCTGGATCAGACGCGGAACTGCGTTGTGTGTTTCCCAGGTCTATCCGAACGGCTCTCGCGCCGCTGAAGTCGTAGAGTCGCCGCGCGCTCTTGCCGCGGCTTTCGAGCGGGGCGCCTGATCATCGAGATTTGCGTTCTAACGCCCCTGAGCTCACTTGAGCAGATCCCGCCACGACGTGCGCAGCGGCTCGAGCGAGTCGCCGTGCTCCAGCCGGTCCAGCAAACCTTCCAGGCTGACGCGCATCTTCTCGGCCGCCCGCGAATAACCCAGGCGCGCGGCCGCCACGGTGCCCGCGATCAGCGGCAGCCCGGCGGACGCGAGGGGAGCCACCCCGCTAATCAAGGCCGCGGTGACACCAACGCCCGCAGCTACAGGCAACCCGACCCCGACCCCCATCCCCCAAAACCAACCGGCCCGCTCGTTGCCGAGGTCGGCCGTGAGCGTCACTCGTGTCGTCGTCTCCGCGAGGGGGACGAGACGAAGTTCGATCGCGCGCGCCTTCTTGGCCAGCTGGTATCCGCGGCCGAACAAGTCGACCGAGCGCACGATCGACACGATCACCCCGCGGTCCGGCTCCCAGAGCGAGCCGGAGCGCGACCGCCGCACCAGACGAAGGCTCTCGTTCGCCTGGAAGTGCGACTCGAGCACCTCTCGCAGCTCGCTCGCCGGCCGGTCAAGGCTTCGCGTTGCCGTCACCAACCCGGGCCCGCACAGTCGCGAGAGCCGGCCAGCATCCACCAGAAGACCGCCCGCAGCGGCGAAGTGCTCGGCCAGCGCCCGCCGTGTGTTGGCCTCAGAGAGCCCGACCTCGCCGGCGATGCGGAGCACGTCCTCTTCGCTCAGTTCAGGATTGTCACCCCCGGACTGCGCCTCGAGCTCGGCGGCACGTCGAATCACGACCTCCAGGTCGCGTCGGTTGAGCCGCTGGCCACCGGTCAGCTCACCCACGCGCTAGCGCTCCGATCCGAGGGCGGCACGGACCGCGGCCCCGGCGGCGCCGCCCTCTTTCGAGGTTCTTCAATCCTCTCGTCTCTTCGCGCGAACCGTCTCCGCCGAGCTGGCCTTCGGCAGCCCGGCCGACGGCGCCGGCAACTCGCGCGTCGACGCCTCATCCGGTGCCGCAGCGCCCTCTTCCTCCTCCAAATTCACGTCGACCAGACCGGTGATGGCTTTCCGCATGAACGGTCTGAACAGGTCCATCGGTATCGGGAACAGGGTCGTGGAGTTGTTCTCCGCCGCGATCTCCGAGACCGTCTGCAAGAAGCGGAGCTGCAATGCCGCCGGGTCGGCGCTCATGATCTGCGCTGCCGCCACCAGCTTCCGCGACGCCTGGTACTCGCCCTGAGCGTTCACGACCTTCGCTCGGCGCTCACGTTCCGCCTCGGCCTGCTTGGCCATCGCCCGCTTCATCTCCTGCGGCAGGTCGATGTCTTTCACCTCGACGGCCGTGACCTCGATGCCCCAAACGTCGGTCTGCTCGTCGATGATCGTCCGCAGCATGTCGTTGTACTTCTCCCGCTCGGCCAACAAATCGTCCAACTCCGCCTGGCCGATCACCGAACGCAACGTGGTCTGGGCCAGCTGAGATGTGGCGAACAGGAAGTCTTCGACTTCCATAATGGCCTTCACCGGGACGTTGACGCGGAAATAGAGGACCGCGTTGACCTTGACCGACACGTTGTCACGCGTAATGACGTCCTGCGGCGGGATGTCCATGGCGACAATCCGCAGGCTGACCCGCTGCATGCGCTCGATGCCGAAGGGCACGAGAAAGATAAGACCCGGACCGCGGGCGCCGCGCAAGCGCCCCAGCCGAAAGACCACGGCTCGCTCGTACTCCCACATGATTCTGAGGCTCGTGGCGAGCGCGGTGGCACCGGCCACGGCCAGGGCTGACAATAGGATCTCCAAAACGACCTCCCGACCGAGTCGGCCTGACCTGTTGAGTGCGGCGAAGGAAAAAGTCCTCGCGATCGATCCCCTACAGGGCCGCGCGCCACCTCACGCAGGTGAGAGGCACCCCCGCCGGGGCAACACCCATCCTCGTGTGTGAGGACCTTTAAACTAGCCGGCGAATCTGGCTCGCGCGAGTCGGCGAAGGAGGCTCGACCGCCCGCGGGGGAGGCAGGGAAAACCCCCGGCGACCGGGGTCGGACGGCCGCCCGACCCCGAGACTCCGGGGGTCTATGGTGAAGCCGCGGGAGCGGCCTACTTCGAACCCTTACTCAGGGCATAAACGTAGGCGGCGATCGCTTTCACCTGCTCGTCGGTGATCCCGCTGCCACCCTTTGCCGGCATGGCCGTACCCGTCTTCGACTTGCTCGCCTCGACGCCCTTCATGATCGTCTCGGCGATCCCAGCGAGCGACCCGTCGCTGTGAACCCACTCGCTGTCCACCAGGTTGGCGCCCAGATTCGGAACGCCTTTGCCTTCGGGACCGTGGCACACATTGCAAAGACCCGCCCCGGCGAAGAGCGTCTTACCCTGG
>JABAOH010133011.1_pt3 | contig 22787 bp, 23 predicted proteins | sample 7062181 | NCBI WGS metagenome assembly JABAOH01 (sample SAMN14538630, study PRJNA623070) | marine sediment metagenome | biome: marine biome [ENVO:00000428]; feature: marine pelagic biome [ENVO:01000023]; material: deep marine sediment [ENVO:00002113]; isolation source: pool of 5 deep marine... | reverse complement strand
CAACTAAATAAAATAGAAAATAAAATGCAGTTATTGTATAGCACTTGCTTCTGCAACTGGTGGTGCATTAACTGGGTCAACTGTAATAATTACAGTATCAAATGCTTCTCTGTTGTTGTCATCATATACTCTTAGTTCAAAGACCAACACTTTGATTTCGTTATTTGCAACAGTTGGGCTCATAAATGATGGTTTTGCACTATTTGAAGAATCAATCACTACGCTTTCTCCTGATGTTTGAGTCCATTGATATGATATAGATTGGTTCTCTGGATCATAACTAGCACTACCATCAAGATTTACCTTTACTTTCTCATTTACGATTTGGTCAGGTCCTGCATTTGCGACAATTGATAGTGACAATGTATTCTGAACTGTAACTGTCAAACTGTCAGATACGGTAAATGTACCATCTGAAACACTACATGTCAGTTCTACTTGTTTAGAATCAACAACACTTGGAGCAGTAAATGTAGTACCTGGGTTAGATGGGTTGTGAATTACCAAGTCACTTGAAGCAGAAGTCCAAGTATATGTTAATGGGTCATTTTCAACATCAAATGCAGCACAGAACACACTTCCTACAGTGTTTTCATCAATTACTTGATCAGGACCAGCATCGACTGTTGGTTTGTTGTTTGCAGGAACAACAATCAAAGTTACTCTGTCAGTGTCTTTTTGACCAAGGGTGTCAGTTACTGTTAATTGTAAGATGAGACGCTTTGTATCTCCTGATTGTACGGTTGGAGCTTTAAAGGATATTACTGCATCAGAACCATCAAATGCTACTGCATCTCCAGATATTTGTTTCCAGGCATAAGTAATTTCATCACCGTCTGGGTCCATGCCAAATCCAGTAACAGTCACATCAGAATCGCTGAGAACTCTTCTATCAGGACCAGCGTTGGCTTTTGGTGGATGATTTTGTTTAGCAACAGTTACTTTAACATCATCAGTATCAAAGTTTCCGTCTGAGTCAGTAACCCTAAGTTGGAATGTTAAATCTTCAGAGTCATTTTCGATAAATGGAGATACAAAGTAAACTTCTTCAAGTGTTCTTTGGTGTAAGGTAACTTCACTGCCAGATAACTGAGACCATTGGAATTTGAGTTTTGTGTCTTCAGGATCAGTTCCTGAACCAACAAGATTTACAAATACATTTTGAGAGACAGTTTGATCAGGACCTGCATCAGCAACAGGAGGTCCGTTAAATGGAAGTACTCTAACAAGAGCAATGTCTGAAGCCCAGCCATTACCTTCAGAATATCCTGTTACTTGGAATGAAAGTAATTCAGGAGCATCATCTTTCAAGTCAGGTGCAATGAATTGAACTGTATTTCCAACATAGGTGTTAAGAGGAGCGGCAGTTCCAATTAATTGAGCCCAAGAGTATCTAATTGGTGCTCCATTTGAGGTGGTACCAGTCACATCCATAGTTACTGTTTCACCTTCTCTTACTGTTTGGAGTGGTCCAGCATCAATTGAGATTAATCTATTTTGTAATAAGGCATGGTATGGATAAACTGTGGCAGTATCACTTCCTACACCACCAAATCCATCATCAGCAGTTAATCTAAAAGTCATTGGAGTAAAATCAGTAAAGTCAATAGATGGGGATATGATGGTAAGATATCTAAGGTCTGTATTTACTAGTTCAATTTCAGGTCCACTTACTTGCTCCCAATTAAAGGTTAATTTGTCATCATCGGCATCAACTGCACTTCCAACCAGGGTAATTGCATTAATTGATGGGAAAATAATTTTGTCCCGTCCAGCACTAACTACTGGAGGATGATTTACTGGATTTACAATAATTTCTACAATGTCAGAACTTTGTGCACCAAATGGGTCAGTTACTGTTAGTTGGAAAGTAAGTACTTTGATTAGTCCATTTTCAACTTCAGGTGCCATAAATTGAGGCATTGGGATTGTGTATGAGGATAATTCTACGTGTTCTCCATCAAGTTGTTCCCAAAAATATGCAAGATCTTCTGCATCAGGATCATATCCCTCTCCAATAAGAGTGACCAGCTTATTTTCAACAACATCAACTGATTCAATGGTTTGTGCATACCCAAGTCCAGATGTTCCAACTAGCAAAAGCCCAGTTAGACCTAGGGAAAGAATCAAAAATAATGTTGTTCGCACCACAACCCTCGACTATAATCTTATATTAACTAAACGTCAAATTTGTCTTATCAGATTCTGATTTTGATCCCTGTAAAATTTTCTACAAGATAGACAAAAAATAAAAAGTTCGATCCATACCATAAAGTGACAAAAATGAAGATAGATCATATTGCAATAGCAGTAAATGATGTTGAAAAATCAGCCCAAGTTTACCAGGAAGCACTAGGGGTAAAAAGTATAGAATATGAGACTGTAGAATCTGAAGGAGTCAAAGTTGCCATTATTCATTTAGAAAATGGAAGAATAGAGCTCATGCAACCCACTAATGAAAACAGCCCAATTAAAAAATTCTTGGAAAAAAAAGGTCAGGGGTTACACCACATGGCACTTGAAACAGACAATATTGAGGGCGAAGTTTCTCGAATGGAAGGTTGCGGTATACAATTTCTAGGCCAAATAAGACCTGGCTCTGCCGGAACAAAAGTCACATTTATTCATCCAAAGTCCCTTGAGGGAGTTTTGGCCGAGTTGTGTTCTCATCCAAAATAATTATTCCATCATCTTCAAAGTATCAGATGCTGTAATAATTCCCACAATTTTGGATTTTTTTGAAACTAAAATACACTTTGAATATCGAATCAAAGGAACCAAGACGTTTGCAGGAGTGTCAAAATCAACAATAGGAGGTACTGCTTCCATAGTATCTGCAAGTTTTGCGTTTTTTAATTCAGACTCTCCAACATCTGCTAGATGTTTTACAATTCCTTCTTCTGAAATTACTCCTACTGGTTCATTTTTCTCAAACACTGGGATCTGACTAATTGATAGTTTATGCATCTTTTTTATTGCATCATGCAAGGTGTTTGTTGGTTTTAATTTTACAATATCCTTACTGCAAAAATCTCCTGCTTTGTGAGAAGATGATTTTCCTTCCATATCACCAAGTATATCAAAAATTTTTTTTGCAGTGTTATAGCTTGGTTGGCTTCGCCCGGATTCAATTTGATTTATCATCGAAGTACTTACACCAGTTAATGATGCAAGTTTTTTCTGTGTTATTCCAATCTTTAATCGCATTTGTTTGATAGAGTCAACTCGTGGTAGCATGTAATTATCAAATTAACTCGAATAATTAAAAATATAATTATTATCTATTTTCTTTTTGGTTGCTCTATTGCTGCTTGAGCTGCTGCCACAATTGCTATTGGGATACGATGGGGTGAAGCACTAACATAACTGAGTCCTGCTCCATGACAGAATTTTATTGAATCTGGATCTCCCCCATGTTCTCCGCAAATTCCTATCTCCATGTTTGGTCTTACTCCCCTGCCATTTGAAATCCCGATATTCATTAATCGACCTAAGCCTGTAACATCAATTGATTGGAAGGGGCTTCGCTCAAGAAGTTCTTTTTCCATATATTCTGGAAGGAATTTTCCTTCAACATCTTCTCTGCTGAAGCTAAATGTTCCTTGCGTTAAGTCATTAGTTCCAAAACTAAAGAATTCTGCAGTGCTTGCTAGTTCATCTGCAGTCAATGCTGCTCTGACCACTTCAATCATTGTTCCAAAGTTGATATTTAATTTCATCTTGTGTTTTTTCTCCATTTCTTTTTTGATAGAATCGTAAATTTTCTTTATGTGATTCAACTCGGCAATACTGCTGATTTGTGGAATCATAATTTGTGGATGTGCTTTTACTTTTCTTTTTGTTAGCTCAACTAGTGCTTCAAAGACTGCACGAATTTGCATCTCATAGATTTCAGGATATGTTACGCCAACTCTTACACCCCTATGCCCCATCATTGGGTTTACTTCAGCTAATTCTCTTGCTCTTTTAAGAACAATCTCTGCCTTTTTGATTTCACTAGTTTTTTTCTTTGACTTTAATTTCTGAATTCTTTCAACTAGCTCTTCAGGATTTGGAAGGAATTCGTGTAATGGAGGATCTAAAAGTCTGATAGTAACTTCGTAACCCTCCATTGCTTTTAGAATTTGAATAAAGTCACTTTTTTGCAACTTTCCTAATTTCTTAAGAACTTTGGATCTTTCTTGTATATTTTCAGCCATAATCATATCTACAAACAAACCGATTCTGTCACTTGCATTGAACATTCTTTCTGTTCTGCACAGCCCAATTCCACGTCCGCCGAATTTTCTTGCAAGTTTAGCAGCCTCTGGAGTATCAGCATTTGCTCTGATTCCTAATGATTTTGTTTTTTGTGCCCAATTCAAAATCTGCTCAAAGTCTTTTGTTACTTTAGGTTCTACTGTTGGGACTTGTCCGATGAATACTGTTCCTGCACTACCATCAATAGAAATTGTTTCTCCTTCCTTTACGGTTTTACCGTTTGCGACACATGTGTTACTATCATAATTGATTTTCAATTCTGCGCATCCAACAATACATGGTTTTCCCATGCCTCTTGAGACAATTGCAGCGTGAGAGGATTTTCCTCCTAAACTGGTCAAAATTCCTTCTGATGAAAAGAATGCTGGAACATCTTCAGGTTTTGTTTCTTTTCTAATCAAGATGACTTTCTTTCCTGCCTCGCCCAACTCGATTGCTTTTTTTACATCAAAAACTGCAATCCCACTGGCAGCTCCAGGAGATGCGGCTATTCCTTTTGCTAATTGTTTAAAATTCTTAATCTTTGATTGGTCCATTGTTCTGTGAAGTAGTGCTTCTAATTGTTGTGCAGGAATTCTTGTAAGTGCTCTGTTTTTATCAATTAGTTTTTCTTTTACCATGTCAACTGATGTCTTTACAAGTGCTGATGCACTCATTTTTGCAGTTCTTGTTTGTAGCAAGTAAAACTTTCCTTGCTCGATTGTAAACTCAATATCTTGTGGTTCTCTAAAATGCTTCTCTAATGTTTGACAAGCCTTGTTTAATTCATCATAAGATTTTGGCATTGCTTTTTTGAGCAATGCAACATTTTTTCCAGTTCTAACTCCAGCAACAACATCTTCACCTTGTGCATTGATGAGATATTCTCCCTCAAGCTCTTTCTTACCATTATGTCCATTTCTGGTAAATACGACTCCTGTAGCACTGTCTTCTCCCATGTTTCCAAAGACCATGGTTACAACGTTTACCGCAGTTCCATCTGCAATATCTTTGGTAATGTTATTTTTCTCCCGGTAAACTACTGCTCTTTCTCCCATCCAACTCTTGAAAACTGCTTCAATTGCTAATTCAAGTTGCTCATTAGGAGAATCTGGAAATTTCCTTTTTGTGTGGTTTTCACATATCTTTCTGTATTCTGAAACGATTTTCTTTAGCGAGTCAACGTTAAGATGACTATCATCTTTTACTCTTTGTTTTTTCTTTGCAGTTTCAAGAACGTGATCAAATTTTTCATCATTTACACCAAAAACGACTTTGCCAAATAATTGGATGAATCTTCTATACGAATCCCATGAAAAACGTGGATTGTTAGTTTGTGCAGATAATCCTTCTACGGTTTTTTCGTTTAGTCCTAAATTCAAAATGGTGTCCATCATTCCAGGCATAGAAATTGCAGCTCCTGATCGCACAGAAACTAAAAGAGGATTAGAATTGGAATTCCATTTTTTTCCTGTTCTTTTCTCAATTTTTGCTATATTTTTTTTAATTTCAGGAATAAGGGATTTTGGTAATTTTTTGTTATTTTCGTAATATTTTTTACAAATTTCAGTTGTAATTACAAATCCTGGAGGAACTGGTAGTTTCAGATTGGTCATTTCACAAAGACCCGCACCTTTTCCGCCTAGTAATTTACGGTTCTTCCCATCATTTTCATCATAAAAGTAAATTTGTTTCATTTTCTATCTAGGTTATCCAATCAAGATTAGGGGGATTTAAACTAATTTGAACGATAAATGAAGAATATGGCTTTTTTTAGAAAAATGTTAGAAAAATCAACTCAAGCTAATTGACACTCTTCACATTTTTGTATACTTCTTTCTGATCTTGTTTCTAATTCGATCTTGCATTCAGAACAAATGATTCGATTTCTCATGCTATGTTAATGAGAGTAAATTGATTTTAATGATCTTATGTATAGTTTCTAGACTATTAGTTTACACAAATTAAACATCAAAAATCTAAGAGAAGGCTTTTGCAAAGTCTTCAATTATCTTAGACCAATTTTTTGCCTTGACAACCCCACTTGCAACCAAGATTCCTTTTGATCCTAGTTTGATGGCAGCAGAAACATCTTCTCCTGAGACAATTCCAGCTCCGCAAAGAAGTTTTGTTTTGTTTTTGGCTGCATTTACCTCTTTTACTGCTTTTGTAATTAGTTCTGGTTGTTCCTTTGAAACTGCTTTTCCTGAACCAATAAGTTCAGGAGGTTCTATTGCTATATAGTCAGGATTGAGTTTTGTGTACTTTTTGACCTCTGAGACATCTTTTACACATAGAATAGAAATCATTTTCAATTCGCGAAGTTTGGGAACCAATAATGATATTTCTTTAGGAGAAATTCTATGTTCGCTGTGATTAATTAATGAACCTGCAACCTTTGATTTTTTTAATAATTCAGGGACAATAAAACCAGTTGTACTTCCAACTTTGGAGACATCTACATGTTGAGCTAAAATTGGAATGCTGCTTTTTGAAACAAGTCCAATTAGGTGTTGTGGCGGAGCTATAGCTATTTTTATTTTATATTTTTTTGAGATTTTTTCAGCAGTTTTTACAAATCGTAGTATCTTATCACCTGAAATTTCTTCATAGTTTTTACAGTTAATAACAAACATCTTTCTTTGAAAATTTTTGTATTCTATTTAACCCTTGATTAGAAGTCAAACCAATTTAGATTTATCATACCTCTTTTTCATTATCAAAACTGTCATCATTAGAATAATAGCTGCAAGGTTAGTTCCAATAATAAAAATATCAGAAACAATGAATCCATATAGAAGCCAAAGAGCAGCTCCTGCAGAAATTAAAATCATCAGATATTTCGAAACATCTTTGAGACTTTTTGTTTGATAACCCTTCATAATTTGCTGTACCCAGCCTGAAAGAATCAAGATTCCTGCAAGAGTTCCTAAAATAGTAAGAAGTATGTCATCTATTTCCATATTGTTTCAGTTTAATTCCAGAAAAATTCATCCAATCCAGTTTGTTTTGGTTTTCCAAGTATAGTGTCAAAATCCAAATCCATAGAGGAAGTAATTTGGTCTAATGTTGATTCCATAAACTCCATATATTTTTTAGAATCAATTTCTTCTTTTTTGGCAAGCTCAGCTGGTTTTACTCCAGGTTTGTTTAAAATTTTTACATAAGAAATAATATCGCCTTTTTTTACCTCTCTTATTGATTCGAGTTGTTTCGCAGCCCTTATGTGCTGAGGGATAGTTTTGAGATATTCAGACGGAGCCTTGCTAATCATTACATTGAAAGTTAAATCTTCAAGTGGAATTTCTTTATCATTAATTTTTTTAGAACAATCTGCAATTTTAGAGCTGATTTGTTTTTTAGCTCTCTCGAAATCATCCATTGTTTGTACTTTTGATAGGATATCAAGTAATTCGTAAAATAATTTTTTGATAAAACCTGGAGTATGAGACTTTTTTCCTGTTAATCCCTTAACATCTACCTTACCTGCTTTGGTTACGCCAAGATAGTTTTTCTTTCTATTACTCAAAACACAATATCTATAGACCTTATCAATTTCAAGGTCAACTCCATGATCAGCCTTTGCTTGTTCAATTACATCTTTGATTTGTTGTTCTGAGGGATTTTTGATAAAGATAGAATCAGTGTCACCGTATAGTACCTCAATGCCCATCGCTTCACATTTTTTAATGGTTTCAAGAATCGTGTATCGCCCTATTGCTGTAGTGGCTTCAGCTGCAGGAAGAAAATACAAGGGAAAGATTTCTGCACCCATTACGCCATAGCTGGCGTTTAGAATTACCTTAAGGGCTTGGCTGACTACAGTGTATTGTTTACGTTGTTCTTCTGAGAGAGTTTCTTTTTTTGATAGGCTTTTGTAGTAATTTACTCTCAAATCTCGTAAAGAACCAATAATTATTGAGGTCAAACCATTACGTTTAGTGCAAGTCCAGTGATTAGTTTGAGGAATGGCATTTTTCTTGCATTCCTCATGAGAGCAGCGAACGGTTTCATAAGAAAGATTCTTCACCTTGATTATACTTGGATATAGGCTTGCAAAATCCATAACTACTACATCAAAATGAATTCCTTCCTTAGGATCAACGACAAGACCTCCACGATATTTCTTATCTTTGATTACAGCTTCAGACATTACACCTTCTGATCTTTTTTGCAAATCTTCTCTTTTTGGAATTAAGGCATTTCTTTGTCGGTGCTCATAGTAAAGTAAACTTCTAATCCACTGAGATACTCCTAATCTAGCAATATCGTCAATTGGCATTCTGCCAATCCTTGCAATAATGATTAGTAAATTCATCAAAAGATCATGATTGAAACTTGTTAACTCATATGTTAGCAAAGCATCATTGTAACAATAGTTTGCAGTTTGGTAAAGACTAAGATCTGATAAATCAATTCCGTAATCGATTTTTTCTTTTCCCAGAAGTGCTTTTGAAACACTGTTTAATGAAAAGTCAGTATACGATTGGCTAAAGGCATAAATTTGAAATGAGCGATTGGATAAGGTTCTATACAAATCAAGATGAACACCTTTTTTTAGAGTTGCAGAGTCTCTCATCATATAAAGAGGATTATCTTTTTTGCTAATTCCTAGTCTTTCAGCTCGATTGTAAAGGTAAGGTAAATCAAATTCATCACCATTATAGGTAACAACAAATGGAAATTCATCCATTATCTTAAACGCATCAAGAATCATTTCTTTTTCTTTATCTGAATCATAAAATACAATTTTCACGTTTTCAGATAATTCATTTTTTCCTTCTTCCGTATCTTCAGTTCTTAGAACAAAAATTTGATCAAAGTTGTCAGTTCCCTTCAATCCTATTGCAGTGACCTGTCTTTCGGCAATTTTTGGGTCAGGAATTCTACCTATTTCTGCCTCAACCTCAATATCTACGCTTAATCTCTTGATTTTGGGTATGGGTTGATTCAGCAAATCTGCCCATTCTGTAATGAATTCTTTGAATTCTTTAGAATCCACCATGCTTTCGCTATCGACCTTGTCCCAAAGCAAACTCTTCAAGGCGATTTTTACTTCATCAGGAATTTCCAAATCATGTGGTTTTATTTTTCCATCTACAATTTCATAATATTTCCCTACAACTAATGAACGGTCATAAAGATAATTTTCATAATATTTAATGTCAGACTCCCATGTTTCAATTACATTTCTGATGCTCTTTTCTCCTGTGGTGCCACCAATTGCCAAAGGGTCTTCAACAATTATTTTTGAGACATCAATGTTTTCATCTTTGATGAGATCATGCCTTTTTACTCTTTCAATTTTGATAACATCTTCTCTCCCTTGAAGAAAATCTAATTCATCCAAGTCTAGTTTGGAATAACAATATGGTTTATGCCCAATTTCATCCTGCCATAAAATTAATTTTTGTGATTCCGGATCATAAAATTTCAAAATAGCAGAACGAGAGTTGTTATCATAAGTAGCTGAAACCAACATTGATGGGGGCATTGATAAAATTTTTTCTGGTTCTGAAACTTGGGCTTGCATAAAATCACTCAAGGAGAATCATATTTGTTGACTAACTCTTGTGCCCATTTGGAAATTTTGTTTTTATCTAATTGGATTACTTCGACTCCAGCTTCTTTTAGTAAATCAAAATCAGTTTCAGGATATGAATCAAGACATACAAATTTTTTAATTCCAATTGTAATTGCCATCTTTGTGCACTCAAGACATGGAACAAAGGTGGTATACAGTATTGCACCTTCAATTCCGGCCTCAATTCCTAATATGGCACAGTGCATTATTGCATTAGCTTCTGCGTGATTACACAAGCATCTATCTAAGGATGCACCGGATTCAATTTTTCCTTCCATTCGTAGTTGGCATCTTTTACAGCCACCATCAAAACAATTTTTCACGCCTGGAGGTGTGCCATTGTACCCTGTTGCTAACTGCCTATGATTTCTAACAATTACTGCACCAACCTGTCTTGTGAGGCAGTTTGAACGAAGTTTTGCAAGTTCTGCTTGAAGCATAAAATACTCATCCCAATCAGGACGCTCAAAGGATTTGCTCATACAAACAGAAATTATTTGAGCCATATATGAATTCGTTAAATTTTATCTTAAATTATTGTAAAAACAAGGAAAAAGAAACACCCGATCAAAAATAATAATGACTGAATTGTACACAATCTTCTTTAACAACTTCGAAAAGATAACGACATGGCAAGCTATACTGCAGAAGTAAGTGCAATCCATAAAAAATTTCAAAATGCTGTAAAAAGAGCAAAATCAAAGAAATCACTTAACAAAGCATACAGCGTTCACAAAAAAGACCATGAACGTCTTTTGAAAAAGCATCTCAAAGAAGAAACTGCAATGATTGAAAAAGCAAAGAAAAAATTAGAGTAGCAGTTCCTTTTTTGTTTTTTATTTATTTTCCCAAACTTCCGGTTTTACATGAGGGAATAATTTTCTTATTCTTTCTTTATCCAAATTGATGGCCTTTATCCTCTCAGTGAGGTGTTCTATTATTTTGCTATCAGAATTAGCCTCAATTTCATTTTCTAGTTCAAAAATTGTATTGTTAAGTTTTTTATAAAATAGCAAATGATTTTGAAGAGATTCTTTTGATTTATCTACCTCTTTCTCATCCATGACCAAATACAAATCTCATCAAATAAAGAGGTTAAGAAAAATTTGAGAAATTCAGTTTCAACAAAAATAAGCAGAGTCTTAGATTATTACCACCTAATATCAATTCTCTTGTATTAAAATCAAAAAGTGTGTTTGAAAAATTAAAATTTTGTGCCTAATTAGCCATGAATTTCGATAATAACAAATCACTGTCATTCATTTGTCAATGGTATACTACACGAAAACATAAAATCAATAAACCTTAATTGAAAATTACAAAGATTGACGCTAGTTCACCTTGATAAGAAGTATATTAAAAAAGATTCAATTGAAAAAAGAGAATATCAAGTAAATCTTGCAAATCAAGCAATTCAAGAAAATTGTATCGTTGTGTTACCAACAGGTTTAGGAAAAACTGCCATTGCATTGCAAGTGATTTCTGAATTTTTATCTCAGGGAAAAGGAGTTTTATTTTTAGCTCCAACCAGAGTATTAGTAAATCAGCATTATGATTTTCTTAAACAAAATCTTACTATTGAAGACATTGGACTGATTACAGGAGAGGATACTATTCAAAAAAGAACAAAACTATGGAACAATAGTGTAATTTGTGCTACTCCTGAAATCACAAAAAATGATTTAGACAGACAGATTGTTTCACCAGATCAATTTGGTCTGGTAATTTTTGATGAGGTTCACAGAACAGTAGGAGATTATGCATATTCAGGAATTGCCGAGAGAGTGTCTCATTCCAAAACTCGTATTTTAGGAATGACAGCAACGCTACCAAGTGAAAAAGAAAAAGCAACTGAGATACTTACGAGACTACACATCACTTCAGTTGCAGAAAGAACTGAAGATAGTTCTGATGTAAAGCCCTACATCCAAGAGACCAACACAGAATGGGTTAGTGTAGAGCTTCCACCAGACATGAAGGCAATTCAGACTTTGCTAAAACTTGCGCTTGATGAAAGATATGAGACCATGAAAAAATATGGACTTCAATTAAATGGCCAACAGTCGCTCTCAGCCCTGCTTAGAGTACGTCAATTTGTATTAAGACAAAATAAAAGATGTGCAAAGCCTCTTTTCACGGCTATACGCATTCATTATGCCCTTAACATGTTTGAGGCTCATGGCATAACACCCTTTTTGAAATTCTGTGAGAGAACTGCCAAGAAAAAAGGAGTTGGAGTAAAAGAATTGCTTGAGGTGGACCCTAATTTTACAAGAGCAATACAGTTGGCCAAAGTTGCTCAATCAAAAGGAATAGAGCATCCAAAAATTCAAAAACTTGAAGAGATTCTCAAGAAGACTTCGGGAAAAGTTTTGATTTTCTCAAGTTTTAGGGATTCAGTTGATGTCATTTACAACAAGCTTGTAGAAATGGGATATCCTTCAGGAATACTAATCGGTAAAGCGGGAGAAACAGGATTAAAGCAAAAAAAGCAAATTGAAACTGTTCAAAAGTTTAGAGATGGAGAATTCAACATCCTTATTGCAACAAGAGTTGGTGAAGAAGGTCTTGATATTTCAGAGGTCAATCAAGTGATTTTTTATGATAACATACCAAGCTCCATTCGTTTTATACAAAGACGAGGAAGAACAGGTAGAAAAGACACGGGCAAACTAATTGTTTTGATGGCAAAAGACACAATTGACGAAAGATACTATTGGATTGGTAAACGAAAAATGACTGCTGCAAAAGGAATGGGAGAAAAAATGACTCAGACTTTGCAAAAAAACAATTCTAAAAAGACAGGACTAGATGCCTTTCTTTAAGAGTTGGAAAATATTTTTTCAAGTAAAGTTTGTTTTCTTTGGATTGCTTTATTTTTCATTCCAGACTCTAAATGATGAACACTACTACTTTTTCTTTGAAGAAGATTATCTAGCCTAACATCATATTGATGTGAAAGAAATTGTTTAAGATCATTTTTTTCCATTTGGAATTCAGAATTTAGTAGGGTTTCTTGTGCTAGTTTAGATAAGGAGTTGTCTAGATAATCAAGTATTTCATCAAATCCAGATTGATTTAGAACCATCATCCTAGCCTTTTGATTATATGATAACCAAATTCTGACTTTACAGGCTCAGAGATTTCCCCTACTTGTAATTTGAAGGCAGCCTCCTCGAAAGGCTTTACCATTTTTCCTTTAGTAAAATATCCCAAATTACCATCTCTTTTGGCGCTTCCAGAATCAAGTGAAAGATCCTTTGCCAATTTTCCAAATTTTTCTCCTGCCTTTATTCGAGCTAAAATTGCTAGTGCTTCACTTTGTTTTTCTACAAGAATATGCGAGCATTTTATCTTTACCGACATTTGTGTTTTTTAATTATTCCACATCTTTATTGTTTTGCAAGGGAGTTATTTTGAAATTATCTGTTCCACCAGTTTAGTTAGATTATGGATTCGTTTTTCAGAAATTCCAGTTAATTTTGAAAGAAGAGATTCTTTGTATTTTAGTAGATCTTTGGCAATCATAATATTCTGCTGAGAAAATTTTTCTAATTCAACGTGATTAAGATTAAGAATTGTGATAGGGTACAATTTGTAATCTTCAATTATTTTTTCAAGACTTTGTTTTGGCGGATATCTCCAAGAAAATACTTGCTGGCCAATACATTTTGCATATTTTTTTGCCTGAGAAGATACTTTGGCATTACAGACGATTGCTTCTGCCTCAAATTTTGGCAAGGTGTCTAAGAAACGGGCATGAGTATAAAGAGCAACTTTTAATCCAATAAACCCCCCACGGTAGGAATTATGTTTGCATTCTATGAGAAATTTTTTGTTACGACTAATTGCAATTAAATCAATTTCGTGTGTGGCACATTTACCTTTAATTTTACTTCGAATTCCCTTAATTTCCAAACCATAGTGCTGTAAAACATTACCCACATAGTTTTCAAAGGCAAATCCATTAGGACCCAGATTCATAATTGCTTCTTTTAGTTTGTATCTTTGATGGAGACCCCGTCCTCCTTTTTCCTCAGATATTGCATGCAATACTAGTTTGTAGATATTATCAGTACCTATTCCCTGATAAATTTGAGATTTTACTTTTTTTACAATTCTTTGAGCTGTTTGCTTGTCAGCACCTGCTCTCCTACAAGTGCTTAGGATTTTATTTTCATTAAATTGAACTCTGTGTCCATTTGCTTTTGTAATGTATGTCCTTGGTGCTATGACACACAGTAATAGTGACACAAAATTAAATTTTTTTCATGTTAATTTTGTAATAAAAATTTCATGATATCACAATAGCCTCAAATTTTTTGATTTTGTTCATTTTGAACAAATCGAATTTTGTGTGTATTCTCTTGTACATACTTTAGTTTAACATAATTTTTCTCAGAGAAATTTTGCTTTGATTGGTCTCAGAATTTCTAAAGAAAATCTTAGAAAAGGTATTTTTGCTGTTATTGCAACATTATTTTTTGTCTCAGTTGGAATAACAGTAGACCAATCCGCATTTGCATACAATGAATCACTTGACAAAAAAGAATACATTGATTTTCAAAAATATACAGGTAACAGATTGCTTGTTTTCAACGATACCAGAATAGATTATTGCATAACACAAAACGAACAAAATCCATACTATAATCAAATTGCCAAGGATGCCGTTCAAACATGGCATGATAGAATTGTAGAGGTAACAGGAAATTCTAAAGTTTGGGATATGACTATGCATGTATTTCCAAATGATGAATCAATTTGTGATGGGTTTGTAAATTATCTTGATACTCCAAATGCAGCATATTTTCAGATGTTAGGAGTTGCGGGATTTAGCCATCCTCAAACACCAGCAGCCAATGTCACCATCTATACAAATGATTATCAAAGTACACTTTTGCAAATGGCTGAAAATGACGAATCCTTTTGGAATGAAATGACCATGGAGAAATTTCAAGATATTGTAAAAAATGGAGATCATGAGCAATTTGATAATGACATGATCAAGCGAATTACGTTACATGAAATTGGGCATTCCCTTAGTTTGAATCATCCTAAGACAGAAGGAAGTCTTGCCGAGGCCCCAGGAATTATGGGCTATGACATGTCTTATAATCAAATTGACGACGATGAAGTGATCAATATTGTAAAAGCCTATCCTAATGGATTCTCAAAAGTCTCAAAAGCACCATCAATTAACTTGAATGGAGATAATCAAAAACAAGTATTCACAGTAGGAGAGGTGGCAAATCTTACAATTGAGCTTCCAAACAAGAAAGGAAAACTAGCTCCATCTGGAATCGAAGTTTACATCTTCCCTGAAGGGGCAACTTCTCAAAAAACTGAAAAAGCACCAATAAAGATAATCAGAATTGAAGGTCAAAAACAAATTGTCAATAATGGAGGATATTTTACAGACATTCATTCAATTATGACCCACTGGGGTTCCTCAACCAAAGTTTTGTCAATTCAATTCAAAGTCATAAAAGAATTTGATAGCGCAGACATGATCGTAATTGGTCATAATGTAGGAGGTTTTGAGCAACAATGGTTCTTAGAAGATGCCCTTTCTGCAAAAGATGCCTTGTTTTCTAATTTGCTATTAGACTTTGAAACTACTGAATACAAATTCTACTTGATGGGCTCAAATCCAAATAGAGTGATTGAAAAGGAATCAGCCTTCAAGATTCAACAAGAAAATTCATACAATGAAGCTTTGGGAGAATGTTTAACCCAAAAGAACATGAAAAAATGTTCTGATGAAATAAAATTTCAAGACTTTAAACCAGACACAACACCAAAAATCTGGATGCCTTAGAGAAATTTAGCTAAAATACTTCTTTTGGTCTATATTCGCCAAATACTTCTCTGAAAGTATTACTAATTTCTCCAGTAGTGGCATAGGCTTTTGCAGAAGTAATGATGTATGGCATTAAATTCTCATCAGTTTCTGCAGCATCCTTCATTTTAGATAAAGCAGATTCAAGTTTCTTTTTGTCTCTTGATGCTCGTAATTTCTTTAGAGCCTTCTTTTGTTGAATCTCAATTCTATCGTCAATTCTCAAAAGTTCTGGTTGCTCTTCTTTTTCTGAATACTTGTTCACACCAACAAGAATTCTATCTCCCTCATCAGTTTCTTTTTTGAGTCGGTAGGCGTTTTGCCTAATTTCTGATTGGAAGAAACCTTTCTCTATTGCCTTGACTGAGCCTCCCATCTTTTGTATTTTCTTCAGATATTTCCAAACTCCATCTTCAATTTGGTCACATAATTCTTCTAGATAGTACGAACCAGCCATGGGGTCAGCAGTTTTAGTCACGCCGCTTTCATGAGCAACAATTTGTTGAGTACGGAGTGCAATTTTAGCAGATTCTTGTGTGGGAAGAGCTAGCGCCTCATCACGGGAGTTTGTATGGAGTGATTGAGTTCCACCCATCACGGCTGCCATTGTTTGGATGGCAACACGAACAATATTGTTGTCGGGTTGTTGTGCAGTTAATGATTCTCCACTAGTTTGAGTATGGAACTTTAATTGCATAGAGCGGGGATTCTTTGCATGAAACATTTCTTTGAGAATTTTTGCATAAACTTTTCTTGCAGCCCTAAACTTTGCAACCTCTTCAAAAAATTCTATAGTACAGCAAAAGAAGAATGAAAGTCTAGGTGCAAAGTCATCAATTTTGAGACCTCGGTCTATGCATGTTTGAATGTAAGCAATTGCATTTGCAAGTGTAAAAGCAACTTCTTGTGTTGCAGTACATCCTGCTTCTCTCATATGATATCCCGAAATAGATACCGGGTACCATGAGGGTACCTTTTCAGCACAATATCCAATCATATCTCCAATTAAACGCATTGAGGGCTGAGGAGGGTAAATGTAGGTATTTCTTGCAATGTATTCTTTTAGAATATCATTTTGAGTTGTTCCTCTGAGTTGTTGACTTGTGAAACCTTGAGATTCCCCAACTGCAATATAATATGCAAGTAATGTGGAAGCTGTTGAATTGATTGTCATTGAGGAGCTTACCTTTCCAAGAGGAATTCCATCAAAGGCAGTCATCATATCTTTAAGAGATGCAATTGATACGCCAACTTTTCCAACTTCGCCCTCTGCTTGAGGAGAATCAGGATCATATCCTATCTGGGTAGGAAGGTCAAAGGCCATACTAAGTCCGGTCTGTCCCTTTTCAAGCATGAATTTGAATCGTTCATTGGTAAGTTTTGCATCGCCAAATCCAGAGTATTGACGCATTGTCCAAAATCTATCACGATACATTCCAGGATGAATTCCTCTGGTGAATGGATATTTTCCAGAATCTTCTGTTGTTCTCTTTTTAGAAGATTTTTGATAAATACGTTTTACAGGAAAATTCGAATCAGTGAAAATCTTTTTTTCTGGCGCCTTTGATTTTGTGGGTTTTTTTGTTGCCATGTTTCTCACTTTACCAATGATTTTGTAATTTTATCTGCTGCCTCAAATGGATCAATATCTTTTGACTGGAGCTTTTTTAGATATTTCGAAAATGTTTTATCAGAAGCAAGCATGTCATCCATTTTTTCTCTTATGTTATTTAAAACGATATCCTTAAGTTCAGTTTCAAGACGTTGCCTATCTTTTGCTTCTTTTGATTTTTGCTTTTCTTTCATCATATCTTTTAGAGTTTTAGCAAACTGAGTGATTCCAGTATTTTTTTTAACTGAGGTCTTGAGAATTATAGGATTTCTTTCAGTTGCACCGATAAAGTCGCGTACGGCATCAAATAGTTGATTTGTTCCATCCAAATCACTTTTGTTAACAAGGTAAATGTCACCAATCTCTGTTAGTCCAGCTTTAATTGTTTGAATGCTGTCTCCAGTATGAGGATTAAAAACTACAACTGTAATATCAGCAATGTTAGAAATTTCTACTTCTGTTTGTCCAGCTCCCACACTTTCAATTATTATGGGATTAAATCCCGCATACTCTAAAACTCTAATACTGTTTCTCAGTGATCTGGAAACTGCTCCAGTTGCACCTCTTGATGCTATACTTCGAATATAAGTTCCGGAGTCAGTGGATTCAGTCATCCTAACTCTATCTCCCAGTATTGCGCCACCAGTGACATGACTTGTGGGGTCAACAGCTAAAACGGCAGGTTTTGTGCGTAGTTTTTTCAAAGCAACTGAAGTTTTGTTTATGAGTGAACTTTTACCAGCTCCGGCAGGTCCTGTAATTCCAATAACCATGGATTTACCAGTTTCTTTGAAAATTTTCTTTAGAAGTTTTTTTGATTCAGGTTGATCATTTTCTACAATTGTTATAGCCTTTGCGATTGCGCCTCTCTTACCCTTTTTCAAGTCAGAAAGTATGTCCATGAAATTCAGTTTTTGATGGTGCAATAAAATCTTGTGTATTATCTATGGTTTTCCATAAATGATTGGGGCTGGGCTTTCTCCTGCTGGACGGATTTCTGTTTTAATAGATACCTTGCCGTATTCCTCATGATCAATTAATAACGTGACAGGATGGACCTCCCATCCGTATTTGGGAGGAATAGGAAAATCAATTGTTTCGACAAATTCCGAATCAAGATAAGTTCGTTGAAAGGATTCTTCCATTCCAAGTACTTCCAATATTACAGCATTGGTTTTTTCTGATTTGTCTGCAAATCTAATTTGGATATGATTTTCATCAACAGATTCTTGGTTTTCAAAATAAACTGCTTCTATGGAGAACGTAGATTTAAGCTGGTCTTCATTCTGGTCTCCGCTAGTCAATAATAAGAGGGCAAAAATAGTCACCACTCCAAGGGCAATAGGAGCTCCAAGTTTTTTAGCCATTTTTGAATTCTTTTCTCATGTTTTGAAGGAATTTTGAATTAATTCTTATTCTTTCAAGAGTTTGCACTTGAGTCCTTTCTGTTCCTGGGGTGGGGTTTTTCTTAAAGAATTTTTTTATTTCAGACTCCATTGAGTCGTCTGCAACCCCAGAGATGCTTGCAACAATTCTGTTGAAAAGAGGATTTCCATGACCAACTTTTTTGTTTAATCTTGTCCAATTCTTCTTTAACCATGGCCACAAAACTTGTTTTCCGTAAGGATTCATCGATACTCTCATTATTGGTAGCTGCATGTTTTGAGAGCGAACTTGAGAAGTTTGGGAAAAGTCAAGAGTTTTTTTGAGCAATTTTTTGTCTTTAAATCCACACATTGCACCTAAGAATCGAAGTTTTTCTTCCATTGTTTTAGAAGTTTTGTATAACTTTACAAATTGGGAATGTGTTTTGGTATTGCCATTCCACGCTATTACAGAACATACAGGTTCAATCAAATCTGGAGAAAGTGATCTTGGAGATTTTAAAAATTTCTCAAATCTTTTTTTGCATTCATCATAAACCTCACTATCATCCATTTTACCCAAAGTGGATATTGCAAATGAGCGAAGTAAGGCATCGGTATGTTTGTCAGTTTTTTGTGGCTCCCACCCCAACTTGGATAATATTTTTCTTAAATAATTAATTCCATATTCTTTGATTTCTTCAGAAAACTTTTCATCAAAGCATCGAAAATACAAGGAAGAAAGATTATGACCCACATTAATTGAGGNNCTTTTTCATTTCCTGACACACATAGAGAATACAAATCGTTTTGAATGGCCCATCTGTCAATTGCAGGAATTTGTTTTTGATCAACAAGTAATTTTAGGTCAAGTAACATTCCATCATCATATTTTACTCGATAGAATCCTTTTCTGCCAAAATTTACTATAGCTCCAATAGTAGATTTTGGTATTTTTAGGGATACAGATTTTTTAGAGAATAATTTTGTAATAGTCTTATCAGATGTTCTAATAGAAAGAGGAATCTGCCAACAGCCTTTTGCAAATTTCTTGTTGTATTCCATTAGATATCGAGACTGTTTTAGGCGTAAATTACTGCCATTTTGGGCTGCTTCAACAAGTGGAAATCCAGGCTGTTTGAGCCAGCTGTTAACCATTGAACTAACAGGTTGTTTTGATGCCTTTCCAATAGCATCCCACAAATCTTGGCCCTGAGCATTTTTGTATTTGAATTTTTTAAGGTATGCCTTTAGTCCCTTTCTAAAGTTTGGTTCACCTACAAAATTTTCAAGCATTCTTAGGATACAGCCACCCTTATCATAAGAAATCGCATCAAAGATTTCTCTAATTTCTGCAGGAGAATTAACTTTGACATCGATTGGATGAGTTGTTTTCAAGGAATCAAGCCCCATTGCCACATTCATTGCATCTTCAACGAATTGATTCCACAAATCCCATTCAGGATAAAATTTATCGACAAATTTTGTCGCCATAAATGTTGCAAAACTTTCGTTAAGCCACAAATCATTCCACCATTTCATTGTTACAAGGTTTCCAAACCATTGGTGAGCGATTTCATGGGAGATGACTTCGGCTATGAATTGTTTTGTTCTAGTGGAAGAGGTATTAGGGTCATACAACAAAATTGTTTCTCTAAATGTAATAGCACCCCAATTCTCCATTGCTCCAGCTGCAAAGTCAGGAACTGCAATCAAATCAAGTTTAGGTAGAGGATATTTTATTCCAAAATATTTTTCATATGATTGGAGTAGTTTTTTTCCTAAATCAAGTGCATATTTTCCTTTTGATTTATTTCCCTTTGTTGTAACAACACGAATTTGGATTTTCCCGATTTTTCCTGTAAGATATTCAAATTCTCCCACGCCAAGATAAATCAAGTATGTTGACATGATAGGAGTTTTTCCAAATTTGTAAAGGGTCTTGTTTCCTTGTTTTGTTTTGGATTTTATTGGCATGTTTGAAATTGCAGTGAACTTATTGTCTGCCTTTATTGATATTCCAAAGGTAGCTTTTGCTTCAGGTTCATCCCAACATGGAAAAGCTCGTCTAGCATCTGCAGCCTCAAATTGAGTCGTTGCAAGATACTTTGTTTTGTTTCCTTGTTGGTATTGACTACGATAAAATCCCAGGAGTCTATCATTGAGAATTCCTTGAAATTCAAGGTAAATTTGTGCCCTGCCCTTAATTTTCTGGCTTAAATTTATGTGAAGTTTCTCGTTTTTTTCATCAATTTTTGTACTAGAATTAACCTCTTTTCCGTTTGTTACGATGCACTTTTTGATTTTGATTTCTGCACAATCAAGGGAAATTTTCTTTGTAGGTCGTTTGCAATCTATCAGAATAGTTTCAATCCCATCAAAAGTGAATTTTGATAGATCAGGCTCAAATGTAAGATCATAATGTTTAGGAGTTACGTCCACCAATGAGGTAATTTTGTTCGGGTTTAAGTAGATTTTCCATCAGTTTAATCAAAAGCAGACCTATAGTCAGTTTATTATCCTGTAAATTTATTTGAATTTTAAATGATTCAAAAAATAATCTTTGGATCCCTTGCGGCAATCAGCATAGTAGGATTAATCGGAATTCCAATGGGAGACCCTCAGTTTATCGCAAATGCAATAATTCTTGAATCAACATTCATAGCACTTGCCGTAATTTGCTTGCGGAGATTAAAACTAGTCTTAATTCCAAGCATCATAATATCAATAATCGTAATAATAGGAAATACGGCCTCGCCAAAACACATGACCATAATGACTTCATTTACTCCAATTGAAAATGCGATTGTTCTAATAATTGGAGGATATGTTCTTCAAGGATTATTACTAGTTGCAAGTTCGATAGGATTAGCAAAAAGNNAATCTTTGAAAAAAGATTTTTTATAGTTTTTAGAATTTTTATCTGCTATTCGTAAAGGTTCAGGATACCATTGATTCTTCAGAGTCAATTCGGTAACTAGTTTTGTTGCAGTATTTAGATTAATTTTGTGACCAATGCTCACAAAAATTTCCTTGTGATTTTTTATTCGATGACCAATAATTTTTCCATCTAATTCTATTTTTTCATTAGCCTTGATTTTTCCACATAGCAGTTTTTTTGCAATTCCAATAACGGGCTTGTCAAATTTTAATCCCACATAACACGCCAATCCGCATTTTCTAGGATGAAGCTGCCCGTTACCATCTACTAAAAGAATATCAAAATCTGTCTTTAGTCGTTTCAAGGTTTGCAAGATTGGTTTTGCCTCTCTTAACATAAAAAATCCAGGCACATAAGGAGTAGAAACCTCACAACTTGAGTTTTTAGATTCTAAAATTTTAAGAGTTTTTCTATCTAAAATTACTGCTGAACAATAGGCCTTCTTCTCATCATAGGAAACATCAACGCCACATATTTTTTCAATTTTTAATGGAAGGACGTTTTTTGTAATAACTTTTTGTGCTAGTTCATCTTGAAGTTTCTTTATTTTTTCTAGTCTCAATAAACAACAAAAATGTATTAAAAAAATATTTTTTTCTATTCAGGTTTATTTTGATATCATATTAAAATAAGCTTAAGGCTTTTTGCACAATTTTTTCTGCATCAGATTTCTTTTCAGCAGAAATCAATAATGAGTATTTTTCCATGGGTAACGTTATCATTGTGACTTTTTTTCTTCTAGTAACTATACTATCAATTGAACCAAGGGATTCATCCAAATCTTTTGTTAGTAAAACTTCCAAAGCATGCTCTAGACTAATTTTATGCTCTTCTTCATCAACTAGGGGAGTAATTCCTGGTTTGTAACCACCGGCAATCTGTCTTCCCATATTGTTGATAAATCCAACAAATCTTACATCTGGTTCATTTAAGAGCAAATTACATTTTTTTTCTAATGATTGAGTTTCATTAGGTTCTTGACTCATATTTTAATCAGATATTATGCCTAAATAAATGAGTTATTCATTTTATGAAATTAAAATCATCTATTAGTTATTTGTAAAAACAAAGCTTGTCAGAATTGGGGGGTTTTGATAGACGAAAATCAAATAAACCCTTTAAAGGATAGTAATATCAGTCCAAAACATGAAACAAAAAACTGCATCTCGAAAAATCAAAATTTTGGTTGCAAAGCTTGGCCTTGA
>JABAOH010003138.1_pt1 | contig 22799 bp, 21 predicted proteins | sample 7062181 | NCBI WGS metagenome assembly JABAOH01 (sample SAMN14538630, study PRJNA623070) | marine sediment metagenome | biome: marine biome [ENVO:00000428]; feature: marine pelagic biome [ENVO:01000023]; material: deep marine sediment [ENVO:00002113]; isolation source: pool of 5 deep marine... | reverse complement strand
GCCCCACCTGACCCGGTGAAGGAAGAACCACAGCAGCGCCACCATGCCGAAGGCAGCCGGTACGACGATGAGCCTTTGGTAGCCTATCTGAGCGCCGGCGATCGTTGCTGCCCCCATATACGGGGTGGGAATATACCGCATTAAACCGACCCCCCAGATTTGTCCCACAAGGACCTGTATGATAAAGGCAAGTCCCGCAGTTGCCATAAAACCGGCCAGGACGTTTTTCCGTGTGGGTCTGAAAATGAATCGCTCGGTCATTAACCCGATCGCAGCGACGATTGGCAAAGCTGCCACTACCGAGACGGGAAAGGGCAAACCACCCAGGGCGTGGAGTACGTACACCACATAGGCTCCCACCATGAAGAACTCGCCATGGGCGAAATTCGCCATCTGCATGACGCCGAAGGCCAAAGCCAGGCCGACAGCTACTGTGGCATAAATCGCACTTGCTACCACTGAATTCGCTATGCTTTGGACGAGGGTTGCGACGTCCATAGGTCTGCTCCTAAACCAGAAAAGTTATTGCTTTCGATACTGGGGCGGCAAAGAAGCCGCCCCATGTTATCGTCGGTTTACTTCCGTTGATCCCACATCTGTCCCTTCTCTCTCACGACCGTGATGATTTTATCTTTTCTCGATTCAAACCACTCTTCAAACCTCACCTGGGCTTGTATGCGCTTCGTCCCGTTCCTGATTTCGTTGATAGGAATCGGAGGCGATATCATGTTATCGATTCCCCACATGTCCTTCCCATACATCACGGCCGGCCCCAAGATGGTGGGAATCGACTTCTCAGCCCGGAGCGCCTCAAGAATCTTGTCGGGGTCGAAAGTACCGGCAAGCTGGGCGCCGTGAGCCCAGACTCTAAGGGTGATCACGTGATCCCAGTCGATCCCGGTGATGTGGCGGTGAACGTCTTCAGGGGCTCCCGGACCGTATCGCTTCATCCACTCCTTGATAAAGTCGTGCTGATGTGACGGCTCGCCCCACCAAGGGTCGTCGAAAAGAGGAAAACTGTCTGTGCCACCCTCGGCATACTCAACAGGTACCTTCTGAAGAACCGCCTCAACATCGCAGTAGTTTTGCGATATGATCCCCTTGAAGCCCTGGAGATAGAGCTGTTCCCAGATCAGGGCAACAAATGTCGGATAAGAGAGATTGAGGCTGACAACGTCAGGCTTGGTGGCCAGAATGGCCGTAACGATCGGGGCGAAGTCGGTCGTCTCCAGTGAATAATGTTTGTCATACACAACGTCCCATCCTTCGGCATAAGCGGATCCGACCTCCCATGCCTGGCAGGTACGGCCGATTGTGTCATCCTGAGAAACTACCGCCCATCTGTTCAGTTTTGGGTCGTTGAATTTGTGATACCAGGGCCGTAGCATATCGATTCTAGGAGTAACGTCCCCACCGCCTATCAGGTAAGGTCTGTCAGGCTTGATGTCGGTCGAGATCAGCGTGGCGTAGAAGACTTTCTTCTTCGTGAGGAAAGGATGTGTCGCGTCGGCAGGGTTTCCACCAATAGCACTGATAAACTTGACATCGTGTTGCAAGACCAGCTGCCTGGCACCCTGCAGTGCCTTGCTACCGATAGCTTCATCGTCGAAGGCATACTGTTTCAGCGGGTACCGGGTGTCTCCGACCAGAAGCCCTCCCTGGGCGTTGACCTCATCGATAAACATCTGGTTTCCCGTTAGGCCGGGGAGTCCCCACCCAGCGTCGGGCCCGGACAATGCCGCCAGAAACCCGATGTTTACGGTTTCCCCCTTTTTTACTTCAGCATGGGCAGTGCCGCTGCTCGCCAGGAGCCCACCTTCAACGAGCACTGGAGCTGCGGCTGCCGCCTTTAAGAATTCTCTTCTCGTAATAGCCATTATTTCACCCTCCAAAATAGGTTTAGTCCCCCCTTGTTCAGAACCGGAATTTTCCTTCGGACTCATTCACCTCCTTTCCGTCGAAAATTGTGTGAACGGCTTTGCTACCACAGTAAAACATATTAGTCAATAATTCTTCGGTGAAAATGAGAACCGACGTGGTAGGTGGATGGCTTCTACCACAATGTACCATAGGATGTCAAGAGTTTCTTAGGCCTGGAGTGACTCCGTTTTTTCACGCACCATTCCTTTATGATTTGGAGTTTGTTGAAAAGCTCCGATCGCTCCTGCGCTATTGGGGTGACCCGATTCCTGCCTCTGGCGGCACAGGTGGGGACGGGCCCTTGTCCAATTCCTTTGGACCACTTGTACCGAAGTCATTTCCAGAGGTTTCACCAGAAAGTGGAAAGGACGCTCTAAACTAAGAGTCGTTGTTCGTGGTCCGTCGTCCGTGGTTTGTGGCAAAAAAACTAGGATTTACCTGACCACGGGATTCAAGTAACGGGCTCACGGCATTTCACTTTCAGTCGAATGAATTGAATTGGAAGTTACAACTGACCACTGACAACGGACAACTGACAGGACCAAGAAAAAATTTCTGAGCAGCGAAGAGCGCTCCTTTTCCTCATTTAGTAGACCAAAAGCGAGAAAAGGGATTTCGCATGGACAGTCGCGTTGTCCTCTGACTATTTGGTGAATCTCCAATCAATAGGGGAGACGTATCAGGTGGGTATACAGATAGGCCCCAGTGTTCTAAGAGACTGGATCTGTCGTCCTAAAAGCAGAGCGTCCCCTCCGCTTTTGTAGCGAGGACTATCAGGTTCATCGCACCCGCCGCCTTTACCGAGGGAATAAGGTTGTCCTCTGCAATGTTCTTGTTCGCCATCGTCTGTGTGCAGCATTGAATCTCAACGCCCAGTTCCAATGCCTCCTCGAGTCTCTGGGCAAGAGTCGGCACACCGGGCTCAGGACGTTCGTTTTTCTCTATTGCGCCCTTTACCATGATGTCGACTCCATTCTGGAGACAGAAAAGTACTGTTTTGAAATTGGCTGCTGCAGCCAGCGACGCGAACATCAATGCTGAACGGGCATTCGCAATTTTTTCAAAACCTGTCACGCAAAGAACAACGAACAGTTTTTCCGGTTCTTTTTCCGTCGATTTTTTCGATTGACGTGTCTTCGTATTAGGCATAGGCAGGTTTACCATTCCTTTCATAATAATTATATAGGGTTTTGATTAGAAACGGGTAGGCGGGGAATCCGATAAACTACAAGAAAGTTCATGAGATTGTGAAATGGATACTTCCGAAGAACTCCTTTCCGATGACTGAAGTTCACCAAGCATTGGTCGAAGTCTCACCATTCGGAGAAATCCAGTAGCGGATCACTTATCTGAAAAGGCTGTCCGTTCTGGAACGTCCTTTAGATGGATGTGATTATCCTCAACATGGGCCATAGTTGGGCGGGTTTTCGGGAGGTTCGGGCAACACGGTAACGGGAAGCCAGGTGCAGGCCATAAGACCTGCACCCGGTTTCGTTCTTGAACTCTAGTATATGCCACGGTTGAACTTCGGCGGCTCGAGATACTCCCACTCTTCCCCTTTTTGTATCTTCTGGGCAAGCTCAACACACTTTACCGCATATTCAAAGGCATAGGGGATACCCGGGCCGTTTGGAACAAATCCAGCGAGGATAGTCCCTACGGCGGCTGCCTCAAAGACCTCCTCAACGGTGGCCCCTGCCTTGATCGCAGGAAGGACGTGGATGATGCACCGTGGTGACATATAGGCAACTCCCCCTGCCATAAAAATCAATTCCTTCACTTTCCTGGAAAGTGCTCCATCTCCCCAGAGAGACTCGTAAAAGTCTGCAAAAGTCTTCCCCGCAGTTGGGTTCAGCTGATTGATAACCTTGAACATCCTCGGCGTAAAAAGCATGTGCTCTTCCATATACTTGTTCGCTTCGTCTGGGGTTAAGTTTTTCCCTTCTCCCATGATCTCCTCCTTACTTGATTGTTTGACCCTAAGGTCAGAAATCACAACGTGTTTTTGACATGCTTCACTTAGCTAAGACCGGATACCATTCCTATCTCCACTCACCTCCTCCCTCTATGGGTTGTTACGACTTAAAGCGTCCACTCCCTTGCGACCTCAATAAACTTCTTGATGTTCTCGTAAGGAACGGTTGGTGGTATATCACAGCCTGGCATTAGGGCAAAGGCTCCGTCAGTTCCGGCCGTCTCGATGATTCTTTTGCACGTCTCTTCAACGGTGTCAACACTGCCTTGGAGCAATACCTCAACTGGGGCAACATTGCCCGCAAAACAAATCTTTCCGTACAAGATCTCTTTTGCCTTTGCGATGTCTGTCTTGTGATCGAGGCTTATGCAGCTTGCACCGGTCAAGGGAAACAATTCCAGTCGGTCGGTCGTGTCGCCACAAATATGAAGGAGGGTGTAGATGTTCTTTGACTTCGCCCAGTCGGTCAACTTCTTTAGGTATGGCAACGCAAACCTTTCAAATTGCATTTTTGATATCAAATCTCCAGATGCGGTTGGGTCAGCGACTGAGAGGACCTCGAGGGTTCCATCATCGACGAGAGGTTCGTAGAGGTGGATCAGTAGGTTGGTTGTGAAATCGAGGAGTTTTTCTACCAAAGCAGGTTTCTTGAAAGTTGCCTTCATCATTGGTTCTTCACCAAGAAATCTCGCTCCGAGGGTAAAAGGCCCCCAAACCGTCATGGTTACGACATGCCTGTTTCCTATTTTTTCTTTTGTCCTTCTCAGAGCCTTTTTTACCGTGTTTATGACCTCATTCTTATCGACATCCTTTATATTCAGCTTTGCAATGTCTTCTTCTGTACTGATGAGTGCCTCCTCCAGGTCAGGGGCCCCCCTCTCGAGGAATTTAATCTTTCCTCCAAGAGCGGCGGCATGGAAATTGTTATACCCTGAGCCGACGTACACGATGTCGCATTGAAGCTTTTCACTCGAATCAACGAGCATCTGAGTCATCTTTTCAGCATCCTCTGAGAGATCCTTGAAGGTTGATCCCCAGTTCTTAATACTCCACATTCCTCCACCAAAAAGAGTGACCGGAACCCTTTCGGGCTTCCCCCCCTCGAAGGCTTTTAGAATCACCTCTTTTGGTTCCATAGAATCCTCCTTTCAGCTCCTCCGGCGCGGTCCAACACTGAACGGCGTGGAGGTTTGCCTGATAAGTGCTTAGGTGGGCTAATTGGAAATGCCTCGGATGAAGCTGGCGAGATGTCTTAAGCCGGCTTTCCGATACTAGGCCGTTTTCTATCCGCTCGAAATTGGGACCAAGGCCTAAACTAGAGTTCCCAGCACCGATCGGAATCTCCGCAAAAGACAGGACGGATCGAAAACTGTGCGGGAAGATGATCTTTCCGCCAGATTTTCTCCTCTTTTTGCGGCGAGGGCTATATATAACGGTGTGGCGTGTTTGTCAAATATTTCTTTGCCTTTAATTTTCGGGGCATTGAAGGCCACATGCCATGTGAGATGGTGGAGGTCCTTTTGAGGTTACAGATGGTGCACAGGATGCTCAGAGATTGGGATCGTAAATCAGATACTTTTTGGGGCAAAATCCTTCAGAGGGAGAATTCTAGGTTTCCTGGGGGGAAAGGGACGCAGACCTGAGTTGGGTGAATTAGAGAAACTGATCCTTTCTTATTTTTGTCTCTCCAAAACCGGTGACAGGGAATCGCCGACCTATCTCTCAGACTCGAATCGGTAGGAGGTCCATGGCAACACCAACCCCAGGCCGGTTAGGGCATAGGCAATGATCGTCGTTGAAAAAGCCGGATGCACACCCCACAAGAAAGGTCTCTTGAGGCTTAAGAGTATACCCAGTATTGCCACGACAAAAATAATTGCAGAGCCGATTCCCTTTTTCAGCTTTCGTGGTGAAAACCAGGCAGCCAGTAGAGGTCCAATGAAAAGAGCTCCAGGGGCAACGAAAAGCAGGACCAGCATGATGATTTCCTGCTGTGCTGTCATTGCGAGCAACCACGCAAGAACACCATATAGAAGAGAGACAATCATCGAATAGGCGAATACCCTCCTATCAGCAGCTCGGGGGTTGATGTAGCGTTGATAAATATCCCTTACAAACACTGTCGCCGAAGAATGAATCCAGGAGTCGGCGCACGACATACAGGCCGCGATAATTGCCGCGAGAAACATGCTTCCCACGAGAGGGGAAAAACTGGAGAGCATGACTCTGGGGACAGCCATTGCAGGATTGATTTCCGGAAGGGTGATCCGGGCAATCAGACCAGCAAATATGGCCAGGAAGCCGATTGGAAATATGAGGAGGCCGGCGATGATTCCTGACCATTTTGCCTGACGAGGGGTTTCGACGGAAGCGGACTTCTGGATCCACGCTTGGCTTATAAATCCAAACATCAACAAAACACCGAGATACGCTGTCAGTCGGACAGTCCCTATGGCAGACCACGAGCCATGACCGGCTGGGAGCTGAGCCAATATGGTCCCATACCCACCAAATTTCATGACAGAAAAAATCGCCAGTAGGGTTAGCCCCAGATAAATGAAGAGCATTTGAAATGAATCCGTGTAGCCTAGGGCCCACATGCCGCCAATCATGACATACGTAATCAACACAAATGCCGCGATGGTGATAGCAACCCCCTGCGAGATCCCTGTTAGGGCAGAGAGAATCAGTCCTGCCACCAAAAACTGAGCTGCTGTTGGCGGGATAAAGATAACCATACCAATGACGGCTACCATGAGTCTCGCACTCGGACCATAGTAGCCCTCAAGCATTTCGGGGATGGTGTACTTTCCGGACTTTCGGAAGCGAGCAGCAGCGATCCACATGCTGGCCAGCAAACAGATCCCAAGAATGGTTGGGTATAGAACCCCTGAGATTCCAATGGAGTACCCGAGTTCCCCGACACCCACCGTGACTCCAGAGCCGACCAGGGTGGCCGCAATACTCAGTGATGCCATCCACGGCGGCATCTTTCGTCCCGCCAGGGCAAAATCCTCGGAACTCTTGGTACGAAGCCTGGCGAGAACACCCAACGCCATACATACAGACAGATAGATGATCACGATTGTCAGCGTCATATCCGTTCCCTATGGGGTTTGATGACTACGTCCTTTGGAAATTGGCCAGAATATAAGAGGAAAAGCCCCGGTGTGTCAAGGAGAGAACCTTCAGACTAGCCCCTGAGCCCCTCTGTTGATCTAGAGGGTGGCGAATCGGTTATTGGGCTGAGCAAGACCGTTGGGTTTTCGAGAATCTTCAGTCCTGACTGGACCCATGCATGTCTCCCATCTCTCTCATGTGTTGCTCGCTTTGTATCGGGGTCGATTCCGGAGATGGCCGGTGAACGGACAGAAGAAGAATGATCGTGACTATCAGAATGAGAATAATCGACCCAAGAATTATAGCCCACTTTCGAACCGCAGGATCAGAGAATCTGGAGGAAAAGAGAATTTGACCGATTCTTCGTCTCTCTTCCTCACTCTTTTCCTGAAAGCATGCAAGAACAAAAATCAAATCGGAAAGTCGGTTAAGGTACTTCAGGACGTTGGGGTTTTCAATCAGGTTCTCACTTTTTGACTTTACAACGAGACGCTCCGCCTTTCGAACGCTCGTCCTGGCCACATCCATTTGAGATGAGGTCTTTTCCTGCCCAAAGGCCACAAACCCTGGAGGAAGGTCTAAGGCCTCTTCCAGGTCATCGATGAGTTTTTCCAACCAACGTATTTCCACGTCGGAGATGGCTCTCTTCGGCGGCCTCCCGCTCTTAGGAACAGAAAGCTCGCCCCCGATGATGAAGAGATGTTTTTGGACCTGCAGGAGAATTCGTTTGATTCGTTTTTCTTTTGAAGAAGCCCGAGCCAGTCCGAGTTGGGCGTTAGCCTCATCGAGGGTTCCGACTGCTTCAGTTACCGGATGGTATTTGGGAACCCTCTCACCTCTCAAGAGACTGGTATATCCGGAGTCCCCTTTTTTGCTGCTGATGCCCATCTAGAGATCCATCTGAGGATTACCGATTTGTCCGCGACAGATTCTATCTTCTTTGTCTTGGTAGGCTGACTAGCCGCGGAAGAGGAGTCTATTATCCGAAACAACGCCGGAGCTGCCCTGCAGGAAAGACGAAATCTTCGCTCGGTCCTTCGTGATAGCAGTATAGGGAGAAAGAGAATTGAGTGTCAAGGCTAGGCCTGTCCCGCGATGCGATTGGCTAGCCAGCAGCATGACTTGGAGGTGTTGAAGGGCGTTGCCCCTATTCCTGTTTTCTCTGGAAGGGCGGGATTCCTATCATAATCGATGTGAGTCTGGCAGAGACACGGGCATTGATACTATAATACAATCGAAAACACCAAGGAGGTATGATCATGTCGATGATTAATGGACTGAACACGGATGACTTGATGGCGGCTGTTGAGGGTATGAAGAAGGACTGGCAGACGGGGAAATCGACATGGACAGCATCGACCAAATGGAAGGATGGGTTTCAGGTCGAGACCTGTTCGCGGGAATTTACCCTGTCGGCAGATGAGCCTGAAATGCTGTGTGGAACCAATACGGCATGCAACCCTGTGGAGATGATCCTTCAATCGTACGGGGCGTGCCTGACCATAGGTTATGCCATGAACGCGGCTGTGCGCGGCATTGAGATCGAAGATATCAACATTGATCTTGAGGGGGAGATTGATCTCCCTGGTTTTCTCGGCCTCGAGCCTCCGCCAGAAACTGGCATGGACAGGCTCCCCGGGTTCAAGAATATCAATGCCACGGTAAAGATCAAGGCGAAGGCAGACGCCAAAACACTGAATGAACTGCATGAGCATGTTTTGAAAACATCGCCTGTAGGAGTCACCCTCACACGGCCTGTGGCAATACAAACAAAGCTCGAAGTGTCATAGCAGAGAGGACCCACATCCCAAAATGTGAATAGAAGCTCCCCTCGGCTCCTGGGCTTGAGAGTGGGAGGTTTTTCTTACGCACAAGGATGGGGGAGAGCCTTCGGGCTTGAGAATTGGTCGATGTGGCTTCTACGAGGGGCCACGAGACCGGATGAGACGTAACGATTTTGGTGCTGTCACGTCGTCTCGACAGGCAGTCGCCTGCGTCACTTCCTTAGACCTGTAGCTGATGAAACTGGGAAAGGGCGCTCTCCACTCCTCAAAAATTTTCTTCAATGACCCGGTAAGGCTGATGGATCAGGGCTAAAGGCCGAAAATGAGACGCTAGACCATCATGGTCAGGGGACAAAGGTTAATCGAAAACGCTTTTCTTGGAGTCGTGATGCTCCCCCTTTAGCCTTTTACCCTCTGCCTCTTACCATCGCTCTTAGAGCTTGCTTTCCTCTGTCCGAGAATGTGCTCTGGTAGAGCTGTCACGAAATTGTCCCAAAGCCATGTGGCTACCGCCCCGTTGAGACCCAACCCCTAAATCTGCAACGGCGACAGACGTCAAAAAACACTTGATTTCTATACTACGATGTAGTATCCAACGAGGACTGGGACTCAATTTTCATCTTCTTGCCTGACCACTACGACGGACCTGTATCCGAATACCGAGAATGCTAACTCCGAGCGGTTCCGGCAGAGACCGTAGAGGATGGCTCTGTCCTCTCTATATGTCATTGTGACCTCGATCGTCATGAGAAGGGTTTGGGTGGGGTTGAGATGAATGCGGCTACCATCATACAGAATGGGGTCGAAAAAAACCCTGATAAGGTTGCCATCATCTTCGAGGATCGAAAGATAACCTACGGAGAATTGGACAGACGCATCAATCGGGTGGCGAACGGACTTCTTGGATTGGGACTCACCCAAGGGGACGTTGTCTCTCTTTTCCTTCCGAGTCTACCCGAGTTGATCATCAGCTATCTCGGTATTGTCAAGGCCGGCATGGCCGTCAACGTCGTCAACGCCATGCTCAAGGACATCGAGGTAGAGTATATCCTGAAGGATTGCCAGCCAAAGGCGGTCCTCCTCGATAGTAGAAGGTCGGGTATTATCGATCGTGTCAAGGACAAGGTCGATTCCCTGAAACTTCAGATCCTGGTTGGAGAGGAGAAAAAGGAGAATTGTCTGGCCTATGAGGATCTGGTATCACAGGCCTCTGACCGATTCAGTCCGTATGACTGCAACGAGGAGGATCTCTGTCACCTGATGTACACCTCGGGCACGACAGGATGGCCCAAGGGGGTCATGGCGACGCATCGAAACATTTATAATAATGCAACCGAGTTCGGAAAAGCCCATTTCAACGAAAGAGACACCATCATGGTGGCGACGCCAATCTTCCATTGCTGGGGATTGGTCAATGGAACGTTTGGAATGCTTTCCCGGAATGGGACTGTCATAACCGTCGAACGGTTTTATCCGGAGCGGGCTCTAGCTGACATAGAGAGGCTTCACCCCACCGTCTTCATTGGTGTTCCGCCCATGTACAATCTCCTAGTCAAAAGCCGGGAACTTCCAGAGCGGAACGTCTCTTCGGTCAAATACTGCCTGTCGGCAGCCACAAAGATGCCGGTCGAACTGATCAAGATGGTTGAGGAGAAGTTGAAATGGCGGTACGCTGAGGCTTGGGGACTGACAGAGGTCTCATGTGTTGCCACGACGGCTCCGGTTCAAAAGACCAGGATTGGGTCCTGCGGTTACGGCATGGGAGATACCAAAATCAAGGTGGTCGACGAAAAGGGCCAGGAGGTGCCTCGAGGTGAGCAGGGAGAGCTCCTTGTAAAGGGGACGTGTGTGACCAAAGGGTACCTCCACAAGCCAGAAGCCACCCGGGAGGTCTTCGACAAAGATGGATGGTTCCATTCAGGGGACATTGCGGTTATGGATGAGGACGGGTATGCCTTCATCGTGGATCGAAGTAAGGACATGATCAATGTCGGCGGTGAGAAGGTATTTCCGAGTGAAGTGGAAGATATCATGTTGACCAACCCGAAGATTAAGGACCTCGCCCTTGTCGGTATCGCCGATGAACTAAAAGGCGAGGCTGTGAAGGCTTTTATTGTTCTCAAGGAGGGCAAGGCCGGAACTGCTGAGGAAATCCAGGAGTTCTGCAAGGAAAGGATGGCACCCTACAAGGTGCCTACCGTGGTCGAGTTTGTCGAGGAGATCCCACGGAGTGCGTCTGGAAAGGCGTTGAGACGGCTGCTGAGGGAGCGAGAGTCGGATCAAGGCAGCTAATGTTAGGAGCGTAACTCCAGGGCGGGAGGGTTCCCCACAGATCGATTGCGTCACCTTAAGGAGGAGATGGTAGATGAGAGAGGTTCTCACCACATTGAAAGACGCCGCCGGAATGGTCAAAGATGGTGACCTGTTCACCACAGGGGGGGCGACCTTTCACAGAGCCCCCATGGAGATGGTCCGGGAACTCGTTCGTCAGGGGCGGAAAGGCCTCAACATTGTCGACCGGGAGCCAGCCATCGATTTTGACCTGCTGATTGGTGGAGGCTGCGTGTCTAAGATTAGGGCCGGTATGCTGGCCTTTGAGGTCTTTGGCCTTGCTCCCAATTTCCGTCGAAAGGCTGAGGCGAGAGAGATTGTGGTCAAGGAAGGCGCCTGCCAGCCGATTATAGCTGGGCTGCAGGCGGCAGCCATGGGGCTTCCCTCTCTTCCTGTAAAAGGGCTCCTGGGTTCAGATGTCCTCGGGGTGAGTGAAATCATCGGCGGCTACAAACAGGTTGAGGATCCCTTTACAGGCGAGCAGATGGTCGCGGTCCGGGCTATTGAACCCGATGTCGCGATTATTCACGGTCAAAAGGCGGACAAATACGGCAATGTCCGGATAGAGGGGCCTCCCTACGAAGATGTGATCAAGGCGAAGGCGGCGAAAAAGGTGGTTGTCACCGTGGAGGAGATTATCTCGAATGAGGAATTCCGTAAGAACCCAGAGGCAACAACTATTCCCCACTTTCTCGTTGATGCCGTGGTGGAAGCACCCAGAGGAGCCTATCCTACCTCCTGCTTTAATTATTACGACGCAGACTATGACCATATCCAGGAGTATATGAAGTATGCCAATGAGGATCGGTTCGAAGAATATCTTAAAAAGTATGTCTACCGAGGGGGTCAGTCATGAGTTCAGGCGGGACGGCAAAAGTGGACATACCCGATATCTTGATATCCACGATGGCCCTTGAAATCAGTAATTACGATACGGTCCTTCACGGTGTGTCATCTCCCCTCCCAGTCCTGGCCATGTCGGTAGCACGACGCACTCATGCCCCCGATATGGCATATGTCTCCGGTGCTGGTGGCGTTGATGCTGAGGTCGAGCAGATTTTCCCGTCCTCTTTTGATCCAAGACTCAATCGAAGGTGCGTGGGGTATTTTGGCCTTCATGAGGCCTTCGAACTGGCTCAGCGCGGAGATCTCGACATGATGTTCCTAGGGGCGGCACAAATCGATTCCCATGGAAACACCAACCTGAGTGTTATCGGGGACATCGATCGACCCAAGGTCCAGCTTCCCGGCGGAGCGGCAACAGCTTTTCTCATGCCGATTACGCCGAAGGTCGTCGTATGGATTACTCGGCATTCGGGCAGGACTTTTGTGGAGACAGTGGATTTCGTCACCGGGCAGGGCTATGACCACCGGACAGAGGAGCAGAAGAAAAACGAGTTGGTGGTAATCACCAATCTCGGGGTTCTGGATTTCAAGAATGAGGCTCGACGGATGCAACTTCGATCAGTTCACCCGGGTGTCTCCGTCGATGAGATCCAGGAAAAGACAGGCTTCAAACTGATCGTCCCGTCACACGTCCCCGAGACGGCTCAGCCAATTCCACAGGTTTTGGAGATCATCCGGCAGCTGGATCCAGAAGGGGTACGGTGGACTGAATTCAGGTAAGCTAGAGGTGCGATAGCTGGGGTGCTGTTTACCGGCTCTGGAGATCCCTGAAGAAAAGGAGGTGATAAGAAAGTAGAAAACGATTTCTTTTCCCTAGAAGATTCTCTCTTACCTAAAAGGAGGTGCTGTTATGAGGAAGAAAATAACTCGCAGGGATTTTTTGAAGGTCTCTGGTATTGCTGGAACCTCTCTGATCGGGGGCCCTGCGCTTCTGGGACTCAGTCGTGGACCGACGAGAGCCTGGGCATCGACGGATCCCATAAAGATCGGTGGAATCTACTCCCTCTCGGGCGTCGTTGCGGCCTGGGGTCGGGCAGCACGGATGGGGTCCAGTATGGCCGCCCAGGAAATCAATGAGGCTGGAGGAATCCTCGGAAGAAAGGTAGTGTTGAAGTTCGAAGATGACTCGGTCAACCCCGAAGTGGGGGCGCGAAAGGCCAGGAGACTGGTTCTCGATTGGGGAGCGGACTTTTTGCACGGTTTCAATAGCAGTGGTGTTGCTCTGGGTGTAGTTCCTCTCCTGGAAAAAGAACTCAATCGGGTGTGCCTCATTCCGTGTGCGGCCTCTCCAAGAATAACGACAGAGGCCTTCAATAAGTACGTCTTCCGAGTCCATCCCAATTGTTATCAAATCGGGGCGGGTTCTGCGGCCATCGCCGCGGAAATGCCCTATAAGAAGTGGACTGTGATCGGACCTGACTATAGCTACGGCTGGGACTCCTGGGGAGCCTTTATCAGCCATCTGACCAACAGAAGGTCGGATGTCGAAGCGATGCAGGTTCAGGCATGGCCCAAATTCGCAACAGGAGACTACAGCAGCTATGTCACAAAACTCTTGGGAGCCAAACCAGAAGGGGTCTATTCTTCTCTCTGGGGTGGGGACTTCGTCACCTTTGCCAAACAGGCAAAGCGTTATGGGTTTTTTGAAAAAGTGGGGGCCTTTATGACTCCGGCCGGGCTTGCCCTCGATTCTTTCAGTGCCTTGGCGACAAAGCGAGGCAAGGAGTCAGAGATGCCCGAAGGTCTCTATACCGCGGCTCACGGATACTGGTTTGAGCATCCTGCGACCCAGAAGAACAAGAAGTGGGTTGAGGCCTTTCAGGACAGGTATGGTGAGCCGCCCCATATTGTTGCCCATGACGCCTATGGCCTCATTTACGTGTACAAGAAGGCCATTGAAAAGGCGGGAACCATAGAATCCGATGCGGTGATCACGGCCATGGAGGGAATGAGTTTCGAAACCCCTGGCTATTCTAGGGTTATTCGGAAGGAAGACCACCAGGCCATCTCCGATGTTCCATGGGGTCAAACGGTCAAAGCACCCGAGCTTGCAGGGTTTCTCGGCGCTATGCGGATCAAAGATATCAAGGATTCCGCGGGTGAGGAGATCATTGAACCCATTGAAAGCGTCTTGGAGCGACGGGCGAAAAAAGAGCCGGCGTCGTGGATGAAGTTCGTCGTAAAGGGCTGAGGGTTTTCCGCCGAGCCAGTTCGACGATTTAGCCTGAGAAGGACCTTCCCGCCGACCGATAGGCGGCGGGAAGGTCTTCTCGGATTCGCACGGGGGACGGGTGGATTACTACACCTTTGTCATGTTCTTTCTGAATGGATTAACCAGTGCGATGACGCTCTTTATCATTGCAGCGGGGCTCTCATTGATCTTCGGCGTCCTCGGGATACTGAACCTGGCTCATGGATCCCTGTTTATGGTGGGCGCTTATTTTGCTTTTCAATTTACCCATTGGCTCGGGAGTTTCTGGTTGGCCTTGCTTCTCGCACCGTTGGTCTGTGCAGGGGTCGGCGTCATCATCGAGAGGTTTTTGATTCGGCCCGTTTATGGCATTCACATCACATTCCAACTTCTCCTTACTTTTGGCATCATCCTGCTCGTGACAGATCTCGTCAGGCTTATCTGGGGCGTGTCTTACCGAACGGTATCTGAAGCCGAGGTTCTTATGGGCGCTGTAAACGCTTTCGGCGTAACCTATCCCAAATACAACCTGTTTGTGATTCTGATGGGAATACTTATTGGGATTCTCATCTGGGTCCTTCTGTCAAAGACAAGAATCGGAAAGATGGTGCAGGCAGCCTCATCTGATCGGGAGGTGGCCAACGGATTGGGGATTAACGTTCCAAGGGTTTACACCGTTGTCTTTGCGTTCGGTGCGTGGTTGGCAGGTCTTGCGGGCGTGTTAGCGGCCCCATTGAGATCCCTCATGCTGGAGCTGGACGTTCATACGATTGTGGAAGCCTTTGTAGTCGTGGTGATAGGGGGCTTGGGATCTATTCCAGGGGCTCTGATAGGGTCCCTTCTTTTGGGCCAGCTTAACGCTTTTGGTACCTTGTATTTTTCTCGGTACGAAATGGCCTTTATGTATGTTCTCATGGCTGTTGTCCTGATCATACGGCCCCACGGGCTACTGGGGGAGAGAGTCGCTTGATGGAAGCTCGCCGGGAGAAGGACCAATGGAAAAGGGCAGATCAATTATGGGGGGGGAAAAACAACGCATTCGTGGTGGGCCTTGCCCTTTTGGTTCTCGCTCTGTTGCCACTGTTCCTGTCGGATTTTCTGGTGGTCTTTGCGACGGAAATGCTCATCATGGCACTCTTTGCCCTTAGCTTCAACCTCTTGTTCGGTTATACGGGTCTCCTTTCTTTTGGGCACGCCGCCTATTTCAGTATAGGGGCCTACACTGCGGGGCTTATTCTGTCCCATGTCACTCCGTCTCTCCTCTTGGCGTTTTCAATAGCGATTGCTTTTTCCGTCCTTGCAGCCTTCGCCATAGGCTTTTTCTGTGTTCGGCTCGATGAGATCTATTTTGCCATGCTTACCCTGGCTTTCGGTATGATGGTCCATGCCCTCCTGTGGAAATGGGACAGCTTGACAGGTGGCGCCGACGGACTGGTCGGCATTCCGAGACCCGAGATCAACCTTCTCATCGCAACGATCGATCTCTCCTCAATACCGAGCTACTACTACCTGACCCTGGTGGTGGTGGGAGTCAGTGTTCTTATCCTCTGGATTATCAGCCAGTCCCCTTTCGGCTTGGTGCTGAAATCGATTCGCGAGAATCATGAGAGGGTGGAGTTTGTGGGGATTTCCATGCGGCGATATAGGCTCGGGGCCTTTGTGATTTCAGGGCTTTTCTGCGGCGTGGCGGGTGCACTCTTTGCCCCTTTTGAACGATCGATTGCCCCTGATATTGCCTTCTGGACGAAATCGGCGGAGCCCGTCTTCATGAGTCTTCTAGGTGGGACGAAGGTGTTTTTCGGTCCTGCTGTGGGAGCCTCGATATTCATGTATTTGAGAGAGATAATCTCTGGTTATACCGAACTCTGGATGATCTATCTCGGGGCAATTCTGATTAGTTTTGTGATTTTCCTTCCCGGAGGCATTCTGGGATATATTTCCGAAAAGATGGAGGCTGCGAAAAGGGACACGACTCAAGAATGAAAACAATACTCCAAACAGAGAATCTGACAAAGAGCTTTGGCCAACTTATGGCGGTCAACAGGGTGGACATCGAATTCAGAGAGGGTGAGTTGACGTCCATAATTGGTCCCAACGGAGCGGGGAAGACCACCTTTTTCAATCTAATAAGTGGCAAATCAAGGGCGAATGCGGGCAAGATACGTTTTCGGGGAGACGATATCACCGGACTCGCCCCACACCAGATAGTGAAGAAGGGGATAGGCCGTATCTTCCAGATTACGAACCTCTTTCCCGAATTGTCCGTCTACCAGAATATCCGGGTTTCCGTTTTGGCAAGAATGGGAGAGAGCTCTCGGCTCTTCAGCCTTGACAGGAAGCTTCGCCATGTCAACGAGGAGACATCGAGAATCCTCGAATTGATCGGCCTTTCAGACAGGAGAGACGTCACATGCAGCGCCCTCTCACACGGGGATCAGCGACTTGTAGAGACCGGGGTTGCTCTGGCTCTCGAACCGAGATTGCTTCTTCTCGATGAGCCGACTGGGGGCATGGGACCTGAAGAGACCGATGAAATGGTCAAATTTGTGCGACGCCTGAGTGAGAAGCAGAGGATTACCATCATACTCGTTGAACATGACATGCGAGTTGTCTTTTCCATTTCTGACAGAATCGTTGTCATGCATTCAGGGAGCGTCATCGCCGATGGGAAACCCGATGAGATTAAAGAAGATGAGAGGGTAAAGGCGGCCTACCTGGGAAGCTGAAAATGCTGGATGTACGAGACATCAATACATTCTATGGGAGGAGTCATATCCTCCAGGGTATATCCTTGAATCTAAAGGACGGGGAAGTTGTCTGCCTTTTGGGGAGAAACGGTGCGGGGAAAACCACAACGATTCGCTCCATCATGGGCTTTACCCCGCCAGCCTCGGGGACTATCGAGTTCAAAGGGGTTCTCATTTCGAAGAAGCAGCCCTTTGAGATCTGCCGGATGGGTATCGGATATGTCCCTCAGGACAGAAGGGTATTTCCGAAACTCAATGTTCAGGACAATCTCGAGGTAGTCGAGCGGAAGGTCGCCGGGGGATGGGAGGTGGCACGGGTTTTCGAAACTTTTCCCATTTTGGAGCCATTGAAATCGAGAAAAGGACGGCAACTCAGCGGCGGCGAACAACAGATTCTAAGCATAGCCAGGTCCCTCATGACCAATCCGAGCCTGTTGCTTCTCGATGAACCCTCCGAGGGATTGGCGCCCATGATTATGAGAACGATAGAGGAATTGATCCGCGAGGTGAGCAATACGGGGATATCGGTTCTATTGGCCGAACAGAACGTGGTATTCGCTATGAAAATCGCCACCAGAGGTTACATAATCGACAAGGGGAGGATTCTACACGAGGGAAGTACAGAGGAACTCAAAAAAGACGAGGAAATTGTCGGGAAATACCTCGCCGTTTGAAGCTGACACCATCAGGTCCCCTGGCCTCATAAGCTTTTCTGAATCCTTGTTCAGTTCTTCCCCAGGGTCCTGGCGGCCTCCATAAACCAGTCAACCGTCTCCGGAGAGGCTATGCCGGGCACCTCACAGCCTGTTGAGAGAATGTAACCGCTTGTCTTCCCGACTACCTCTAAACATCCTCCAACGGCCCGCTCCATATCTTTCCTGCTACCGAGGGAGAAGAGGTTGGTGTTGATATTCCCTATGACCACACTTTTTTTGTCCGCCACACTCATCGCCCTCTCAAGATCGGAAGGGTCATCGATACTGAGGTTTGAGGCACCTGTTGCCACGATGTCCTCCAGAATCGGATCGGCGTAACCGCAGATATGAAATCCAATGAAGACCCGTTTCTCCCTGAAGTGATCGACAATCCGCTTATGATGGGGGAAGATGAATTCCCTGTACGTTTGAGGAGAGATGAGGCTGCACGATGCCGGTGCCTCAGAGTATGAAAGCCCGACGCCCTGGTCTCTGACCGCCTCTCCAAAGGCAATGGCCACCTCGGTGGTGAACGTCATAAGTTCGTGGACGAATTCCTTGTCCTTCCAGCTGTCTCGGAGGAGATCTGTCGCCCCCCTAAGCCCGACAGCGATAGACCAGGGCCCGGAAGTCACACCAGATACCGGGCATTCCTGTAACTGCCTTTTTGCTTCCCTGCAGGCTTCCAGGTAATTGGGCATTCGGGCGTCTTTGTATGGGTTCGGCACGGAGAGTCCCGCGAGGTCTTTCTTCTCGGCAAGGGAGAGGGTCTCGGACACACACATTCCATCGTGGGGGAATTTGATCTTGTTACCCAGGGCTTCTGCCTCCATCAGAAGATCGCCCATCATGACGATGATGTCAGGCTTGAAGCGTTCGTAGGAGGCCACTTGAGCCTTGACGAAGACCCTAGAATCGGTTAGGAACTCCTTGATGGACGCTCCAATAAGCTGAGCGTTGAACTGACCGGTTATTGGATAGGCAGGGATGAAATCTCCCAGTTCCCCCTTGAAGGCGGCGGCGACCCGTTGTTTGCCTGTCATGTCAAACTTCACCCTCCTCGTGCCCCGTGTGATTCTTGTCCATAGATGCGGTAGTATAGAAATAAAGCCGTTTCTGTGTCAAGAGACTGTAGACCAGGGTTTCTCACCGTGAATTGTCGGGAACAGGTGTCTGTTATAAATGGATTTCTCTCTTTTTTCAATTATCTTCCTGAATGGGATCGCCTATGGGTCGCTACTCTTCCTGGTTGCCTCTGGATTCAACCTGGTGTTTGGTGTCCTCAGGATCTTAAACCTGGCCCATGGCTCCTTTTATATGGTGGGCGCTTATTTCACCTTCCAGTTCGTCTTCTCTTTTAACAACTTCTGGTTAGCCCTGACTCTTGTCCCCCTTCTGGTCGCCTGTGTTGGTGTCGCAATCGAGTATTTTCTTCTTAGGCAGGTCTATCGCCTTGAGATCACCTTCCAGCTCCTGATAACCTTTGCTTTTGGCCTTATCCTCGCCGATGCCGTGAAGATTGTGTGGGGGGCCTATTTCAGATCCGTCCCCAGCCCTGACATTCTCTCCCGGTCGGTCGTCATATTTGGCAGAATGTATCCCCTCAACAATCTTTTCATTATTATCTGTGCTTTTCTAGTTGTCGTTATCATGTGGTATCTGTTGAATAGGACGATGCTGGGATGGCGGGTCAAGGCAGCATCCCAAAATGGGGAACTGGCCAATGCCCTCGGCATCAATGTACCCCTACTGTATACGGGAGTGTTCGGTTTGGCGGCTTTCCTTGCGGGATTGGGAGGGGTCGTAGCAGTCCTCAATCGCTCTCTGACCTTAACCATGGGTTCGGATATCCTCGTGGAGGCACTCGTCGTGATCGTTGTCGGAGGGCTCGGGAGCTTTTGGGGCGCTCTCTTGAGTGCTTTACTGCTGGGCGAGGTCCATGCCCTTGCGACGATGTTCGCCCCCAGGTTGGAGCTTGTCTTGTTGTTTGCTCTCATGGTATTGGTTCTCATGATTCGTCCGAGGGGACTCTTTGGAGGAAAAGCGCCACCATTTATTCGATGGGAGATATTGAAGATTGACGTGAGGAAAACCGTCTCCCGCGGCTTTCCCCGTGCCTCGACCGTCACCTTCCCCCTCTATGTCTTTCTTATACTCGCCGTCTTTTCGCTCTTCATCGGACCCGTCTATTTGACCGATTTTCAGATTCTCTTTCTCAATGAACTATTGATTCTGGCTTTATTCGCCTTAAGCTACAACCTGGTTTTGGGTTATGGAGGAATGCTGTCTTTTGGTCATGCCGCTTTCTTTGCCCTTGGTTCCTACACGTGCTCGTTCATCCTCCTCAAAATGACCCCGTCCATGATATTGGGTTTGTTGGGGGCTTTTGCCGTCGGTGGTATGGCGGGGTGGGTGATGGGGTACCTGTGCAAGAGGGCGAATGAGGTCTACCTGTCGATGCTCACCCTGGCATTCTCTCTTTTGGTCTATGCTTATCTGGTGAAATACGTGTCCGTTGTCGTGGGGGTTCCCCGTCCACCTATTGAATTTTTGGGAATCGTCATCAATATTTCTTCTGCCTATGGGTACTATTATTTCACCCTTGTCGTCGTCACCTTTTCCGTTCTCGTACTTTGGAGGATTGTTCGGTCCCCATTCGGGCTGACTCTCCGCGCACTCCGGCAGAATTCGAGTCGAGTCGAGTTCTTAGGCATTCCCAGCGCCCGCTATCGTTTAGCGGCATTTGTCATATCAGGGGCCTTTTCAGGCGTTTCCGGAGCACTCTTTGCGCCATTTTTGAGAATATCCCATTACCAGTTTGGCTCGTGGACGAAATCCATGGAACCCATATTGATGAGTCTTCTCGGAGGAACTCAATCCTTCCTTGGGCCAGCAGTCGGTGCGGTAATCTTCACGGGCCTTAAGGAGGCACTATCGACCCGTTTTGAGCTTTACTGGATGATGATACTCGGCATCTTGCTCATTGCTGTCATCATTCTCTTTCCTGAGGGGATCGCCGAGTCGATTAAGCGGTGGTTTCATTACAGAAGCTCGATGGAGCGGGGATGATTGAAGACCACGGGCAGGCAATGCTACGAGTTGAGCATATTCGAACCTTCTACGGCCGATCCCAGGTACTGGAGAGCGTCTCTCTGGCCCTGGAGGAAGGCGAGATAGTCAGCTTACTGGGGCGACAGGGTTCAGGGAAAACGACTATTCTCAAGGCCATTATGGGGATAATCCCGATCTCTTCGGGCAGAATCGAGTTCTGTGGTGAGGATATTACGGGACGACCTCCTTATGAAATCTGTCGTACGGGAATTGGCTACGTTCCTCAGAACAAGGAGATATTTCCAAGTTTGACGGTTGAACAGAACCTGAAGGTCGTTGGCGGGGGGGCGCGAGGGCTCGGATGGGATATCGGACAGGTTTATGACATCTTCACCGATTTGAAGGCGATTAAAGATCGCTATGGCTTGAATCTAAGCGGTGGGGAAAGGCAGCTGTTGGCTATTGCACGAGGACTTATGGTTAATCCACAACTAATCCTTCTCGACGAGCCATCTATAGGGCTGTCCCCGGGTGTGCTTGCACGAATAGAGTCACTGTTAAAGGAGATTTCCACCCAAGGGGTATCGATTCTCATGGCCGAACAGAATGTCCGGTTTGCCACTTCCCTAGCGAACAGAGGATATTTAATCGATAGAGGAAGAATTCAGGAGGACCTCGAGAAATGGGAGGCACTCAAAGATCGGCCGGATCTCCCCGTGTGGGAGCACCTATAGTATTTTCGTCGCCAGGGATTTGAGGGAGATTTGAGCCTATTCTTCAATGATCTCAGGTAACCAATCGAGCTGCTTTAACCATGCTTTCGACCTTTTCCCGGACTGTTTCTCGATTCAGCATCCCCAATCCGCAGTCAGGCGCAAGCATCAGCCGTGTTGGATCGATGTGACCCAAGGCCTCTTGTATCCGACGAGAGATCTCCTCGACAGATTCCACTTGGGATCGTGCAATGGCAATCACACCTAAGATAACCGTACTTTTTTTGAACCTCTCTAACAGGGTGAGGTGATTATGTCGGTAAGCGTCTTCAATAGAGAGGGCATCAATGTGAGCCTCATCGAGAGGAGTTGCCAATCGAGGATAGACTGTCGGATCGGCTTTAGGATAGTCATCGTTATCCACTCTATCTGGATACCCGCAACACAGGTGGACAATCCGCTTCACCCCTTCCGGTACTCCATGAAAGCACCGTTCCAGGTTTTCAATTCCGTAGGACAGCGCTCTCTCGGGCTCTCTGACAAATACCGGTTCGTCCACCTGAATCCATCGACACCCTGCATCTGCCAGAGCCCGAATCTCGGAATTCAAGGCCTCTGCCAGGGCACGGCCTAACGTCTGTTTATTGCCGTAGTAGCCATCTGCCACCGAGTCTGCGATCGTCAGCGGTCCGGGGACGGTTATCTTCACAGGCCGGTTCGTGGCGGACTGGGCAACCCGCCAATCCTCTTCCAGAAAGCGATTCATGGCTTGGATCGGCCCCACGATTGTCGGCACAGCAGCTTTCCATGTTCCGGACCGCATGATCTTATGAGTTAGGGTGGAGAAGTCAATTCCCTGCAAATGACGACAGTGATAATAAATGTAATGTTCCCTTCGAATCTCCCCGTCTGTGGGAATGTCAATTCCCAGGCCCACCTGCTCTCTCACCACCTCTCGGGTTGCCCTATCCAATAACTCCTGCCTTTCGCCGGACGGAGGGGACAAGAGACCTTCATCACCCCTTGTCAAACCGCTCGCCATGGCGTTGCCCTGTCGAGACCGATCTGGCAGTGATACATATTCTGGTTTCGGATATGCTCCGATCGTGGTTGTCAACAGAGGCATGTGTGTTGGACTTTCCCAAAGCTCCAGAGGTCAACCAGGGTTTGGGTGAGGACCTTTTCGACCTGTGGAGGATTCTTCTGTCTTGGGGCGCCGGGTGCAGAGGAACGGGGTCAGTATTGCCCGCACCGTTGCGAAATCACTATTCTCAGCTTTTGTCTGATGAAAGCGGACTTCTATGGAAGTACCAGTTTCTCTCGCCCGCTCTCCCCCACAAGAATCTGCGGGGTATCGCTCGAGCTC
>JABAOH010008161.1_pt1 | contig 22804 bp, 50 predicted proteins | sample 7062181 | NCBI WGS metagenome assembly JABAOH01 (sample SAMN14538630, study PRJNA623070) | marine sediment metagenome | biome: marine biome [ENVO:00000428]; feature: marine pelagic biome [ENVO:01000023]; material: deep marine sediment [ENVO:00002113]; isolation source: pool of 5 deep marine... | reverse complement strand
TTTCTTTCTCATTAGGAAAGTAGTAGTCTATATCGGCGGGGTCCGCTTTTCTTAAGAGGAATCTTAGTAGTTTCTCTCCTGAGATAATCTCTATTCTGTGAAAATCTCTGGGATAGATGTATTGAAATTCCTGTTTAGAACTACGGTTAATAGTAGAGACGTAGTATCCTTTTGAGGTTTCCCAGTAAACAAACCAGAGCTTCTTACTTCTCTTGAACTTGAATACTTGTCTTACCTTAAGAGCACTTCCTTCAAAAAGAGCTTTCCAAGTCATGTTTGCTTGTTGTTTAGAAAGTTTTCTAGTCTTAGGCATCGGGCCTCCGTCCTTTATTTCTTATTTAGTCTAGAGCTGGTGAGTTTAACTCTTTAGTTATATTCCCTGAAGGGCTTCTAAGTGGAGAATTAGAAAAAGTGCAGCCGGGGTGTTTTTTATTTTTCCTTCGACTTAATCCCTATTGGCTGTCCTTAACTCTCGATTTAGTTCCAGGCCGGACACCACCAGAAGTCTTAAGGACTGATGGCTTTCATGAGAGCACCAAGTTTCTTTACCTTTAGAATAATCCATAGTGCATCTTTTCTTCCCATTACTTTAGCAAGACGGTTTAATATTACTGTAGAATCGTATCTGTTGTAGCCATATCTTGGTCTACCTTTTACTATAGCAGTTCCTTCAATTGCACTTTGCACTTTCTTAAGACTAAGATATCCGCCTTTAATGTAGAATTTCTTTCCTCCAATCTCTATGAACCATTTCTTATTTAGGTAGATGATATTGAGATGGAAAGGAAAGGTTCCTTCTAGGTCTTGTATTTTCCCGTTAAGTCCTTTATCTATGAGTCCCTGAGCTTCTTCAGACAGCATCTTTGTCTTTTTCTTACGTCCCTTTTTAGTAACAGTAACAGGAAGCGCTCTCCCTTTGAGAAGATATGACTCCATTATGTTTCGAAGAGAATTCCATTTCATTAGTTCACCGTTCAAGTAGTGTAGTTGAGAACCGTTCTTAGTTTCTTTACGTGTTACAGTTACTTTTCTTTTGTTAACCTGAAATACCCAAGTGCATTCTCTCATCTCGTTTCTAAGAATAGCCGAGAAGATATGGTTGAAGAGATATTCCGACTGTTCTTGTGCAGTAGCCTTCTTTAGCCACATATATCCTCTTTTCTTATCAAAGTAAACCATAGGAGTCCAGAAGTCTTTTAAGTATATTTCTGCAGCAGCAATCCCTAGATGAGCAGAAGGACCTTCCAGAATCCAGTTATTTCCATCTACGGCTCCCTTAACTTCCATTCTCCAAATTGTGCCATTGTCTGTCATTGATATCTTATTATTTAGGGCACACTGATGGTCCCAGCGATCTTTTCTTTCTTTCCATTTAGATTTCCTAAGTTCTATGAAGAATGAAGTTTTGAAGTCACAGATTTCTTGATAGGTAACTTTTCCATCAGTCACGAGAGAAGTAAACTCGTGCCAATCCGCAACCAGATCAGAATACTTCTCCTGTATTGCTCTTATCTTTTCAAGATCATCTAGCATTTCCCTTACTTTCTTCTCCTGAGGTTCATCAGTAATAAAGGCTACGTTGAGACTACTCGGTGGGTTCCAGCGGTTCTTTGGAGCTATAAGCCAAGTTCCTATCTTTATATTATTGAAGATATTGGGGTGTTCATCTTGTTCTAAATCGCAGAAGCCAATTCCTCTTGCCTGAGTAGTAAGGATAGAATAGTAGTCTCTGTGTTCTCCTGCTATGATTATCTTAATATTTGCTTTTGGATTTATCCATATTTCTTTGACTTGCAGCAGAAAAGCGCTGCCATGATGTCTCCCATACCAAGACCAAGCACGATCGGTAGGTTTCTTTTTAGCGTTCCATACTTTTCTTCTAGCTAGCTTGCTCTTTCTTTTCAGTTTAGAAAATCGAGGTACTAGAATTTCATAGATTTTCCATTCTTCTCTTAGTTGATTCCAGACAACAGAACTGAATTTTAACAAGTCGAAACTACTTACATTCATTTCTTAATCCCTTTCTGGCCTTTTTAATTTCTTTCTTAGTGCATCTAAAATAACTCTAACTTTAGGTTATTCCACCGGCGTAGGATTAAATAAGGAGTTAACCTCTGAGTCCCCAGGAGGGATAACTCTCTAGTTAATCTCACACTGGTAAGCTTAAGTCGTATCATATTCCTGATCCTTACCTGTTACTACCTGAATCATTCTCTCAAGTGCCATCTTTTTAGGATACCAGACATTCTGCATTACTGCACCTGAAATATCTAGAAGTTTTTCTATATCCGCTATAGTTTTCTGAAGTTCTTTTACAGTACCGTCTAACTGGTTTTGCTTCTCCTTTAGTTCTCTAGTTGCACACGAGAGACAGTAATAACCTGCCTTATGGTAGTAAGACCCTAATAGTTCAACTCTAGGAACTTCTCTAGGAATACTAGTCCCACAATTCTGACATTTACATCGTCTCTGTTTCTTTGGTTCATTATGGAAGACGTAGGATCTACTCCAACCATTTAACTGAGGATCATAGCCTTTTGCGTTCTGTCCATGATACTTCTCAAATTCCCAGAATTCCCATATCATACTGTCACCTCCGAGTAACTGTTACGATTATATTCCCACCATTGATTGATTTTACTATCTTAGTCCCTGATTCACGCATTAAGTAGAACCTTAGTATCTGAAGGGGCAAGTCAAGTCTCCAGTTACTTCCTTCCCGCCTAACTTTCCAAGTCTTTCTGTATAGAGCTACTTTGTCCCAGTCTGGACAGTATTCTGGAGTTATTCCTATGGTGTAGGCATTAAGTGCGTAGATAAATACTTTACCCAGCCTGTCATCGTTCTTCTTGGGTCTGAATAGACTATCTGGTATGCTTATCATATTAAAGATACCTCCTTACTGGAATAGAGTTCGTAGTAAAAAGGCTAATCCCCATGTTATCCAGAAAGATAACCAAAAGGCTCGATATGGATTAAACAACATTCTCACTCTATCCACCTCCACTTACCATTTTCTTCATAGTCATCATTTTTATCTGGTTAAAGAACCATTCTTTAGCTTTCTCTACTTCTTCTTCTTTTAACTTCTCTATGGTCTTCTTCCAAAGACTATATTCTTGTTGATTGTTGAAGACATGCTTAAGAATATAAGCCTCTTCCTCTGAAATTACCTTTTCCCCTTCATCATCCCAATTCCAGTTATAGAATAGCCCTGTAAGAAGATGATGAAGTCTAGCTTTACAAGGAACTTCTAGGAAAATTGAGTATTTGTCGCTTAGAGAAGCCTGTAGTCTACTTCCAGTCACAAAGTATCGCATATAGTGAATGTCAAACTTCATTCCAGTATTATCCCATCTTCTTACAGTATAATGTTGTCTTTTCAGGATATATTCGTCAGTCATTTATTTCTCTCCTATGTGAAGACTCCGTTTAGAGTTCCCTTTATTAAACGAGTTTTCCTGTGAAGTCTACAGGAACTGCAGTAATACTTTATAAGAGCTTGTATGTGAAAGTTATATTTTGGATATCCTACCATACATTTCGCTGTTCCTTTATCTACTTTTGAAAAGGCAGGACAATCTTCTGCTCGTTTTTTTCCGATACGATAGTTTATTTTTCCAATTGTGCTTCTACTTTGTTTTATTTGGTCTTCTAGTTGACTCCAACGATGTTGAACTTCTGCTTCCTCTTTAAAGAGTTGAGTCCTTTTTTCCTTAATTTTTTTCCTAAGTTTCCTTAGTTCTCTTAGATTCATCTTGTCTAGCTTTTTCATTATCTATCCTCCTACATTCAGAGGAGCAGCAATCTAGTGGTTTAGGAATTTCCTTACCACAGACCTTACAAGGCTGATGCGGCATTGCTTTTATCTGAGCTTGTTTCTTTAGAAATTCCTTAACTCTTTTCTTCTCTTTAGTAGTCCTTTGCTTAACAGGAAGTTTTAGAAGAGTGAAGATATCTCTTTTACTTTTACTCTCTTTTGACATATTTCCTACACAACCTTAGGTCAGTAATCTTTTCTACAGTCCTATACTGATTACCATCCCACCGAACTGTAACGAAGTTTTCATCAACAGACTTCGTAACTAATCCATATCTCCAGTAGTATCTAACATCAGTTGAAAACCAAGACCAAGTTCTTGTTAGTTTCTTAACTCGTGAACCCTTTTGAAAACCAAATAAGGTAGAGTAAAATTCTGCCATTTTTCTCTCTTGTTCTGTTTCATCTCTTACCATTAGTCGATCCTCCTAACTAATTCTTTAAAAACTATCGGAGCTAATTTCTTGGATGGCTTTATGCAATATTTCCATATCCCGTCATTAGATTCTCTCATAATAGGAGCAATAGCTATTGAACCTCTTTTTGTTCCTAAAATTAAGACTTCATCTATTCCGTGTAAGAAGATTCTCACTCTCTTTTTACCTAGTATACGAAGAGCCTGTTTAAGAAGTTCTCCTCTGAAATTTATGTCGAAAGGATAAAAAGCATAGATAGTATCTTTCCTCAATTTATGTCCTCGAATAGTGATAACTCCTAAATATTCATTCTCTTTAGCAAAGACAGAGCTTCGATTTATAATTAAACCTACAGTCCTTCCTTTATTGATCATAATTCCTACGGCACTAGATGATTGTAACCAACCCAACTTTGTAACTTTGTCTAAGATTTCCTTACTTGGAGTTGTTTGCATTTTCATATTAAACCCAAACTTTCTTTTCTTTTCAGTTCTTCTAGGGCTTCTTCCAAACATTTATCGTAATAATTACAGGAGTGCTTTACGTCTTTACCGTTAAATCCTTTTCTTTTGCTGAAGTAAGTTATACCAAAATACTCACCGATACAGATTTGAAGACGTCCATGTGGATTTCCAAAACAGTTAGGTCTGAATAATGTTCTCCAGAACTTCTTTACTTTGTATTTAGAGAGCATCTCACTCTCCTCCTTAACTCATAACAACATTCCCAAGTAACAGAACAGAACTCTGGCTTATATCTGGCAGAGCATGGTTCGTAGTATGGGTCTCCGAAACAGTAGGGAGGAAGAAGCATTTTCCAGAAGTGTCTCAATTCTTCTTTACTAAGTGGCTTCTGTTTTCCCATTTCATCATCCTCAAATCCACTAGTAGATCTTTGTCTAACTTCTTACAGATTTCTTGGTTACAAAGAGTAGAATAGGAACATCTTCTGAACTTGGCACTAGTTAGACACTCAATCGAGGCTTTATCTAAGCTTCCGTAACAAGCAGGTCGAAAGAGAATCTCCCATAGTTTATTTGAAGACTTTATTGATAACATCTATTGTCCGTCCAGTAAATTCTTTTGCTATCTCGTACTTTTCTGGATTAGCTTGTGCCTTGCGTATATGGTGGCACTGTCTACGGCGGAACTTCCATATAGGACAGGAACATCTCCATGTCTTATCTTCCATTTCTGAGACAATATACTTTCTAGGTTGGTTTATAGGAAATGGGCAGTTAGATTCGTTTCGTTTCCAACTATTCTCTACATAGCAGGGTTTTTCTCTTCCAAAAGGATATTGCTTACGACATTTACTTCTGAAATCCCAACAGGTTAGAATAGTATCTCCCGGAACTTGAAACTTTCTCTTGTATTTAACTGTCATACGTTATCTGACCTCCTTCTTCATCAAATACAGTTTCACAGTCTAGACAAGTCCACGTCCTAATTGGTAGCGGGATATTCCCTTTATTTCTCTGAATTATACGGTCTAATATATCCTTCATGGTTCCACAAACAGGTATATCACGGAGTTCTTCCTTAGCTCTAGTAGAACCACACTTAGGACAAGGAGGACTGAAGAGCTCATTCCAGACTTTCTTAGCTTCTTTTCTGGTTCTCTTCTTCATTCTTCTGCTCCTCTGAACATTCTGCAACACATTCTTCGATATATTCACATCGACTGATACAATCCATACTTATTATTTGCCATTCTCCAAAACATTCAGGTTTGAAGAGTTTATTCCAAAGTCTTCTAAGATTTCTCTTACTCAAAAAGAGACCTTCCATCTTCTCGTCTCCGCATAAATTCCTTGATAGTTTCTATTTGACATGTATCAAAGAACCTACATCCATATTGCTTTTTAGTAAAGAGATAGGGACATTTTACATTCCAGCCAAAACAAGAAGGCTTGAAGAGTTCTTTCCAAACCTTCTTTGCTTTTCTAATTGTTGATCGTCTAGTCGGAGAACTTTGCAAGGAATTCTCCATCCTCTAAAGTAATATACCATTCTCTTCTATTGAAAAGAACAAAGAAGAATTCTTCTATCTCATTGTCGAAGACTTTATCCATCGGAATACGTAGCCAATGAACTAATTCAAGACCAACTAAGTCAATAGAACTAGTCGCTGTGTTAAAGAAGGCAATACCAGGTTTACCATCTTCGAAGAAGCCTCTTCCTACTTGGGTCTCTTGTGCAGGAAGCCAATCCCTTCGATCTGTTATAATCTTTCTCCTATTAGAAGAATCATAAACTACCTCGATGACAGGTTTGAAAATATAGCAACCTTCCCTACTTAACAATGAGGTTCTCCTCTAATTTTCCTCTCAACGAAATAGTTGAAATCTAAGAAATCGTCTTTCACGCCTCCACCTTTCCTGTATTCTTTGAAAAGTTTCTTTAACTTTCGATGTGAAATGAGAGTTCCTCCACATTCCTCGGGAATACTCTGACAGATATGCGTACACTCAGACTGTTTCTCACAATCTCTGCAACAAATTCCTTTTAAAACATCTTTTCTACTACAGAAATTTTCTCTATCTATTATTATATGCGCAGTGCATCCTCTTTTAGGGTCGCTTAGAAGCTCGTCCCAGAGTTTTCGGGCTTTAGCTTTAGTGAGCAAAGAGATTTCTCCATAGATATATAGCTCTTAGTTTCTCTGCTTGAGTAGTAGTTAATTTAAAGGGACACTTTTCAGCAAGATCGAGGTATCTACATAAGAGTGACTCCTCTACCCCACTACAATGCCTAGGAGACTTACTCAATTTCCTACAGAATTTACAGCAGACACCAGGAGGATCTCCACAGATATGGTGATAGACATCTGATTGACAATAATAAATCATCATGGAAACTCCCGAGATGGAGCCTTATCAAGACTTCCATATTTCTTAACTAGTCTGTCAAGTTTTCTATAATACTTTTGTCTACAACTTTTAGCATTGGGACATTTTCCCTCGAAGCAGGGAAACTCTTTAATACGCTGGTAGAATTCTAAATTCAAAAACCTACCGTAGTATTCACAGAAAAGAGCTAGCCAGACTCCCTTAGCTTGGTTCTTAGAAACCAATATTAGTCATCTTTAGATTCGTTTTAGATGCTTTCTAGGATAATAGCGATATTGTCCATTGTCAAATTTTACCCCAAAGTGATCTACCTTTACCACAGGAAAAGCGTTACCAAGGGGAAAGATATCTGTAATGGTTCCCTTCTCACCATGACTAGGATCAGGATAGTCAGGGTATTGGATAACTACTCGATCTCCTCTTTCAAGAGGAAAGAGTCTATCCCACAGTTCTTTAGCTTGTTTCTTGGAGACCATCGAGTCTCACTCATCGAACAAGGCATTCCATATAGACCAGATATCTGGACAGACCTTTCCAACTAAGACAGCATTCTGGATTAATTCATTAGCTCTTAGACGATTACAGTAGGAATGTCGGATACAGATGCTACAGAAATGTGGAGGTCTATGACTAAAGATAGCACTTCTCCAAGCTAGCTTTCTGCTAGCGACTTTGATTATCTCCATCTCTCTACGTAGCATCTCATGGATATCAGATGGCAACGGTCTGTCAGGATATCTAGTTGGTGGACTAGGTGGTCGCATTAGGTATCCTCCTCTCTCATAGACCACATGTCTCCCATCAAGTCCTTATGAGGAATCTTGAGGATATCTCCATACTTCTTCATTAATCTTCTAAGTTTCCTGAGATACTTGCGTCTACAGTTCTTAGACTCAGGACATTCGAAGCACTTGGTAGCATCGAAGGAAGCTGGAAGCATATTCCCATAGCCAGGACAGAAGATAGAGCTGAAGACTCCCTTAGCTTGATTGCTAGATATAGCCAGTGTCTTCCTCAAGAACCTCTATCCCCTTGAAGAGATGCTTAACCTGTTGCCACTCATCTTCTATGAGAGTGACTCCTCTACCCCAGATCTTCATAGCGAAGAGAGGGAGATTACAGGTATAACGAATAACCTCTCCTAGGGCACGAGGTCTGTTACAATAGATATAGTAGATTCCTCTGTCTTTCTCCTTAACAATCTTCTTTATATCAATATCTATTTGGAATTGCATCGTTCTCCTACCTAATATCTTCTTTAGGAACGTCTACTTAGCTCTGCCTTTGCCTACGATAACGATTCGGAACTCTTCGTCTGAGAAAAGATAAGTCTCCTCAGTTACTTTAAAAGCCCCAGTCATATTCCTCTTGGTCTCCTACAATTGCCTTCCACATAGATTTGTAGTCTTTACATTCCTTTCCAGAAGCAATATCAGCAGTAATCTCCTCATCCAAAGGAACTCTATGGCACCTACCATTCATCTGACAGGAACCACATTGCACCTTATTCTTTTCATCGAGGAAGGGTTTCAAACGCCACATCCAAGAAGTTCTTCGTTTGATATAGCGCTCTCTTTCCCACCAAGGATATGTAGGTCTCCTTAGTTCTGCTTCTGCTAATGCTTTCTGGATTCTCCTCTTAGTCTTGTTAGGCTTCTTAGCTTTAGCTTTCTTCTTCGTGGGATGAGAACAGGTTGGGAGTTTGACTACAGCTGTCATTACTCATAGTCTCCTTCTATCTTCTTATCCATCTGAACAACTGTTTGATTTCCAATGTTCCTATGCAAGAACTTAACTTCTCCTCTTGGAGTAACTACCCAAAGAACTGGATAGCCACTTTCATAGACCATCTCATTAGGTTCGTCGATATAGCCATCTGTTAAGTAGACCAGAAGTTTTACGTTCTCATTTTTCTCTTCATGTATCCATTGGAATACTGGAATACAGGAAGTTCCTCCGTAACCTCTACCTCCAACATCCATTTCTGGATCGAAGGTTTGGTCTATCTCAACTACTTGGCTGATCTTAGCATCGCAGATTAGGATTGTAGCTTTTAAGTTATTCACGCTCTTAGCCATTCCCCAGATCTCACTCAGAAACTGTGCATACTCAGGGTCTGAAATAGATCCCGAAGAATCCACTCCGACGATTAGCTCTACAGTTTCTTTTACTATGCTGGGCATGTAGTAGCCACAACTCTGTGCTCTCTTCGAAGGTCTTGTGTAAGTCCAGTCTTGTGGAAGGATAGACATGATGTATTTCTGAAGCATTTCTCTCCAGTTCATCATAGGCTCTAACAATTCCTTGAAGAGCCGTGCCATCCCTGCTGGCATCTTACCTTGAGACTTTGCGAAGCTAGCTGCATCCTTGATCATTCTAGGAGCATTTAATGGTTCATCTCCTGAAGTCTGGAAGGGTTGCTGTCCTTTACATTTCCCTCCTTGACTCTGTTCATCTTCGTAGAAATGAGCATCCATAGGGTCGGGACACGAACCACCATAGGCCTTCTGCATAACTTGTTCTTTGAGAAGTTCGTCGTAGATTTCCTCAGCACTCATATCCTCGAACATCGTAGTTGCATGAGCTTGTTTCCAAATCCTCATCTCATGCTTCAGCATGTTATTTATAGCTTCGTCAGAAGAAATATTCCATAGTCCTCTGTTTCTAGAACCTATCCTCTTTAAGTGTTGAAGAGCCAAATGCATAACTTCGTGGGCGATAACGAACATGCATTCTTCTTGGGTTAGTCCTGCTATAAATTCTTCACAGTAGGGCATATTCCCATAAATATCAACACCTGCAGTAGGTTCCATCATTCCGAAGATCTCTTGAGCTTCCTTTTTCGGAAAGCCAAAAGGCTTCAGGCGCATTCCCATGACACCAAAGAAGGGCATCTTTCTGAGCAGAGAAATTCTAGCCTGTATTACTTTCTCTCGAGGAGACATATTCTTCGCCATTCGATTTGACATACTTTCACCTCTTTAAAGTTTATTCATGTGAGGTATGAACCTCAAGTTTTCCGTCTCGGGGGCATAAAGTGTAGAGTCATTTTAAATATCAGAGTCTCTAAAGAGCAACGAGCAGTTAGCTTGAGTTAGTTCCCTCACATGATAAATTTCCAGAGCTTCGTAGCCAGATCGACTGCATCCCCATGCTTACCTAACTTGTTCTGGATATCCTTATCGAAGTTATGGATCATCTTCATAGTGAAGACGGCATACTCCTCGGATAATCTCTTGAGCAAGTCGACAAGCTGTGGAAAGATTTTAGTAGACTTCTTCATGTTAGCTTTGTAATATTCTACTATCGAAGTGACTAAGGCCCACTGTAAATCCATCTTCTCGGGAAGTGTGATTGTCTTAGCGTGTTCAAAGTATTCCTTGATAGGTCTTAGGTGTTTCCTAAGTTGTAGGAATCCTGTGAAAGAAGTTGCTTCACCTTCTCCAACTAAACTGCCTACAAACAGTTTTAAGCTGGCAAGATTTGAAGTGGGTATGTCTTTGATTAGATCGGAAGCAAAGTGCCAAGTTCTTGGAGTGCCGAAAGCCTTCTCTTTTGCATTAGGATCGAACTGGTAAAGACTGCCCTGTTTGAAGTTAAGGTATCCTACTATTCTGGGATCAATGTCATTATTAAGTGCCCATTTGCTCCAGTCTTGGACAGGTGGTTCGTCTAACTGAACATGGCCCATTCTGTTCGACAGAGGAGCTGCCATGTCAAAGACGTTGGCTCTATCTTCTAGTCTGTTTCCTGCAGCCAACACTCCATATCCATCGGGAACCTGATATTCCCCTAAGCCTCTATCCAAAATAAATTGGTATGCAGAAGCTTGGACTAGGTTGGGTGCAAGATTCAGTTCATCAAAGAAGATGAAACCATAACCAGCTCTCGGAAATGTAGTAGGTGGTAACCATTTAGTAGCATCCCTATCTTTCTGCCAGACAGGAATACCCCTAAGATCTGACGGATCACATTGAGAGAGCCTTATATCTATTACTAGAAAATATTCTGGATCATTGATGTGTTCTAGAGAGCCGAATTGAAGATTCTTCTCATCGATCTTCAAGCCAAGTTCTGCTGCTACTTTCCTAGCTGCATCCCTGACTTTGAAGGACTTTCCTATTCCCATAGTTCCCCAGATGAAGAGTGCTCTCTTCGCTAAGTAGTATTTGATAATCGTTGTCTCTAGCTGAGCATGAGTTACTTTGATTGCAGTCTGGCTAAAGCCTTTTAAGGTTCGCTTTCTCGTTGACATTCACTCATCTCCTATTTCTTTTAAGTCCGTATCGTGGACCAAACGGTCTTAGCGACTAGAAGTCTATCAAAAGCAGATATGCTAGGGCTGCACCAATAAAAGCGCTGATTCCGGAGGTAATTGCAGCAGCAGGTCCTTCACGAACCTCCTTACCTCCGTTGGCATATTTGCCAGCCTGGTAGGTATTCACGAATACATTTAGACCTAGCACACCCAGCACTAATATTTTCGATATTTTCATTCTTTGTTCACTCCTTACCCGTAACGTGGGTTAATCGGTCATTTGAGATGACTAGAACAAATGATACGATTGAGAGGGATGTAGATCACTAAGAATACTAGAATAGAGAGTAGTATTGCTATTAGGATCACTAACAAGTCCTGCCCCATTTTTCTTTCACCACTTGTATAGATTGAATTAAGCTCTCAACTTCTTCCCAAGGAATCTTAGAATGGAAGTTAGGATTATGCCTAAGAGAGAAATCCTCAGCCTTGAAAAGAATTAGGGCTCCTTTATAGACTTCGCATAACCACTTCGTTTTTCCCATCTTTGTACCCGACCATGATAAGCTATATCGTCATAAGCTTTGATCAATCTATAGCAAGCTATTTGAACTTCTGGTGGGACGAACCAAGTAAATTCGTCTAGAAAGACTGACTCAGAACAAGGTACATCCCAGTAAGGTATGCCTTTTTTCTTGGCTATCTTCTTTGCTAGACTTGTTTTATCTTTCATGTTCAACCCTCTCTACCATATCTTCCTAAAAGAAATCTTTTTCTCCTTTAAGACAAAGCGCATATGCTTACAAGTAAGAAACCTAGAAGTTCCACCTTCTAACTGAATTCTTACAAGTCCTGATCCATAGTACCAGGATTCACAATCACACTCGAAGTCTTCATCTCCTGTCTGTAGGACTGTGTATTTCTTTCCTTGTTTCTTTCTCCAGTAATCTAGAGAGGTTACTATGTATTCCACTGCGAAAAGTTTCTTCCACAGTTTCTTAGATAACTCTTGGGTAAGAACGAATTCTAAGTCTTCTTTATCCGACAACTCTCTAAGAACTCCTTTACCTTTCCAGAACTAAGTAGTTCTTCTACTTTTTTCCAGTCTTCTAGAAACTCTTCATGTATTTGTTTCTGCTTTTTGCTTTTCAGATAACTAGCAAGTTGCTCTATTAGCTTTTTTCCTAGATCTGTCTCCAAAATATATGGATAGATCTCTGCCTGAAACTTGGGTCTGTATATGTAAAGAGCTTTCAGCATTACACTCTTTTCTCTTATAGGTAGTTCTACTAGCGCTTCTAGAAGTTTCTCCCATTCTGAATCGGTTCTAGGAAATATCTCTTCCATAGTTTTCCCTCCTTCTAGACTCCAATGGAGACGATTAACTTTTTGAGATCGTCTTTTTCTTCTTTTTCAAGGAACTTCTCTAGACATTCTGAACAGATATAGAAGAGAGAGTCACGCCAACCCCGGATCTTGATCCTACGAGGTCTATGCCAATTCTTGAAACAGTTCTCTTGCAATTCTTTTAAGATAAGTTGATCTTCCATAGTAAACTCTGGTAGCTTTTCGGGAGGTGTAACTCCCGGAAACTTAGGTGGTTTTTGAGTTCTCTTAGCTTGTTGCCTTCTGTTTTTCTTTTTTGGTACGCTCATTTACGTTCTCTCCTGAGTCTGTCTGTCTTCTTCTTCATTCCGTAGAGTCCAATGCACAAAAGAGGAAGAAGAAAGACCATGCCTAGAATCCAACTTTCGACTGGTATTGGTTGCATACCTATCACCTCGTGTCTGTTTCTTTTTCATTCTTATAGTAGACTCTTACGATCCTTTCTCTTTCAAATTCTCTAATGAGAAGTCTTATTTCTTCTACCTTACACTTTGGTAGAGTTAGGAGCTGACCAATCCTTTTAGCTAGATCATTCCAGAGATCATAACTTGACATCTAGTTCACCGTCTAAGTTTCTTTTTCAGATATTTTGCAATCTCTCTATCAAATATCCAGAAAACAGCAAAGAGAAAGAATACAATCCATCTAGTTATTCCGCTGCTATATGCTCCGATCAGAATCATTCCAGTCATACCAATAGCCATATCTAGAGCCCAGATTCCCCAGGATCTGAGTCTTCGACGTAGGGACAGTTTGGTTTTACACACTTGGGACATCCCTTCACCTCCTGTAAAGTCTTACGGTGAATAAGATATTGAACAGCTAGATCTATCAGAGTAGGTGCCACAAGACAGAAGATAATGAATATCTCCTCCATCTAGATCACTCCAAAAGGCCTTTCACTGTAGTCTTCAACTATAGAAGCTTCAGAGAACTTCTTTTCGTCCTTCAGTTCTTCAAAGAGTTCCTGAATGCTGACTATCAGCTTTGCTTCTGGACAGAATTCACACTTTGCAAGCTTAGCTCTGACATTTCTAGTTAGTGGATCCCTATAAACATAGATGACTTTCCATTTATGTTGACATTCATTTCCCATCTCAATCCCTCCTTTAAGGTACTTTCGTTCCTAGTAGAAACTTCCAAGTAATTTCTTGCATTGATTTTAAACTTGGACACTCTATACGCTGTTGCCACTGTTTAGTTTGTGTCGGATAGAGTCTTATAAGATCGCACTTTTGCATACAATCTTTTTCCTCACAGAAAAGACAACATCTTGCTCGTTCCAAGGGACAATGAGAGAACCAATCACAACCAGTCTTTTCTTGATCAGCTTCCCCTAGCTTCATTTCTGGTCACACTCGGTACATCCTATACCGCAACTTGGACAATGACAAACTTTTCGTTCCACTAGAGGAATTAACTTCTCTCCACAAAGGAGACAGATCTTGCACATACTTTTCAGCTACTTGGTTTTACCGATAGAATAATTAGAGGCACGACTACGAAAAGGTAGACTTTGAAGAGAAGATAAGGAATCTTAAGATGTTCTGGTAGCATTTCGAGAGCAAAAGGAATAGTCGCTAGTGCCAGTAACCAGTTAGTTCCTATCAGTCCTATTTTCTCATAGATATTCATGCTCTTACCTCTGTTCTTACTTTGAAACGCTGCATCTTGTGCAATAGGGTTCGTCTTTAGGATTTATTGTTTGACAGTTGGAACATTCCCAGCCTCCTTTATGAAGGATCAACTCTTGTCTCTTCCTTTCTTCCCGCGATAGTCGTTGCCACGTTTTATATATTTTCCCGAACTCTTCATCCAGCTCAGGAAATTCCTTCCTAGCATCTGCTATAGCATCGACAAGAGGCCAGTATTTTCTAGCTGCCTTCTTGAACTCTTCGTAGGTTTTTAGTGTACGCATTTCCTCTAGGAAATAAATCAGTAGTTCTTTAGAATTCAACAATTCTAGCTTCCTTCTTTACTAGTTTTAGATATTTCCTTCGTTCTTTTCTGTTCAACCCTGCTTCTTTTAAGATCTGATTGATCTCTGCTATCTCATTCTGTTTCATTTTTCTTATATTCTTGAACCGCATGGTTCCTCACCTCTTTTTCTTGGTTTTAATTCTTGGCACCTCTCTTAATTGGAATATCCCTCGACAACTTCTCCCCGAAGTTTCTCAAGAGAGTATATTGAATAGAGAAGGGTTGGAATAAAGACAATTATTCCTACGTATGCTTTAGATTCGACTACAAGGCCAGTTGAGATAGATGCACAAAGTCCTGTAATAGATATTCCCTCAAGTCTTGATAGAAAAGTAATCCTAGAAAAAAGCTTATCCTTTATTTTCAAGTATATCACCTCACACTAAAAGTGAATAGACTTTCCTACAGACTCTTAGGATTAATTCTTTGTGTTCTTCATTCTCGAGAACGAACTCCAGGAAGTCTTTTTTCTCTTCCTTAGTCATAGTCTCTCTGAGTGATTGGAGACGCTCAAGAGCTTCCAATGCAGTCATCTTATCGAGTTCTTCGAATATTTTGATTATTGCTTCCTGCTCTTGCTTTGTCATATTATTGCCTCTCCTAATCAGATATTGCTTCCAAAAAGGCGAAGAAGGTTAAGGCTGCAGCGACTATAGCAAACCAGAAGGACCAACCACCCAATGTATGTTCTAGTGGAGTAAGATCGTGATAGGATGTATTCCAGATCTTCCACCAGACGGTAGCTAGTGTATAGGTTACATAGCCTCCTGCAAGAGTCAGTAGACCAAAGATGCATCTACCTAGTTTACTCATTCCGTGTCACCTCCCTTTTTCCACTATTTCTCACATGGACAAGGAGGAGCATTATAGACTCTTTGACCACACTTAGGGCATATAAACCAACGCATCAGAAAATCTGCACCTTCTTTCCTTCCCAGTTCGTAACTATGACCTGGACATCTAAGGGAGATACTTCTACGATAATTAGATCGTCCGTTAATACAGATGTTGCAGCCTTAGTTAGTAACTCTACTACATGCATAGCTTGTTTCCTTGTTAAGGAGAAGGTAAACTTTTCAATTTCCATCTAAGAACACCTCCGTTTCTTAAACAATATAGAGACGAGTCTTCCATTCTGTTCTCTTTTCGAAGAGCATTCTTTTCCTAATTTCAGCTAGTCGCTTTTGTTTATAGGCATTGTATCCTCTAGGTACTTTCATTGTCATTCTTTTTCCTTCCTAAACATTCTGGACATTCCCAGAATTCTAGTACTTCATATTGATGGAATATCTTTCGTTTGATATCTCGAAGACGATAGTAAAGTTCTTTATACCATGGCTGACAACGTACACAAGTAGTTTTCCCATCTTTACGTACAAGTGTACAGTATGACCAGTCACCTATTCCTCGAACTATCTCTCCGAAATAGGCCCAGTCGCCTATAATACTTCCGTCTGCTTTGAGATGAACTAATTGTTTCTTGCCACAGATGATACAGATTACGGTAATAAATCGATCGTCTTTCTCGAACTCTTCGTTTTTCAATTTCATTGTCGGCTATATCCTATCTTTGCATACGTTTTCTTTAGAAATATGGAGACTTGGCTAGTTCTTGAGCCCAGGAATGTGCACCTTCTTTTCCCAGATATCGAGCTATTGTAATGATCTTATCTTTATAGAAAGACCGAATCTTATTGTTATGAAGATACCGATAGAGATCATCGAATTCAGTTTCGACTTTTCTTCTGACACTATCAAAAGACAAAAGAGCCCAAGGTTCTTCTATTCCCCATTCAGTGAGAAAATGATGATCGTGGTGTAATAGAGCATAGAGCACTAGACGTTCAAGCTCTATCTCATCTTGCCTTAGCTTATTTAGTAAGGCTTGCATCGTACAACTTCTTATCAAGTTATTCATGCTAACTACCTCTTTATCTTTCTTTTGATTCGGCCTATCTGTCGGTAAAAGAATCGACCTATTTCTTCAAGATAGCCGTATGCTATTCCCTGAGCGATCCAAAGGGCAAGCCAGATAGTAGCTAGAGTTTCGTTTCCAGTTACTGCTGCTACTTTCCTAGCTGCAGCTACCAAGAAGGGAATACCTAGCAGAAATAAGAGGTTTCCTAGGCCTCTTCTTGCTTTGCTAACCATTCTTTCACCTCCGCCTTGGTTTATATAATGGACATGCATTCGTGCAATTAGGTCGTGTCCTATTAAATTCCTCACATAGCAACTCTGGAGGAACTTGAAATAGATGACAGCAATTATCTACTTTCTTTACTTTCATAAGATCACCCCTTTTAACCCATTACCCAGGGCCATAGTTTCTTTGCTACTTTCGCAGCATAATCGCCCACTTTTCCTGAACCAGTTGCAGAAAAGTAACGGATTGCTGTAGACATTACTTCTTTCTCAGCTTTGTTCTTTGGGTTGAATCTCCAAGCATCCAGTTCTTCTTTAGACTGGAACTTATCTAGTTTCTTTAGTGCATTCATGGCTACGTCTCTAAATTTTGCACCATGATCTACACAATAGAGAACTGGATCGGATACTACCCAGTAACGTTTTCCAGGAGTTAGTCCTTTGTCTCCACAGATAGGGCAAGGTGTCAATGGCATTGTATCGATGTCTTCTTGAGTTATCTGATCTGCAAGGACTATGTTATGTTTCACTTTCTTTATCGTTCTCATCTGATCCGTTCACCTCCGGTTCCTTGGGTTTTTCTGTCCATTCATGTCCACAATTCGGACAGAAGGCTCGATGGTCTTTTCTTGGAGAGTGGCCTCCTTCTTCAAACTTCCCTCTACCACGCCAGTGTATCTTCCTACTTTTCTTATACTTGGCTGCAGGATAGCCACATTTTGGACATTTCATATCTTCTCAAATCCTTTAGAAATAGATCATTTTCTCTGAAGGAATTTCCAGTCCCTTAGATAGACAGACGATAATCTCTTCCATCTCTTCGATACTATAAGAGTTTGCTGTCTGTTTTATTATGACATCTTCATCGTTGTCGATTTTACCTGAACCCCATCTGCCCCAAATTTTTCTAAGTTCATTTCCTGTATGGATTCCCACTCCATCTACATAGGAATTCCTTACAAGCTTTAGAAGGACATGAGCTCCATTACCTATGTTATAGAGCTCTCCTTTCTGAAGTAGACGTTTCAAGGCGATTGCAAAGACACCGCAGTTTCCTGTAACTAGACGGAGCCTTCCAACTAAGTCTTTTTCTTTAATTTCTGCTAAGACTCTCTCCAGATCAATCTCTGTCATTCTTCATCATCTTCTTTGATATCGAAGATTGGAAAACCGTCATCAGTATATTTCTTGACAGAATAGAAAAGTTTAGCCTCGTCTTCATAGTCTACCTTTAATTCTTCAGTCTCGTCTGCATGGAGATAGATAGCAAAGCCAAAGCCTAGGTATATTCTGGCAACTATGGGACTCTCTATGTTATCTAAGTCTTCTGGTTCATCGTCATCCCATTTGATTTGCAAGGTTCACACCTTTCCAGATATCTCTCTTGCCATCTCTTTTAGAATTTCAAATTGTTTCTTGACTTCGATATGTCCATCAGGATATTTTATGAAAAGAACTCCATCAATGTTCTTGGTGGACACAGGTCGCATTGCTCTGAGGATATTTTCATCTTCCTCAGACACTTGACATTCTAAGGCACCTAGCCAGACTTTACGTTTCTTGAATTGCACAAGAACACCTCCGATTATTAGATTGCCTCCTAGCTCCCTTCTCTAGGGATAGATTACCCGTCGGGTGAGGACAGGACTTCGCTCCTCTTTCAGCTAGGCTTAGAAAAAAGGGGTGGTGAGAGATTGTCAGTCTTTCCAAGCTTGCCTCCGGTCAGTGATAACGATCTTTTCGATCATGCTGACTCGGAGAAGCCTTTCTTCATTAGTTCGGATACCAACTACGGTTCCGTCGGAGCTTATGACAATCTCTAGGAGCTTAAGGGGTTTCTTTCCCTTATTCTCAGCTCCATTGATTATTTTCTTATATCCATATGTCATGGAAGATTCCTTCTTAATTCAGCTTCTCTTAGACAGCCATTGCAGACGAATTGTTTGAGAAAGGTATCTCTGGATATTTCAACTCCACAGTGAAAGCATTCGTACCCGTCTAGGTCTATTCCTGCCCTAGGATCCTTTGTCTTGAAGAAGAGATTACATGTTTTCAACGGATTACTATGGAAGATTATCTTGCATCCTGGGAAAAGGATAGGAGCTTTTTTCAATTCGAAGATTCTTGCTTTATGCCAGTTATCGAAGCCTCGGAAGTATCTATGTCTACCATCTGGTTCTAAGACTTCTACGCCACAGAAGACTGGGTGAGGTGTCTTTCTTGGTAGAGGGATCCAACGTCGTGTCATATTTGGTTTCTCCATTTAATCTTGCTTATGGGTCTAGTATCGGACGGTCCTTCTTATGCCATGCTTTGAAGCGTCCTATTTCCTTTATTGTCTTTGTCCAATCACCCTCGAATTGTAGGCAACGGTCATCTATGATAAGAAAGTTAAGAGGCTTCTCAAGATAGTCATCGTAAGGAATCTCATGTTTCTGTAGCCAACGTTCTCCAATTTCTTTCTTGCGAGTAGAGAAGATCACGATCCTGAAGTGTCTAATGAGTCGTTCTAGAGCTCTCTTAGCATAAGGAAGTGGAACAGCATCTATTTCAGTGGAATCGCCAAGTCTTTCGCCCCATCCTGACTTCTGCTCACAAAGAGTTCCATCGATGTCTATCATAAGAGAATAGTCTCTGTCCCGGATTTTAACCATACTTATTCATCTCCTTACTGTTCTCGCCTAGAAGGTAGATTAGCTATTAGGCGGATAATAACTCTAACCATGCCCGATTCGAACGGACTTAGCCCCAAGGAGACTGAAATTGTCTCTCCCCTGACTATAGGCTAGTTAGTCAACCTTCTATTTAGCGACTATGAGAAGAGAGCACCGAGACCTTCTTTCCATTTGCCCTTGTTGTATTCGATGTTCTGTTGTTTGCGGAAGCGTTTCGTTCGAAGTGTATCCAGTAGTCCAAAAACGAAGCATTTGTGGTTTCTTTCGACTCCACTAGAATACGATTTCTCCCAATAGGATTCGTTCCAGAATAAGTCAATCAGCACTCTTTTCCAAAGGAAACCTTCGTCTTCTAAGTTCTTTGAAAAGAAGTTACCGAATCTGGGATTGCCTATCATCAAATGTAGTCGCACGGCTTTCGAGTGTACTTTTAGAAAGATGTATAAGTCCATTATACACCCCCTCTCTCTTCGGGGTGTCAGCTTAATGAGGCTGAGTTTTATGCCACGCTAGGAGAGTCTCGTGTATTCTGAGTTACACGACCCTTTACCCCGAAGTGCACTCGAGGACTCAAGGTCATGGAGGGCCACAGCGCCAATGCACCCACGTCCTCTCTTTCTAGGGCATAAAAAAAGAGTAGAAGCGGATTTGAAACCATGCTATTTTCTGCAGTTTTTTGATCTTACTGCTACTGGGAGGGCAGTCTCCCGCCCTTGATTCCCAGAATTTATAAAGAGTTTAGGTTCGCTCTAGCTTCTACTCGGGATTGTTTCCCTTTCGGGAATATTGAAAGAATTGAGACTCCCAGCTTAAGCGACTATTCACTGAGAGTCTTTCAGTATTTAATAGTATTCTTTTTACCTATGTAGTCGGATGAGTAGGGATAACTACCCAATCTCCAAATAAATACTACATCAACATCCTCTGCAGTCTTATCCCCAGCGTTAGTGATAGTGCGTTGTCCTAGGGGACTTAACCGCTCGGGATTCCCATTTGATTTGAACCCTTAGCGCCCGAGGCTGTTTGGGTTGTATGAGTCCTAGATAGTATAGATGTTGCTTCCGCCCCATCTAGGTAACCCAAAGCCATTCTCCACATCGAGACAGTCTTCGCCTTGTAGCAATCAGAAGGGACTTTCTCCTCGCTTCTTCATATTTGCCATTCCCAACCAAGGCGATTGCATTCAACTGATGGGAACTCTTCCCTCATCCTATTTATTCGGGTAGAGGGAACAGCTGCACACACCAAGTTGGTAAGACTTGGCTCGGGCATTCCAGTGCGACACTTAAGCTGGGTGTGTTATCCCACACCCTCATCGTTGTGGTCAAATCTATTGTTACATTTCTGTAACTATGATATGTGATAACCCCAGAGGGGTTTGGAATCTTCAGCAATAGTTGCTTCCGATTCCCATGTCACTCGTAGTGACCATTAGTTCTTTTCTCGCCTCTATTTCCCCGCCTCCATTTCATACCTTTGAGAAGTATGCAGTTTACTGCACGGTTCCTTATAAAAGTATCTACTCATTTCTGAGTTGCTCGATTCTATCTGTATTCTCTGGATATCTCTCTAGATAGCTTTGAGTCGGAAAGACGATTACTGCTTTTCCTCGACATTGAGGATATTTGCGTCTAGCTTCTCTTTTAGCGAACTTGGAAGGCATATTATGTTTGATGTCATGTGTTTTATCTATTACCTCGTCTACATCTTTAAGATCGATAGTAACGAGACCTACTAAGATGTCGCTATATTTCTCAACTATGACTACAACGTATTCTCTTAGAGTAGATTTGGTCATGACATTCCTCCTATATTGTTTTCTCCATTCTATACACTTCTTAGGTGTTCTAGGGAGACTAGGAGAGGGAGAGGAAACGTTTTGCTCATTCGACGTTTCATAGACGTTCGTTTCCTTACTCCCTATGTTCAACTCCTATCGTGATATGGTCATGACTTATAGAGAGATTACTGTTACGGTTTAATTATTTTGCTACGGTTTATGCTCTGGAGACTGAAACATTCTCTAATTAGGATAAGTGTGTGATTCTCCCTATCTAGGAGACAGTATCAGTAAGGAACAGTTTGCCTACGGTTTTACTTAATGGTGACTACATTCGTTACTAGGAATCCTATCTTATTGCAGATGATTCCCTGTCGTTCTTAGCGGTGTATCAGACGATGTATCTTTCCGCCTTTCCTGTATCGTTTGCCAAGTATCTTCGTAATTCTTGTATCTTTACTCTTAGTTTTGAATTGTTAGCCTTTAGGGAACGTATCGCCCATGCGAGAGGAGGACAATTTTGTATCATTGATTCATGCCTCCTTCTTAACTCTGATTATGGTTAGTTCGCCTCTACTCTGTCTTTCGTGTAGTTTTCTAAAGTCTTTATCGGAAACTTTCAGAGTTTCCTTAGTAGAGTAGCCTTTAACTATTTCGACTTTATATTCTGTCATTTTTGGTTTTTCTCCTTTCGGTGTTTTTCAAATCTTGCTTTTCTATTGTTTCGTTCTTTTCTCCTTATGGTGTCCAGTATGCAATAATTCTTAGGGTTCGTGTGATGTGATTTTCCTATGGGGTAAAGTTTTGAACTTGTCCGGGTTTTCGGTATTCTTTTCTTTATTGTCTCTAAAGTCTTAAGGGTTTTCCCATCTAGTTCGAACTTTATTCCTATTACGAAAGTCTTGACTCCTTTAAGATTCCATCTATATGGAGACATAGCATTATACTGATATTGTTTTTCTTTAGATTGAGTAATGATTCCTTTTCTATTGTCTCCTTTCGACACCGTTTTAGTATTACCGATAAACTTATCGTGGGTTCGTGGGTGAAAAGATTGACCATATTCCCTATAAGCTATGTCACAAATTTTATCTTCTCTTTTCTGAAGTTCTATTTTTCTTAACTCTTTTTTTGTGACAGTCGAACTTAGTTGTTTTTCAGTAGATTTTACAAATTGACCATTTTTAGAGAAGTTAAGTTTTTCTCCTATTACCGTTTTTGGTTTATTGATATTATCGAAACTTACGACATTACCTTTAAGCATAGCATTGATTAACTTAGAGGTTTTCTCCATCTTCTTTTTCTGTGCTGTTAGTTGTGTGTTCCAACCATCATTTGTCATTTTTCTAACCTTCCTTTGAGCATACGAGATGTATATATTAAAACATTCTTATAAACATTTGCTTTTTATCAATTATGCACCTCCGCCCTATCTAAAGGCATCAATAATACATTTTCTAGCTAGTCTTTTCTTAATTGAAAAGATTTTCTAAGTT
>JABAOH010038698.1_pt1 | contig 22807 bp, 22 predicted proteins | sample 7062181 | NCBI WGS metagenome assembly JABAOH01 (sample SAMN14538630, study PRJNA623070) | marine sediment metagenome | biome: marine biome [ENVO:00000428]; feature: marine pelagic biome [ENVO:01000023]; material: deep marine sediment [ENVO:00002113]; isolation source: pool of 5 deep marine... | reverse complement strand
ATCCTTAAATTATTAATGGAGAATTTGTTGTCAGCAAATTATTTTTGGTAAATAACACAAATGCTTCTTGTGACTCTTAATGCCTCTCATTCCCGAACTCAACGTTATTAAAAAAGACTGGAGAAACGTAGACCTGAAGGTTGCACTCTGCTATCCCAATGTTTATCGAAGCGGCATGACCGGAATGACCATGCGATTGCTGTATGCACTATTGAATGCACGAGACGACATAGCTTGTGAAAGACTTTTCATTCCCACCCGAAATGAACCTCTCCGAAGCCTCGAATCAAACAGGTCTCTCAAAGACTTTGATGTAGTCGCGTTTACTCTGCAATATGAACAGGACTACGTTAATGTTATGCGTATGTTGTTGAAGTCTGGTGTACCGCTTAGGATAAAACATCGAACTCGAGAGAACCCTCTGATTATTGCTGGTGGGCCATGCGCAACTGAAAACCCTGAGCCTCTAGCCAACTATATTGACTTGTTCGCCATAGGCGAGGGTGAAGTCATTCTAGATCCTCTAATCGACCGCATTAAAGAGTTTGATGAGCCGACGAAGCATGTTGAAGATTTCGCTGATTTGAAAGGCGTGTACGTTCCCGCCATTTCGAATCCCGTAAATCGTGTATGGGTAAAAGACCTCAATAAGGCTCCATGCCCAACTGCACAACAAGTTCCCCTTGTTGATCAAAAAAGTCCATACATGCCCATATTCGGAAAAACCTTCGTAATAGAGGCTGTTCGAGGATGCAACCGATGCTGCCGCTTCTGCCTCATCGGATACATTGGACGTCCCAAACGGGAGAGAAATCTAGCTAAGATCGAAGAGATACTGGACGAGGGCATACGTTACACACCAGTGAAGAAGGTCTCACTAATCGGAACTGGTTTATCCGACCACTCCAAACTTGAAGAAATCTGTGAATCAATTGTCTCACGCGGACTAGAGATTTCTATTCCTTCAATACGCCCGGAGGCAGTCACCGAACGATTGGCAAAACTTCTGGCGAAAGGAAAACAACGAAGAATATCCTTAGCCCCCGACGGATCAACCCCACGTATGCGCAACATCATTAACAAAACCATGGATGATGAACAAATAGTTGAAGCGGCTAGAACCCTCTTGAAACATGGAGTTAAGCGCTTAAAACTATACTTTGTAATCGGCTTGCCCGGAGAGACACAAGAGGATGTTGAAGCTATTGCTAAGTTGTCAAAACGCATTGCTGATTTAGGATATGGTCCTCAGTCAGTGCATTTGAGCGTGAACCCTTTGATACCTAAGCCTCACACACCCTTTCAATGGGAGGCGTTCGCACCCATCCCTTACATTCGAAAATGTCTCCGATTACTAAAGGCGCAACTCAAGGAAGACCGCAGGTTCAGAACAAGTCGCTTAGACCCTCGCCACGCCCAAATTCAAGCATTCCTTTCTCTGGGCGATCGAGAAGTTGGAAGGGTTGTTGAGCTTGCTACTCGATATGGTGGAGGTTTAGGCGCCTGGCGAAGGGCATTAAAAGAATGTAATGTCTCATTGGAGAAGTATACGCGAAGGAAAGAGGTAAGTGAGTTGCTGTCTTGGGATCATATTCACATGGGCTTAAATAGACGTTTTCTCATAGAAGAAAATAAGCATGCACGAAGAGAGGCAACTGCTCAAAGGTGAGGTCGAAATGGAGGTCGACAAGAAACGGTTCAAAAAGATGTTTCCACACTTAGCCAAAGAAATGGAGATTAAGGAACATGGAGTCGCGATAACCTCGGTTCGATCAGATGCCCAAACAGCAGAGAAAGCTTCTTCAGAGAAGTTTACTGGGTATATGCCAGACGTCATAGACTTTATCCGACGATGTGATAATGAGCAGCAAGCAAAAGAAATCATCAATTATATGGAAAAGAGAGGAGAAATCAGCCGCGAGTACGCTCAGAAGCTTAGGAAACAACTCAAGGAGAAGGGCGTAAGGAGTTTTGGACCAAAAAAAGAAGATGACTACTATCTAAAGCGTTCTGATACAAAGAAGTAAACGTAAGAAAGCCAAATTTGAGTTTTTCAAAACGCACGCGGTACTTATTAAATTATGGCGCTCCTGTACATGCGCCCCTAAGGCTTTTTCTTTTCTTTCCTAAGCCAATCTGCCAATTCAATCTTGTTTGTGTTGTAATATTTCTCAGCTGAAACAATTCCTCTCTTGGCTAACCTAAAAAGTATCCTGTGCGTCTTCACCCGTGAAAGACCAGTCTTCCATCGAATATCTTTCTGCAACATAGTTCCCTCCTCAGCAACCAAAATCTCGATCACCTTTCTCTCATCAGCGCTTAAAACTCGCAAAACTGCATCAAAAGCAGACTCTCTCTTCTCAACTACTGACACTGAAGAAGACTTGGGTTTTTCCTCACTAAGCTCTGGGAAAATCAGAGCGTATCCCAACACAGCTCCCGCAACAACAAGCGGCAAGACAAACAAAATAAGCCAGAAAGACTGCGGAATCTCCATACCCATGCCATGACCCCTTCCACCAAAACCACCGTCAAATCCAAAAAAGAACAGGCCAAGAATGCTAACTATAACCGTGACCCCTAGAATAGAAATCAAAGTGCGGAAGCGCATGTTTCACTCAAAGAATCTAAAGATGAAACACTCCTTATAAGCTGTTTCAAAATTTGAAACGTTTTGTTACACTCAACATCTAAACTGAACGAAAACAATTATTTCTTGTAAGCAAAATAACGGAGGTGAAAAATAGATGAATGGAAAAATAAAAGCTGGTATGATAGTTACGCTGGTGCTGGCTTTCGTCGCATCCGCCATGTATGTGGCACCAACATTAGCGTATATGAGCGGCACAACTAACCAGACGGGTGACAGAGAGATTGACAGAACCCGAGACAGAGACTGCGCACGTGACTGCGTCTACGACTGCGAGCGAGACCAAAATCAAACACAGGTTCGCCTCCAGCTACAAGAGTGCGCTACAAACCAAACAAATGTAGGAACAATAAACTGGCAGTACCAGTATGAGCATCAGCATAGACACCAGAACATGCTTTCACCATAATACTATTAGTGTGTTCTGAGAAATTTTCCATGTTTTTCTCTTTTTTTGTTTTACAGGACGGCTGTAGATATTGTATACGCATGTCAGATTAGAAAAGTGTGCACACAAATTTTTGGTTGCCATTGATTTTACGTTTTTAAAGCAATTTTCACTCTCTTTTCACTGTTAAATTTTTGTTTCAGCAACACTTTCATTCGATAACAGCTTGTAAGATATCAACGAGCATATTAGATCGGTATATCTTTAATACTTAACAAGCCTTTTAGGTAAAATTGTGGGAATTACCTACGCACTCGCACTGAGTAGGAAGGATGATTTTTGAACATTAATCAAATGAAACTCCGTGCCTTTCATTTGAGACAACTAATTAACTCAAAGAAAAAACGAAAAGAACAGACAATTGAAGAATATACACGTCTCATCTGGCTAATCAATATGCGTTCAAAACTACACGCATCATAGGAGTGGTATGATAATATGCGAAGGTCAAAGTTGGAAATGTATGTTGATATCCTGAAAGTTCTGGCTCGTCATGGACCGTTAAAGCTAACTCATATAATGTATAAGGCTAACGTAAACTGTAGTGTTCTAAAACAATACTTGGATTTTTTAACCCAGCAGAACCTCGTTGAAGAACAAACTTTGCACAAGAAAAGAAACAAAACAAGAGTTGTTTACGCTATCACGGAAAGAGGTATAACCGTACTCAAATACTTTAGGGAACTAAATAGTGCTCTACAAATAACTGCAGAAGCAAACAAGGTCCCACTATTGTTGTATTAAGCCAAAGCGCGCGCAAAATATATGAACTGTTGTTTACAACAGAAGCTGAATGGTGTCTGAGACGAATGCAGATAATTTAGTTAAGAAAAATGAGGATTTCTTTGAATTTTTATTAGATTTTCATGAGAAACTAAAACCCTTCAATTTGAAAAAGGAGATTCAAGACCCAACAAAAGCCGCAATTTTTTCAGCGGATATGATAATAGGATTCTGTTCGCAGGGAAACCTAGCGAGTGAAAGGATAAGAAAATTGATACCACCAATAGTGGGCTTATTTAAGAAAGCCAATGAATTGGACATCACCAAATTTGTTCTTGTTCAGGACGCCCATGATCCAGCTGCCCCTGAATTTGAGGCGTGGCCAAATCACTGTGTGAAGGACACAAGGGAGTCGGAAACCGTTCCTGAGATAGCGAACCTCGATTTTTCAGACAAGTTTATGATTTTTTTTAAAAACTCTTTGCATCCTGCCCTCAATACTAGAATGAACCCTTGGCTGGAGGAAAACCAGGAGCTTCGAGATTTAATAGTGGTGGGAAACTGCACTGATCTGTGTGTATATAACTTGGCCATGCATCTTAGGCTTAGGGCTAATGCCTATAACCTAAGGCATCAACGAGTCATCTTACCTGCCAATTGCGTGGATACCTATGATATGTCTGTAAGACAGGCTAAAGATCTGGGTATCCTGCCCCATCCGGGAGATTTCATTCACCTCTTCTTCCTTTATCACATGGCATTGAATGGCATTAATGTGGTTCAGAAGATTATTTAGTTAAATGATTTAATGAAAAACTAAGATGTCTCATCCTCGTATTTATTGATGATTGAGGTTTTCTAGCTGATACTAAATACTCTAGAGAGCAATTGCTGTCAGATCGATCTGTTAACCTATCGGCTCTTTCCAAAATTGCGGATAACGCCTTTAACAGCTGCAAAGACTGGGTCGTAGGGAGGCGGGAAGAAATATAGGGGTTCATAAGAATCTTTTTTCTTAATGAGAAAGCCTGGCGGGGTTTCTTCAACTTGTTCAATCTTTTCAATAGGGATAACAATTGTTTCTAGCTCACATGCATATATTATTCGCTTATTAGTTAAGATGAGTTCACCTCTATCAGCCCGTTCTCCATGTGAAGGTTGCATTTCATCCATGTAAACTGGAGAAGACACGTAATGAACCACCTCTCCTTTTTCTAAGGGGAAAGATACAGCATCACTTGGATAGGTTGGTAACAGTCCTTGAAGAAAATTTTGGCTCATTTCTAGGAATTTTTCAAAAAATTCAGCTTCTCCTCCCTTGGCGATTTTTTTCCATTCAGCTTTATGCAAAGTTACGCCTAAATAGCATCCACGGTATATGCGTTCTTGACAGCCATAGTGACCATGTGCCTTTCTGCCAACGACTTTGCAGGGTTCACAATACAAAAGCTGATAGTTATCTTCACCTTTCGCGGCAAACTCGGCTGAGCATACGGGGCAGGCTTGAATCTCTGGTCTGGAAAAGACAAACATTTTTCTTGTAACAATGTTTATTGTTCCTTCACCACATAAGGGGCATTGTTTGAACAAGGTTGCAGTCTTCGCCATTGGATTACCTTCTCAACTAAAATTTTGATTTGCTTTCATAAATATCTTTCACCTAAAACAGCAACTGCAAAAGTTTGGCTATCATCAGTTTTAAGCCTCCAATAGAGTAGAGATACCTCAAGACGCTGAGTCGCTTCAAAAACCAAGCTAAAAAGCCGGAAACTCTAAACTTCCAAACCCAACCAACGGCTTCGTGTCTACCAAAGGAAACAAATTGACCCACAATCTTAGGAGTGAACCTTTCTCTACGTTTCCCTGCCAACTCGGCATAAATGTTGAAGGCAACGGTTTCAGCTTGTTGTAAGGCCAGTTGAGCTGTGGGAGCTAATGGCCTACCGGTAGCTGGGTCTAAAACTAACGAGCTGTCGCCGACCACGTAGACTCCTGCGTAATTAACAGACTCTAAGAAGGGATTTACAATAATCCTGCCTCGTGGTCCATACTTTAGCTTAGATTTTGCCACTAGCGCGTTGGCTCGCACTCCTCCTGTCCAAATTAGAGTGTTGGTTTGAATTTTATCATTGGTTTTGAGCTGAATAGTATGGCCGTCGAATGCTATTACGGACGTTTTGAGCATCAATCTTATGTTTCTTGATGTTAAAGCTTGAAAGGCGCGGTTTACTAGTTTAACATCAAAACCGGGGAGGATGTTGCCTCTCGCTTCTACAAGAATGAGACGAGGCTTGTCTTTACCTATATCTGCTTCTTTGGCAAGCTTTGCTATGTAATCAGCTAGTTCTGTTGCTAACTCAACACCTGTAAAGCCTCCACCGCCAACAACGAAAGTAAGCATTGCTTGCCTAGCTTTTTCATCCAGTTTACTCGTAGATTGCATAAACATTTTTCGAATATGATTTCTAATGCGTTCAGCATCGTCAAGTGTCACTAATGTGAAAGCATGTTCCTTTAATCCGGGGATTCCGAAAAATTCTGTTTCACTGCCTAGAGCGATGACAAGTTTGTCATATTTAACCTTCCCTTGAATGGTAGTTACAGTTTTATGGACAAAATCTATGTGGGTTACTTCTGCACGCATGAAATTAGTTCTCTCATGTTTAAGGAGGGTTTGAAGAGGAATAGTTATGTCCTCAAATGTTTTTCTCTCTGCTGCTACTTCGTAAAGTTCGGTTTTTAATTGATGGTAATCGTTTTGGTCCATAAGTAATATTTCACAGTCTTTCCTGTTTTTCAATAAATGTTCCAGCTTTAGAGCTGTATATAGCCCGCCGTATCCTGCGCCCAAAATTACAACTTGTGTCTTTTTCATGACTAACTTTTTTTCTCCCGTTAATTGATTAACCTTAATGTCCTCTTAGACTTTCATTTTTTTCACATGAATTTTTTCATGAACCATCCCTAAACTCTAAGAGGCTGGTCAAAGCTTTTATAACATTTGAATGAGAAGCAGGAGAACGCATTTTCACTTATGATTATGCACGCTTCTCAATGCATCCGTTATTTGAAGACCAAAACGCAATAGACAGAGAAAAATTGCTTAAGCTTTAGATAAATAATATAAAATTACACAAAAAACCAGATTTATAATACAAAGACATAAGTTTAAGGCAACCGTTAAATTTGACAAACGTGACGTTCATGCTTTGAATTTCTAAAAGTAAATAAGGGATGATCGAAAATAAATACGCAAAACAAAATAATAAAGCCTCATTGATTGCGTGGTGTCATATTTGAAGAAAGCATTGTTCTTATTGCTTCTGTTCATGTCATCTCTTCCTCTCCTTTTAACGCTTGCTCTTCCTCCTACCAGCGCTTCACCCTCAACTTCTGCAAATCTGCAGGTTAGCAAAGTAGATCATGCGATAGAAGTTCGAAAAGGAGGACTGGTTGTCATTAACGACACAGTCAGATTATCTGCGATAGGCGAAGGTGTAATATCGCTGCAAAATTTTTCCATGGGATTCCCCTTCCAGTACGGCTCTAACCTCGACTACGGCTTCGCCTATGAAACCTCGAACCCTGACATACAACACACTGTGGTTCTTAACGTTGGATCAAGGAGAATAGGTTTTTACGGAGTAAACGTAAATTTTGACAGAACTGTGGACGTAAGCGAAAATAAGTCATATGAATTCACGGTGACCTTTGTCTTCTCAAACCTTGTTTCTCAAGATCAATATAGTACAACCCTTTTCAACATCACCAGTTTTCCTATGTACCCTAGTCTAGTCCAAGATGTCACCACATGCAACGTGATGGTTACTCTCCCAAACACAGCTAATTACCAAGGCAGCTCTCATACTTTCAACAGCACCACAATTGATTCCGTTAAGATTTTGAACCATACTAGAAGCCCTCTTGAGAACTTTACGAGAGAGTCGGCTTGGTTAGTGTTCAGCTCAGATGACTTCACCATAATTGAGGTGAACAAAATAGAGCGGCAGCTAATGCCAGATCAGTGGGGAAACCTTTTCCTAGCAGACCTATATCAAGTAACCAACAAAGGAACGGAAACTCTTTCTGAGTTACAGGTACAATTGCCCCAAGGTGCTTACTCTCGCTCTGTCCGAGATGCTTCAGGCGACAGACCATGGTCACCAACAGAGAATGGCGTAACTATACTCCTCAGAAATGCTTTGAATGAAAATGAGAAAGCAACATTCACAGTGGCTTACCAGCTTCCACGGGAAAACTACGTTGAAAAACACGGTTGGCACGACTTTACACTAACTTTCAACTCCATTGAATCTTTCAACTGGACTATACGGAAGTTAACGGTGGCTGTAACACTTCCTGAGGGCGCTGAGCTTCAAAGCTCGTCGATGAATCCAGATAGTGTTCAAAAAAACGCTTTTCAAGAAGTTGCAACCTTTGTCTTTCTTAACGCTACGCCTTTCCACGACCTGAAGTTTGACTTAACATACAGGCAACTCGTGTTTTGGGCATCCTTCCGCCCCACACTATGGATGGGAGTATTAGCCGCTGTTGTAGCTGCCATAGCATTGTTTTGGCGTGCTCCTAGAGTCCCTCGTGTTCCCACTATTCCCGTTCCTCCAAAAGACATCCGAAGATTTGTTAATATTTATGAAAAGAAAACGAGGAGACTCCAAGAACTTGAGTCAATAGAAAAGCAGGCATTGAAGGGAAAGATATCTAGAAGACAATATAGAGTGCGTAAAAGGACTCTTGAAAATCGCATTTCTGTGACGTCCCGAGACCTAGCTAGTCTTCGAGAAAAAATGAGCACAGCGAGTCCAAGATACGCTGACATGATGAGACAGATTGAAGTTGCTGAAACTAGGTTGATGGGAGCAGAAACGGACATCAGAAGGTTAGAAACTCGATATCGACAGGGAGAAATCTCCAAAGCATCCTACCGCAGACTTCTTAACGAGTACAATAGCCGAAGAGACGGAGCGAAAACAACAATCGACGGCGTTCTCCTAAGACTTCGAGAAGAAATCCGCTGAAAACACAAAAACATTTTTCAGTATGAGGTGAACACATTTTCTGCAAACCCCTGTCTTTTATTTTTTCAATCATGTTTTTGGTGATGATTGTGGTAAAAGTCAAGGTTGGCGATAGTGCTCCGAACTTTACACTTCCATCACAATTCGGGGAAAACATCACTCTTTCGAAGTTTTTCGGAAAGAAGAACATCGTCCTCTACTTCTATCCCAAGGATGAATCTCGGGGATGCACAAGGCAAGCATGCAGTTTTAGAGACAGCTACGAAATCTTCAAGGAATTGGGTGCAGAGGTCATAGGAGTAAGTTCGGATGATGTAGAATCGCATAAATCATTCGCCAGCAAGCACAGCTTACCATTCATCTTGCTGAGTGATAAAGACAAGAAAGTTAGAAAGCTGTACGGCGTTCCCTCAACATTGGGCGTTCTCCCAGGGAGAGTAACCTACATAATAGACAAAGAAGGAATAATCAGACATATATTCTCATCACAATTTCAACCTCAAAAGCACATCGACGAAGCGATAAAAGTGCTCAAAAGATTAGAAAATTGAAAGTAATCCTTCCCGTAGACCAACCAGTCCATATTAGCGCGCGATATGTTGCTAATGCAAAACCGACCGAGTGGACGTTTACAGAAACAGAAAATAGACAGGTCATAAATCAAAAATATGAGAATAACGATATGAGTCAACCTCACGTTTTCGACCCGAAGAATATAGATGTTCTGGAAATGGAAGAGAGAAAGACCTGGCAAAATCCCGAAGAAATTCTGGGAACGGTGGAAATTAAGTCCGACTTTGTCGTAGCTGATTTGGGCTGCGGTAGTGGTTTTTTCACCGTGCCGCTCTCCCAAAAAGTTAAGAAAGTCTACGGTATCGATGTCCAAAAAAAGATGCTTGATTTTCTTGAACAAAAAATTCAAAAGTTGAAAATAAAAAACATTGAGCTTCTACTATCGAAGAAAAATGAGATTCCACTTGAAAATGAAAGCGTTCATCTCTTAGTATCGATGAACACGCTTCATGAGTTCGATGACAAAGAGAGAATGATTGAGGAAATGAGAAAGGTGCTCAAAAGAGGTGGAAAGGCGCTGATAGTTGATTTTAAGAAAGAAAATACCGGTTTTGGACCACCAGTTGCTATACGGATCTCGAAAAAGCAAGCAACAAAGCTCTTCGAGAAAAAAGGGTTCACCACTTTGGAGTCACAAAACCTAATGTATCATTATCTGTTAGTTTTTTCTAAAAAGAATCGAAAATGAAATTTCATGCATGAAAACGTTTTTATCGTTAATGGTTCACTTCCACTAGAATTCAAAAAGAAGGACAACAATCGATGGTAGAAATCAAAATCGACAACGAAAAGTGCGATGGATGTGGAACATGCGTGGATATATGTCCCGTAGAGGTCCTTGAAATTAAAGATGAAAAATCGGTTGTCACATATCTTGACGAATGTCTTGTTTGCCTAGCGTGCGAAGTGCAGTGTCCCAACAACGCCATCGAGATTATTGATTAGTTCTGACTCCTATTTTCTCTTTGACATATAAACTATAAATCCCAAAATTTAGAATGCACACGCTTAGCCGCCACTATAGTTTTTTCAACTTGGTTCCACACTTCAGGGACAGCAACGGGATGTTTATCTTGAATTAGATAAGAAACATCAGCCATCTTTCCAATCACTGCAGTCGCTATTTTTCCAATAAAGCTAAGACTGTAACCTCCCTCTAAAACCGCTACAAGCTTTCCCGCACAAAATCGAGACGCTAAGTTCAGAACGTCTGCAAAAATTTTTAGGTACGTAGAGGCGGAGAGGGAAAGACTCGCAACTGGGTCCGTGTAATGCCCGTCAAAACCGGTGGAAACTAGGATGAACTGTGGCTTGTACTGCCGCATAATCGGAATTGCAATCTGATTGAAAGCTTTTAGATAAGCCTTATCATCAGTTTGAAAGGGAAACGGAATATTCACAGTATATCCTAAACCATCTCCATCGCCCACTTCGTCTATGAAACCTGTTCCAGGAAAACCCCTAGGGTCTTGATGCAAGCCAATGTACAGAACTTTGTCAGTGTCATAGAAAATCTCTTGAGTTCCATTTCCATGATGAGCGTCCACATCCAAAATCAAAATGCGCTTAAGATGGAAATCGCGAAGAAGATGAGCAGCGGCCACAGCAACATTGTTGAATATACAGAAACCCATGGCATAGGAAGGGCCAGCGTGATGCCCTGGAGGACGAACTAAAGCAAAGGCGTTTTGAAACTCTCCATTTATGACGACGTCAGCTGCCTTAATTAGCCCTCCAACCGCATAAAGTGCTGTTTCATAGCTTTCAGGAGAAACTACCGTATCACCGAGGTCGAGGAGACCTCCACCAGCTAAACAGAACCGTTCAACAAGTTGAATGTAGTCCGACTGATGGACAAGTTCCACGTCTTTGACGTTGGCAAGCTTAGGTTCAATAAGCGTGCATTTTCCAGATTCGAGGAGACCGCTTTCCTTCAGTTCTTCCATAATTGTTCTTAGGCGGTCAGATGATTCAGGATGGTCGGGTCCAGTGTTGTGGCGTAAATATTTCGGAGTGTATATGATAGCTGTTTTTTTCATTTACGCTACCTCATTTGGGTATACTTTTCGGAAACCCTTTTTAACATACTCTCGTAGGCTTAAACCTTCTTCTCTCGCCAATTTTCGAAGAGCCTTATCCACACCAGTTTCGTATTGAATGGCTCTCTTGGGTCTATTCGCAATGAATGGAGATATGCTGAGGTTTTGAGCGACTCGCCGCAACACCTTCTTTCTCAAAGAATTTTCAGCGCACTCAATTTTCAGGCTTACGGGTAAACTCAAAGAAAAACACACCACTTCACGATCTAGAAATGGAAGCCGCAGCTCCACCCCGTGGAAAGAACATACTTGATTGTCTCTCTGAAGATTTACTTCGTACGTTAGAGCCACATCTCGGTACATGGCATCTCGAACCGCAGCAGTGCCCGATTGTGAGTAAATTCTGAGATATCTTTGGTAACCTCCGAAAAGCTCGTCGCTTCCCTGTCCAGCCAACAGAACCTTACATCCCAATTTTGATGCAACTTCCGCTGTCCAATAAAAGGGGATGGCAATATTAGCCTTTACCGCGTTTGGTTCCTCAATCAGCCACAAAACCTTTGATAAGATGCGCTTAACGTCATTTAACATGTATGTTTGGAGGTGAAGAGGCAGTTTCAAAGCTTTAGCTGCAGCTTTCACGTGTGAAATCTCTGGCTGACCTTTTAATCCTACCGAGACTAGGTGAACTTCTGTTCTGCAAGTTTTAGCCAACGCTGCAATAACGCTGCTGTCTAAGCCGCCTGAGAATGCTACCGCCACGTTTTCAAGATTCGAAACTCTCTCTTTCGTGGATTCCAACAAGAGTTCTTGAAGGCGTTTTGCCGCCATCTCCAGTTCCATATGTTCGATGGGCGGTTGAGTTACAGTTTTTATTGGATGGAAGACAAAGCCGTGAGCGTTCACCGTCGCCAAGTTTCCAGGCGGAAATGATTTTACGTTTTTTATTCCAAGCGTCCACAGAGCTTTGCGTTCAGACGCTACGGCGCAGACTGTTTCATTTTCACCGTAGTAGAGCGGTTTTGCTCCTAAACTGTCTCGACCGACAATCGCTTTGTTGGACTGTGCGACGGCAAACACATATGAACCATCAAGTTTCGTAAGGATGTCTTCAGCATTTTTCCAAAAATTATCCTTAAATCTCTTCAAAACTTGGTCAACCTCGGACAGGTTGGGGGAGGGAAGCAGTCTGCCCTCAAACACAAGCGCAAAGTCGTCGCCCAGAACTGGCTGCGGATGGTCCTTTGAAACGATGTGGGATAGGTTGTGGCCTAAAGCAACGCTTGAGTTTATGCTTTCAATTGATATTTTTTCGATTGTTTTAGTCACTCTCACCGAGTTTGGTGTGGCAACGCCGTGGGCATCGGCTCCTCGATGAGTCAACTCCTTAAGCATGAGAACTACTTTAGGAACAACGTTTTCTCCAGTCTTATCTACAGCAACTGCCATTGCGCCCATTGGTTTTAATCTCCACTGTAAGAACAGCTAACGATAGTATGTTTTAGAAGAGAGGTTATTTGTTTTAGTGTTTTCTTTAACAAAGAATGTTAAATGCGTGTGCACTGAGTTTTCTTAGTATTTTCGGGTCTGTACCTTTTTTTATTCTATTTTTTTCAAGAATTTTTCTGCTTTTATCTTTGTCGCATTTCGAGTGTTATTTTTTTGTCTTTTTATAAATGAAATTACATTGTCTTTATTCTCAATTTGGTCAAAGTATATATCAAAAGCTAGAATGGCTTTTCCCAGTAAAATGTTCTTACATTCTTGAGTGAGAGGTGGTTTTGTAGGAATTTTTTCTATCTTTAAAAGCTCACTGGTAATTTTCTGAGTGAGCTGTGGTCTTGCTTTCGCAATCTTTCCCGAATTATCGACAACATGGGCAACAGTAATCATACTGTCAGCTGAAAGAAAACTGTAGTATTTTTTGAAGATTTTATCAAACTTATTTTTTGAATCAATTGAAGTTAGATTTCCGATAACATCCATCGCGTTCCATTTAAGGATTTTATTTTCACTATCAAGGAGGTTTATAAAAAAATCCATCTTAGGATATAATATTTCGGGATTTTTTTCGCTTATAACCCTTAGTATTTTTGCAGACTTGAATTTTATTCTGGAGTTTTCCGAAGATATTCCATTGAAGATTTCAGGAAGCAAACCTGGGTTTTCTATCACATTTTTTGCTATATCTTCTGCATTGATCTCTTTTTTCCGAAGTCTTTCCAAGAGGTCAATTTTTTCCATGAGAAGCCCTCATTTTCAATGGAAATCAAGATTCATTTAAGCATTTTTGCATGCGCTAAGCGTGTAGTTCATAGCTGGTTTTTATGAAATGATTTTTTAAGACTAAAAGATAATCTCTAGGGTAACGTTATATCACCATGGAGGAGAAGGTTATTGCCCATTCTTCCAATTGATATCGGTCGCTACGGAACCCAAGAGATGCGGCGAGTTTTCGATGAAGAGAACAAACTTCAGAAGATGCTGGATGTGGAGGCTGCCTTGGCTTGGGCGCATGGAGAAGTGGGGAACATTCCACGGAAGGACGCTGAAAAAATCGTGAAAACAGCGTCAGTTAAACATGTTAAACTCACTCGTGTAAAGGAAATTGAAAAAGAAATTAGACATGACATCGCCGCGTTGGTTCGAGCGCTAGCTGAGGCATGCGGACCAAGCGGAGCCTACGTTCACCTTGGAGCAACAAGTTCTGATATCATAGATACCGCTATGGCTCTTCAACTTAGAGATGCTATTGATCTGATTGAAAAGAAACTCAACAACCTTGAGGAGACACTAATGGAAAAGGCAGAGCAACATAAAGGAACAGTCATGATGGGCAGAACCCATGGACAGCATGCATTACCTATTACGCTTGGCTTCAAATTTGCAGTTTGGATGAGAGAAAACGCTAGACATATTCAACGATTGCGGGAGTGCCGCGAGCGAGTGTTGGTTGGAAAGATGAGTGGAGCAGTTGGAACCCAAGCTGGCTTAGGTCCCCACGCAATAAAGATACAGGAACTCGTAATGAAACGATTAGGAGTCAAGCCAGCGCAGATTTCCACCCAAATCGTGCAGAGAGACCGCTACGCAGAGCTCATTTGCCTCCTCGCCATAATAGCGTCCACGCTGGACAAGATGGCTACCGAAGTTCGAGAGTTGCAGAGACCCGAAATAGGAGAGGTTTCCGAACCGTTTGAACAAAAGCGACAGGTAGGCAGTTCCACAATGCCCCACAAGCGCAACCCAATAATATGTGAGAGAGTTTCTGGCCTAGCAAAAATCATGAGGAGCCTCGTTGTGCCAGCTCTAGAAAACGTTCCAACTTGGCATGAGCGAGACTTAACGCAGTCCTCTGCAGAGCGGTTTATAATTCCTGAAGCCTGCATACTCACAGATTACATGCTGGTCTTAATGACGAACATTTTGAAAAACTTGTGGGTGGATAAGGAACAGATGCAGAGGAACATGGAATTGACGCAGGGGCGAACCATGTCGGAAGCGGTTATGATAGCCCTAGCTAGGAAAGGTGTGGATCGTCAAAAGGCTCATGAGCTCATTAGGCGCCTAGCGATGAAAAGCGGAGTTACAAAACAACCGTTTAAGGAAATTCTTCTTAAAGATAAAACCGTGCGAGAAACATTAAGTGAGAAAGAAATTGATGATGCATTAAATCCGAGAAATTATCTGGGGACAGCAAAGAAACAGATTGAGCTGGTTGTCAAAAGGACGAAAGAAGAGAGAAAAGCCAGAGGATTGACATAGCCCCAAATCTTTTTGGTTCTACAGTTATGTTGTGACATACATTTTTCGCGGGAAATATCGTTTTGTTCTTAAACCGAACTTCACAATTGCAAGCATAAGTGGAACTTCCATCAGAGGTCCTATTACTGTAGCTAAGGCAGCGCCTGAATTAAGTCCGTAAAGGGTTGTTGCTACAGCAATGGCAACTTCAAAGTGGCTGCTTGAACCGATGAGAGTAGTGTCTATTGATGTTGCATAATCCCAGTTAGATAACCACGAAATAGAGTAGGTTAAGGCAATCATCGTAACATAATGGAGCAAGTTTGGAGCAGCAAGATAAGCCACAAGAAGCGGATCGTTAAGAATTATTTCTCCTTGAAATGAAAACATGACAATTAGAGTGAGCAACAATGCAATGATGGATATTTTACGCACAAGTTCAAGATAAGTGGAGTCAAACCATTCTTTCCCTTTTCTGCCTATTAGCAGCTTTCTAGAAACTGCTCCTAAAGATACTGGAAGGGCTATGAAAACAATTACGCTCAGAGCAATTAGACCCCATGGAACAGGTATGCCGCTTACGCCTAGATAGAATGCTGATTGAGGTGCGTAGAGAATTAGCATCAGTAGCGCGTTGATGGCTGTGTTTATTAGTCCTTGAGCTAGGTCTCCTTTGGCTAGCAGAATCCACCACATGACCATGGCTGTGCATGGGGACATTCCCAGAAGTATGACTCCAGCAATGTAATCGGGATTTCCTTGGAGGATTAGGTTTGCATATAGTGTCATTATAGGTGGAGCAATAGCCCAATTCGCAATTATGGTGAGAAGCATAGGTTTTGGTTTTCTCACCGCCTTCTTAACATCACTAAATGCTATGCCCACGACTGTTGGGTACATCATGAAAAACAAGCAGACGCCAATTGGAATCGATAAATTAGCATATTTCAAAGAGTCTAAATATTGACCAAAAGCTGGAAGAAATCGTCCCAACAACAATCCGATGACTATGCATATGGCGATCCAGAGGGTTAGATATTTTTCGAACAAACCTAACTTACGGTGCTCTTCTTTAGTCATGCTCTAACTCCCTCATTATCTATTGATGGGCACAATCATTTACATATTTAAGTTTGTTAATATAAAAAATCAAAACATATTTAAATTCTTTACGGTATAGTAACCTTTATTAATTAATTCAACCTTTATTAACAATGGTAATAGTAATGCAACGATTTAACCCCGTTGAAAATTGGCTTAACAGCGTAGCTTACAGCCACAGCAACAGTGAAGCAACGGCGAAAGAATACAAAATTGGTTTGAAAGTCTTTTGTGACTACATAGGGAAAACGCCTAACGAGATTTTGGAAGAGTATGAAGTTTCAGATGACCGCACGTTCAGAAGAAAATACGCAGCTTACGTTAAAGGGTTAATTGGTCAACTACAAAAGCAAGGTTATGCTAGCAATACTATAACAAGCAGAGTCACAGCTATCAAAAGCTTTTGGAAATACAGCGACTTACCGCTAGGCTACATTCCGCAAGCTCGAATTAAAGTAACATATCATAATCGTGATATCTTAAGAGAAGAGGTCATCAGCATCCTTAAAGCTGCACGACCAAGAGATAAAGCGTTTTTCTGCATGATGACTCAGAGCGGGCTTCGACCTTCAACTTTAACTGAATTGCGTTTGAAGCATATACAGCCAGATTTTGATAAAGGGATACTTCCATGCTGCATCAAAGTGCCTGAAGAACACAGCAAAGGACACTATGGCGCTTACTTCTCCTTTATGGGCAAAGAATCCGTTGAAGCTTTGAAAGCGTACTTCAGCACAAGAAAGAATCTAACAGAAGACAGCTACATCTTCGCTTCTTATGGAGTGAAGCAGCGATTAAGCTCAAAGTCTTTTTCTGCACTTTTCAACAGATTAGCTAGGAAGCTTAGAGACACAGGAGTACTGGAGTTTAAAGGGAAAGCTGGAAAACCTGCAGAGCTAAGATTATACAATCTAAGGAAGTACTTCAGAAAATATGCTGGTCAGGCAGGCATTGAATACGTCAACTTTTGGATGGGACACAAAGCGGACTACAAAGCTCCACAAATTCCATCGAGCGATGCGCACTATTTTCCCAAAGAAGACGTTGAATTTCATCGTAAAATCTATGCAGAGAAGGCTATGCCTCATTTAAGGCTAGAAGAGCTAACGCCAAGCGAGACTGATAAAGTGATCCAGCGCCTAGAGAAGCAACTTACTGAGCGAAATGGAGAAATTCAACATCTCAAAGAAGAGCTGCAGAGTTTTCGGCAAGACATTGAATACGTGAAGCAACTTCGTGAGGATTTGGAATTCTACAAAGAAGGCGGTGTCTCTGTCGCTTATATTAAGAACAAAATCAGCAAAGAAGATGTGAAGAAGTTAATTAAAGAATCGAAAAAGGAGCGTAAAAAATGATGAATGTTGTCAGCCTATCCTTTTGTGGCAATTTAAGTTAAGGGTATTTGGTCAAAAGCTAATGAGCTGACTCTATATGGAGGTGAAATGAGATAGCAGCCAGACCGTGTGTAGTGGCTTGTCCACACTGTGGCTATGATATTGAGTATCAACCGAAGGAAGATTTTGACGGAAATCTGCGATGCCCTGACTGTGGAAAAGACTTCAAAATAGCGCGGTTAGACGACTATACGTAAAAATGGAAAATTGGGAGGATATTGTGAAACTCAGTTACTCTATTATATTCCAGCTTTTTTTCTGCACTTGGAGCATACAGCTAAAACGTTAGTATAAACCAGCGTGTACGGGTTGTATAAATCAATTGGCGTATCGTCAGGAAAATTCGAACGTTCTCTTATACGTGCTTTTGCATGCATGCATGTACGCTATCTCAAAGGATTTCCTGTAATGAAACGCCTCGGTTCTCAGCCCTTTTCATCATCCACTCTTGCATATTCTGTGGAGTTGGCGTGATTTGGTCTTCTGGCTTTCTCACCAAAGTCATTGCCCCAGAGGGACAGGTCAAAACGCACTGGCCGCATCCGACGCAGCGTTTTTGATCCACATGTGATACGTTACCCACAAGTGATACGGCACCGAATTGGCAACGCTCAACACAGATCTCACTCCCTCTACATTTCTCGGGATCTACTGCGACATAGAAATCGGATTTGGCTATGGAGTTTTCTAAGCCCAGCTGTGAGATGCCCCGCATGATGCCGCAGCAGCATGTGCAGCAGTTGCAGAGAATCATATGGCCTTCACGAATGTTAGCTGCGGAATGGATCAAACCGGCCTCTTCAGCTTGCCTCAGAATTTTCAGAGCCTCCTCCTTTGTGATCACCCTAGTTTTTGGGTCATTAGCAAAAACTCCTTCGACTGGCGCGAAAATTAAACAGACCTCTCTTGGGTATTCACAAGGCTCACCCACTAGCGCCTTCTGGGTTTTGCAGATGCACTTCCTCACCCCAAAAGACTTAGCGTTGTTCAGCAATGCGGAGGCTTGCTCACAAGGAAAAACTTGTACCTCAACAGGAATCGTTTTCTCCACTGGAACAACTTTGAATTGTGGAGGTGAATAACTGAGCAGTCGTTCCCCGAAGGCGGGGTAATATTCTTCAAATAATTGGGCAAATTCTTCATCAATTCTTGCCCAGAAATCGTAAACGCCGAGATACGCAAACGGTAAAAGAAAGAATTTGGGTTGCGCTCCTTCCCAGAAAGCCATAATTTTTCCCATCTGCATCATTTCCATCAAGAGTCCAGCGGTTTGGGCTGGATCCCGACCGGTTCTCTGCGCAATCTCTTCTGCAGTCTCCGGGGTTAGTCGTANNTCCTCAGGGGTAAAGATTTTTGCCAGCAACTTCAATTCCACGCCACTTTCAGTTTCGGGAAACCCATGGGGCATCGCATCGAGACGCTTCGCCAGTTTTTTATAAATATTCTCGTTCACTTTGATCACTTTTTTAAGGATCAGTTTTTGGGACTATTTATTAATCTTTTGGGGTTCTGCGCATCTCTTAATTAAGAAGCATGTATGTGTTCAGATAAGGCTTTTACCTTCAAATGTTTCAAGGGCATTCAGGATAGCTTCAGAGTAGGAGGGATGGATGTACATTAATTCGCTCATTTCTCCCGCAGTCATCTTATTGGCGAGGGCTAACATGAACTCAGCTATGAGGTCACTCGCCTGTGCACCAACAATAGTGGCTCCAAGAAGTGTGCCATCAGGCTTTGTCACAAGTTTGATTAATCCTTCAGTTTTGTTTGTTGCAGCAGCACGGAAATTATGTGCACCGAAGTTCACTCTTTTCGTTTTCACCGTTAATCCCTTGTCACGGGCTTGTTGCTCCGTTAACCCCACCGCAGCGATTTCAGGGATGGTGAATACTGCTCGAGGAATGATATCATAATTGATCGTCGTCGCGGTTCCTGCGATATTTTCCGCTGCGACTTTAGCTTCCCTCATGGCGACGTTTGCGAGGAGATACGGAGTAACGACATCTCCTGCAGCCCAGATATTCGGTACTGACGTCTGCATGTGATTATTGACAAGAATTCCTCGTCGAGTTGTCTTGACACCAAGAGCTTCAAGCCGTTGCAGGTCGATATTGGGGTGTCGACCGACTGCCATTAACGCTTTCTCCGTGGTCATTGTCATTTCTTCAGTCGGGGTGCGTATCGTTATCTCCGCGCTACCATTGACCTGTGTAATGTTGGTGACTCGACTATCCAGTAACACTATTATACCTTCTTTCTTGAGATGTTGTTTAAGAAACACTCCTACTTCCGGTTCTTCAGCTGGTAAGAGCGTGGGAAGGAGCTCCACCATAGTAACTTGGGTGCCTAAGAGATTGAAGATCGTGGCAAACTCGAGGCCAATGACGCCGCCCCCAATTATAACTAAGCTTTCTGGAGGAGCATCCAAGTCTAGTATTTTGTCACTATCGAGGACGGGGTCTTTTAGCTCAACGCCAGGTATGGTCGTTGGTTGCGATCCGACGGCAATCAGAATATTACGCGTTTTCACAAGTTTTTCTTTCCCGTTTGTTAAGGAAATTTTTACTGTTGTCGGGGAGAGAATCTCTCCTGTCCCATGCAGAATGTTTACTCCACTTCGAGTTAATGCGATCTCAGCGAATTTGGCGAATCGTGCACACATGCAATCTTTATATTTTCGCAGCGCACTCCAATCAACTGAGAAGGCGCCTTCAATTCCCATCATGCTTCCGTTTTTCACATTCTTATATAACTCGACGGTAGAGGTGAGTGTTTTTGTTGCGGGACCACCCCAATTTAGACAGACACCTCCTATACGTCTGTTTTCGACGAGGTTAACCGTTGCACCCAGCTTTGCTGCTCTGGTTGCAGCGTACACGCCAGCACCACCTCCACCAAGCACCACAAGATCTACTTCTTGTTCCAATCTTAACTACCTCTTTTTACATTGATCCATAGCTAGCTATCATGATTGTGTCGCATTATTCTTTACTCTTTCGGGCTTCGACTTGAACGCTCGTGATTTTTCCACGTAATTCTTTGGTCACGTCGATATTGTACGTTGATTCCGCAACAATTCTGACATCTTTAAAGCCCGCGCTCTTTATGGTGTCGAGATAGTGGCTCTTTTCCAGGGCGCCGGCCACGCAGCCTGCCCATGCTGCAAAGCTCTTTTTGACACAATAGTTGTTACGAAAAGATTGCCATTTAAAAACTTACTAAAATCTTGTGCAAATTTAGTGCAAGTGTGGGGGGGGTAGGTTTACATGCACGTTTANNTGCAAATTTAGTGCAAGTGTGGGGGGGAGGGGGGGTAGGTTTACATGCACGTTTATAATTCACGTTTTTCGCGCCGGGGGTTAGATCCAAACCTTGGTTTAAATCCTTGTTTTTTGCACAAACCGAAAAGTCCGATTTTGAGACCTCTTTAAAAGGTGCGCGCGCTGCAAGCCTAAGGCTACTAACTTTAGGTACTCTTTAAATTCTAGACGTTTCCGTATTTCTTATACAACATTATGCCAATAGCCACGATTGCAACGCTGACTATTGAAATAACTCCGACGTCCAGAAAAATACTTGCATTTGTCCAGTCTCCCCCGAAAATCAGTGTTAACGCGTCAAGCACGTAATAGCTTGGCATGAACATTGCTATTTGTCGCGTAGTGGGTGTTAGTGGAATAAATGTTCCAAAGAACATCTGAGGAAGAATGAACACGAATGATATGCCGGTAGCCGCTTCCGGAGTTTTTGAGACTGTTGCCGTGATAAGCCCTAATCCAACGGAGCTTAGTGAAAATAGTGCAGCTATAGGTAATGCCAAGAAAATTCCCCCAACACCACTATTTGGTCTAAAGCCTATGAGGACAGCCATCACGAAAACTATGACAACTTGTAAAATGGCTATTAACATGTTTGATATGATTCGACTCCCCATAAATTCGCCTGCCGTCATAGGTGTAGTATTCATTCTTCTTAACAATCCTTCTTGCCGTTCGGCAGTGAAAGCCTGAGCTATAGTCATGATTATAAAAATAATAGCATAGGGAATCAAACCTGGTACCAACAGATTCATATCCATACCCAATTCAGGGTCTGCAAACACGATTCCAAAGCCTAATGTGAGAACCGCAGGGAACAGTAGCATTAAAAACAGATTCGCTGGTTCCCGAATTAACTTTTTCAGGTCCGTTTTAATTAGAGCCACTAAACCTTGAAAATTCATCTTATAAGCCCTCCGAAATTCTTCGCCCTGTTATATTCAAGAACACTTCCTCCAAATTCTTGGCTTCATGTTTTTCCATCAACTCTCTGGGTGTTCCCAGCTCTATTAGCTTTCCATTGTCAATAACGCCTACTCTATCACTGAGTTTTTCCGCTTCTTCGATGTAGTGCGTAGTTAGGACAATTGTTTTGTTTTTGTTTTTGAGAGATCCGATAAATTCCCAAGTTTTACGGCGGGCTCGAGGATCCATTCCAACTGTTGGTTCGTCAAGGAAAGCAATCTTTGGATCACTAATCAAAGCCACTATAAGATTTAATTTTCGAAGCATTCCACCACTGTAACCTTTTGTTTTCCTTTTACTGGCTTCCGCTAGATCCAATGAGTCTAAAAATGTATTGGTTCGTTCTTCTAGAACTTTCTTGTGTATTCCATGTAAATTTCCAAAGAGTTCGATATTTTCTCGTGCGTTGAGAAACTTGAAAACCGCAGCTTCCTGTGGACACACGCCGATTAGTGCCTTGATTTCTTTTAAATTTTTTCTCACATCGTAACCGTCAATGATAGCAGTCCCTTTTGTTGGTTTCAATATTCCACTGAGGATGTTTATTGTTGTGGTCTTGCCTGCACCGTTAGGTCCTAAGAAGCCGAAAAGCTCACCCTTTTTTATCTCAAGGGTCACACCATTCACGGCTGTAACATCTTCAAATTGCTTCACCAAATCCTTGATGATAATTGCAGCGCTATCCTCAGTGTCTGATTCTACCGACATCTCTTTCCTCCGCTTTAATCTCAACAAATTTCTGATTTTGTTTTTTGTTTGTATGCTATATATAATATTATTCATATACGATATATCGCTGTTATTCGCGCGCGCTAT
>JABAOH010011818.1_pt2 | contig 22819 bp, 22 predicted proteins | sample 7062181 | NCBI WGS metagenome assembly JABAOH01 (sample SAMN14538630, study PRJNA623070) | marine sediment metagenome | biome: marine biome [ENVO:00000428]; feature: marine pelagic biome [ENVO:01000023]; material: deep marine sediment [ENVO:00002113]; isolation source: pool of 5 deep marine... | reverse complement strand
AGCATGTTCTTTGTCTATCATTTTGTCATAGGCATTCTACTTGTTGAGCTGGTGACCATAAACTTCATAAGCGGTCTATTATTCTTCATCCCCATACTGTTTCACACAGCCGTCAGTTCTGCTTCCCTGAAAGGGATACACGTAAGCATCAGGGAAAGGATCATACTGAAAATCATCCTTTCTTGTTCCACCCTGTTCGGCGTGCTGCTGGCGTATTCCGTGCTGATACCCTTGAACGTCTTGCATGCCCTTCTTGGTTTCATTGTGGGGAGTCTGCTCTACATAGTTATCAGGGATTCCATCCCAAAGGAAACAGTAGGGAAAGCGATATATTTCGTTCTGGGCGTTGTCGTGTACACCCTGATAATAGGATTCGCCTGGCTGGCGTGATTTAAGGTTTATAAATCCTTCTGCAAATTTTTCTTTAAACCCCCCTGTATTCGTGAAATCATGCCTGAAGAAACCAACCTTGACACGAGGGACCCACACCTGGTGGCGAACACCGTGAAGGTCTGGTTAGGCAATCCTGTATCTAGGGGTTTGCTGAGGTTTGTGTGCGGGAAGTCGAAGAACGGTGAGAACAGGCTGGAGCTGGCCCTCAAGAAGTGCGCCGGCGAAGATGTTAGGGGTGACTGGAAGGATGATCTTGCGTACAGGATCGTGAGGTTTGCAATAAATAAGGGAGCTGCTTCCTTCGAAGTTCCTGATAAGGAAATGGAACTCGGCCTGAATGATATTGTTCTAAGGAGATCGCTTGTCAACGTTCTGGAGGGCATCGCCTACTACGGAGTGCAGAGACCCCAGACCACGATCTCTCCTTTCCTTGTGGTCTGGAATTTCACCCATGCCTGTAATCTTAGGTGTAAGCATTGTTACCAAGACGCGAACACATTCATGCATGATGAGTTAACGACAGAGGAGGCAAAAAAGGTGGTTAATGAGTTCCATGAATCCGGCGTTGTCGCAATAGCTTTCTCAGGAGGAGAACCACTGGTCAGACCCGATTTCTTCGATGTCGCAAGTTATGCTGCAAGCAAGGGCTTCTACCTTTCTGTCGCCACCAACGGGACATTGCTAACGAAAAAGATGGCAAAAAAGATAAAGGACTCTGGCATCGAATATGTCGAAATCTCTCTGGACGGATTTGAGAAAGAGCATGACGAGTTCAGGGGGTTGAAAGGTGCATGGAAGAAAACATGCGAGGGCATAAGAAACTGTGTGGAGGTCGGACTTGATACCTGTGTGGCGACAACCGTGACGAAGAGAAACTTCAAGGATATCAAGAGGCTAACGGAATTTGTTGAGAATGATCTTAAGGCCAAAAGGCTGATTGCATTCAACTTCATCCCTGTCAGGAGGGGGAATGAGATGATTGAGCATGATCTGGAACCCGAACAGAGGGAGGAATTACAGGGGTTCCTGTATTCGAAATTGATGGACAAATCATGCAAATTGAACGTTCTTTCCACTGCTCCCCAGTATGCCAGGATTGCTATGGAATTTGCCGAAGGTCCGACTGTGACAACACATTTCACCAACAAAATCTCGATGGGTATGAAGGGAAAGACGAAGAGACTTGGAGAGTTCATAGGAGGTTGTGGAGCAGGGAGACTGTATTGCGGTCTTGAACCCAACGGAGATATACAACCGTGTGTTTTCATTCCCATAAAGATCGGTAACATACGAGAGGATAGATTGAAAAAAGTGTGGGCGACTTCCCCGGTTCTTAAAAGGATGAGAGAGCGAGAGAAGTTCATAGGGTGTGGAGAGTGTAAATACAAATTCGTATGCGGAGGATGTCGTGCGCGCGCGTACGGTTACTTCGGAGACGTGCAGGGTCCTGATCCTGGATGTATCAACAACAAGAAATACTGGGACATGCTGAAACAGGGGAAAGAGCTAAAGGTTGCCGTGGAAAGGAAAAGGTTCTTTTTATTCTGAAAAGCCTAAATATATATAACACTGTTATAATAATTTAGTTTAACGGGTGTCTGGAATGAAAAAAGAGAACAGAACTGATCCTGTATGTGGTATGAAGGGTCATATAAAAAAGCATGGCCATTATTTCTGTAGCCAGCACTGTATTGAAAAGTACGAGAAAGAACATGGAATAAAGGGAAAAAAGGAAGAATGCGAAACCTGTGCGAAACCCGCGAAAAAATGGTATAAAGAAAGGTTGTATTTAATTTCTTTAGTAATCGGTGCTATTCTCGTGATTTCATACTTCATTCAACCATTTAGACCTCTGACCATGGCTTTCATTGATTACGTTGCATTGATCTGGTGGGCGTTGTTGCTGGGATTTCTGCTTGGTGGATTTATAGATCATTTCATTCCAAGCGAATACATTCGGAGATATTTAACCAGGCATAAAAAAAGGACTGTTTTATATTCTGTTGTCTTCGGGTTTCTCATGTCTGCGTGTTCCCATGGAATACTTGCAATAGCGATGGAACTTTACAAGAAAGGTGCTTCCACTCCAGCAGTAATTGCCTTCCTCCTCGCCTCTCCCTGGGCCAACCTCCCCGTGACGATTCTCTTGTTCGGTTTCTTTGGAATCAATGCCTTTTACATTGTTATCTCAGCGATAATCATAGCGATAATTACAGGATTAATATACCAGGTTCTCGATCGCAGGGGATGGGTTGAATGCAAATACTGCGAAACAAAGATTGATGAAAGTTTTTCCGTTTGGGCTGATTTAAAGAAAAGAATGAAAAAATACAAGTTAACAAATGATAATCTTAAGAACGATTTCAAGGGAGTTATGAAAGGATCGTGGTCCCTGACGAAAATGGTTATGTGGTGGATAGTAATAGGGATGTTCATGGCCTCTTTCGCTCGTGCATTCATACCGCACGAATGGTTCATATTATATTTAGGACCTACAATAATAGGACTTGTCGTTACCCTGATCCTAGCGACAGTGATCGAGGTCTGCTCGGAAGGGTCCGCTCCCCTCGCCTTCGAGATATTCGACCAGAGCGGAGCCTTTGGTAACGCATTCGTTTTCTTGAGTGCGGGTGTTTCCACAGACTACACAGAGATCGGTCTCATCTGGTCCAATATAGGGAAACGAGCAGCGATCCTGTTACCAATTATAACTGTTCCGCAGATATTGTTACTGGGGTGGTTATTCAACATTTTCCTTTAGACATTCCCCATGGGATACTGATTAAATTTGTAGGTTTTAGATATTTGGAGAATACTATATTCTTTGATTATGTCTGAGAACTCCCTTTTTATCTGCGTCATAATGTTCTTGAACGTTTCATGTTCTTCTGTCTCTATGTTTATCACAACATCCCACTGACCGATCATTCTGCTATAAAACCAGACGTTCTGATTTGCCCTGCAAAAATTGAAGAACGTTCGCTCCCTTTCCTGGTCAGCAACGCTGAACCTCATCATGACGTAATTCCACGTATATCCTATATCTTCTGAATTCGGGAACAGGACATAGTTCTGGATTACACCGGATTTCTCGAGTTTTCTGATCCTGTCAGCGATTGCATCAGGACTCAGACCTATACCACTTGCGATCTTAACGGTCGGTATTCTTGCGTCTTTCGCTAGGAATGTTATGATTTTCTTATTGGTTTCATCCATTTTTACGGGTTCTGGCTTAGACCCGAAGTACATGGGTTTTCTGTATTGAATTGAGGATTTCCCAATAAAATAGTCCCTAAAGAAAAAGTTCGACTTTACCATTATGTCCACCTGTCGTTCAGCGATGTATTTCCCGAATTTGTTGTTGAATTCATTCAATATAGTATTCAACTCTTCAGCAGAGCCCGCAAGAACATTCACATTCAAATCAAACATCCCCTCTGCTGTTGTAACCAACTGCGTATTCGGATGATCTTTCAGGAAGTTAATGATATTTTTTTCCATTCTCGAGGTTGTGTTCTGGAAACGAAAGAATATCTTGTACGTCGTGAAACCAAGTTTTGCAGTGTCTAGCAGGGTCATTAATTTGAATATAACCTTATTTTCCAATAATTTTTTGATCCTGTAATTCACGCCGTCCGTGGATAAGCCAACCTTTCTCGCTATCCTTGAGGCGGGCTGCCTTGCGTCTTTGTCCAGTTCATAAAGTATCTTTCTATCCTTGAGATCCAATCTTATCTTTTTCTCTTTAAGATACTTTTTCATAACCATATTTAGGTTTTATCTCTTATTTTATTTAAAATAATCGGTTTTTCTGAAAAAATATTGAAAAAGTTTTATATGTAAAACTGATAATCCATTATCAGATAGGTTATCACTTTAAGGTGGTTATATGAAAAAAATGTTGAAATTCACTCCCAAGTACTATGAGCTATTGGATGATATGGAAAAGCCTGAAGCAATTTATTTAGGCTTGAATGTATCTGATCGCTGTAATTTTAGATGTAAGAAATGCGTTCAAGGGTCTCCCTTCAGAAAGGGAACGAAGTTATCGCTCGATCAGTTCAAGAAAATGATAAAGAGAGCGAAAGAAGAACTGGATATAAAATGTGTTTTCATCCCTGGAAGAGGTGAAACCTTTTTGGCAGGGAACGGAAGGAAAGAAAGTGATTATAAAGAGAACTACATCGAGTTGGTCGACTACATAGACAAGCTAGATCTTCATCTGTTTCAATTCTCGAACGGCTATTACATGGACAGAAAAATGGTGGATCTTTTGAGTGACAAGGAAGCATCAATCGTAATCAGTATAGATTCTCTGAACAAAAGGAAATACCTTGATCTTTACAGGGGACCAAAGGATTCTTTTGAGGGGGTGATGAAGAATCTCAAGTATGCCAGAGAAGTTTTTGGAGAGAAGACAGAAACTCATAAAGGTTACAATTTACTGAGACTTGGAATAAACATTTCTATAAGCCATGAAAATTTCAATGAAATTGACAGAATGAAGGAATTCTGCGGCGATGATATAATGTTCATATGTAACTGGCCTATAATTCATGGAAATTTTAAGTATCATTTAAAAGAGATGTGTAAATCTGAAGCAGAATATGAGGCATTCAAAAGTAACGTGCTTAAAAAATCAGACAACAAGGGGCTGGCTGGGACCACGTTCGACGGAAGGTGTGGTTTCATATTCCAAGGATTAAGCATAAATTCTGACGGTAATGTTTTGCTTTGTCCTTACACCCCTGAAACAGGCAAGCATTTTGGAAACATAGAAAATTATAAATCATTTGAAGAAGCGTTTAAAGAGGTCAAGGGATCTGTTTTAAAACATTCTAAAAAATATCCCTCAAGCAGAATTTGCTTTCCACGGGACACGGAGACATACCGGAAATACCTGAACTCCATTGAGAAGTATCATAAATGAGGAGCAGTCGAAATCTTTTTATATAACGGTGTTATATACATTTAAAATCCCAAACAGGTAAGGTGTTAATATGTATTCCAAAAAAGTGATCAAATACTTCACCCATCCCAAAAACGTGGGTGAGATAAAAAAAGCAGACGGAAAATCCACAGAAGGATCGCTCGCCTGCGGAGATATCGTGAATATTTACATAAAGGTAGATCCGAAGACCCACGTCATTAAAGACATAAAGTTCAAGTCCTATGGATGCGCCGCAAACATAGCGACAACTTCTATCATGACAGAGATGGTTAAGGGAAAGACGATCGAGCAAGCGAAGAAGATCAAATTCTCCGACATCACGAAAGCTTTGGGAGGACTCCCGCCTGTAAAGATTCATTGCTCGGTCCTGGCTATTGACGGACTGAAATCGGCGATAAGGAACTACGAAGAGAAACACGGACTGGCGAAGGAAGAGGACGTGGACGAGGGATTGATAAGATCGAGGCTACGAAGGGTGATGGACCCGAGTGTTGGAAGGGATATCGTTAGTTTGGGAATCGTGCAAAACGTTAAACTTGACAAGGGTATTGTTAAAATTCTTCTCAAGATCCCTAAAGATCACAGGTTCTTCAAGAACATAATGGAAGACATTGAAGAGAAGATCGCTTACATACCGGGAGTGAAGAAGATAGAAAGGGAATTTCTTGATTAATTAAAACAGGAACCAAATTATAATTGTGATCGGATGGAGGAAACCGAAATACTTAAAACAAAGCTGGATGAGGAAAACTACAGAAAACTTCTTGAAATAAAAAACCCAGAACTCCACAAATTCATCTCTGTTTTCATAGAGCTCTGCAATCCTTCAAAGGTCTTCGTTTGCACGGATTCTGATGAAGACATAGATTTCATCCGTCAGGAAGCAATCAAAAACGGTGAAGAGGAGAGACTCTCTTTGAAGGGCCATACCATCCACTTCGATGGTTACTTCGACCAGGCAAGGGACAAGGAACGAACAAAATTTCTCGTGCCCAGGGGAAAGGATCTTGGTCCGCACATACGTTCGATGGACAGGGAGGAAGGTTTGAAGGAGATAAATGAAATAATTAAAAACACCATGAAGGGTCATACCTTGTATATACTATTCTTCTGTTTGGGACCGACCAATTCGGAATTTTCAATCCCTTCCGTCCAGCTCACGGATTCTTCCTATGTCGCCCACAGCGAATCCCTTCTATACAGAAAAGGGTATGAAGAATTCAAGAGATCGGGCAAACGCTTCTTCAAATTCGTGCACAGCGAGGGAGAGCTCGATGAAAAAAACACGAGCAAGAACATAGACAAGAGAAGGGTATACATCGACATGGAGAACGAGATAGTTTACAGCGTTAACACGCAGTACGGAGGCAACACGATAGGACTTAAGAAACTCGCGATGAGGCTTGCGATAAACCGAGCTTCGCTAGAGGGATGGCTGACAGAACACATGCTCCTCATGGGCGTACACGGCCCTAATGAAAGGGTCACATACTTCACGGGAGCATTCCCCTCACTCTGCGGAAAGACATCGACATCCATGGTTCCCGGAGAAACCATCGTTGGAGACGACATATCCTATCTAAGAAAGATGAACGGGGAGATACACGGGGTAAACGTGGAAAAGGGGATATTCGGAATAATAATGGGTGTGAACCCGAGAGATGATCCTATAATATGGAAGGTCATTCACAATCCGGGAGAGATCATATTTTCCAATGTTCTGATAACAGAGGACGGAAACGTCCACTGGATAGGAAAGGACGGTGAGGTTCCTTCTAAGGGGAGGAATCACTCAGGTGAATGGGTAAATGGAAAGAAGGACAAGGAAGGGAACGAAATCCCTCCCTCACACCCGAATGCGAGATTTACGCTCGATCTCAAACTCCTTGAAAACCTCGACCCAGAACTCAACAATCCCAGGGGTGTTCGAGTCGGAGGGATAATATACGGAGGCAGGGATTCTGATACATGGATCCCGGTGAAGGAATCCTTTGATTGGGAACACGGGGTTATAACGGTTGGGGCTTCCCTGGAATCAGAAACCACGGCAGCGACCCTTGGTGAGAGAGGTGTCCGCAAATACAATCCGATGGCTAACCTTGATTTCCTTTCCATCCCTGTTGGGAAATACATACAGCACCATCTTGACTTTGTAAAGGAGGTGAAAAACCCTCCTAAAATATTCGCGGTTAATTATTTCCTCAAGAACGATAAAGACGAATTCCTGAACGAGAAAACAGACAAACATGTATGGCTCAAATGGATGGAACTTCGCTCGCACGGAGAAGCTGACGCGATCCGCACACCCACAGGTTTAATACCCAGGTACGAGGACCTCGGGAAGCTCTTCAAACAGGTCCTCAAAAAGAACTACAGCAGGGAGGAATATGCAGAACAGTTCAAGATCAGGATTCCGGAAAACCTAGAAAAAATAGAAAGGATAACCAACATCTACAAGACCAAGGTTCACGACACTCCTGCGATCGTATTCAAGGTTTTGGAAGATCAGAGGAAACGACTGGAGGACGCACGAAAGAAATTCGGTGAATACATCCCACCGGACAAATTCTTATGAACCTATTTGTACCTTTCCTGAAAAACAATATCTTTCAAATCCCTTCTGCTCGATTTCGGGCTCTCATCAGGATATCCGACAGTTATGATTCCCACGACCCTTACGTTCTCCGGGACCTCAAGTATTTCCTTCGCCCTCTCTTCATCAAACGCCCCGATCCAGCACGTCCCAAGCCCCAGCGAATGCGCCATTAGCATAAGGTTCTGTATGCATGCCCCGCTCTCTTGGATGGAATACAGCCCCACTCCCCTTTCTCCGTAGTGCGAGATCTTCGGGAAGTTAACGCACACCACGATGTTAACCGGAGCTTTCTTAGGCTGCGCCTGACCAAAGCTAACGGAAGATAGTTTCTCCTTTGTTTCCCTGTCTTTAACAACAATGTATTCCACTGATTGGAGGTTTCCAGCTGAGGGCGCCCAGTGAGCGGCATCCAAGATCTTCTCTATCTTTTCATCCTCAACCGATCTATCCTTGTAAGAACGAATGCTCCGACGATTTCGAATGGCTTCTTCCAATTCCATGATATCACACTATTTTAAGCAGATCCGTGATCTTCTCTATCTCGTAATCTGCTCCTGATTTTTTAATTCCTTCCAGATCTCCGTATTTCGCGAAGACCGTTCGCATTCCAGTTGCCTTCGCACCCTTTATGTCCCTTCCGGGTCTGTCACCAACGAAGAGAATGTTCTCTGGTTTAATGCCCAGTTTTTTAACAGCCTCCATGAAGGGAATCCTGGAAGGCTTCTCCTTACCCGTATCCTCAAGGGTAACAACCACGTCAAAGAGATCCTCTATGCCCATTTCTACCAGCCTGACCCATCCCTTGAAAGACGGGGCATCGGAAACGATTCCGAGTTTCAATCCTTTCTCCTTGAGCCTGACCAAGGTTTTCACGGTTCCTGGATAGGGCTTTACGTACGCAACCTGAGCCTTCCTGTAAGCAACCACTCCCCTTGCTAGAATCTTGTAATCAATCCTCCGGATGGTTTTCCTGAGGAATTCCTGGAAGATATTCTTGTACTCAATACCCTTCTCCCCGTAGAGGTCGTAAAGAATCTTCATCCCTTTGTTTTTGCTTATTTTCAGACCGGAGTTTATCATTGCATCCATAGCTGCCTCGCAGGACTTCCTCTTCATTAGCATGAAGTCTATCAGGGTATTGTCGAGATCGAAAAGGATCGCTTTTATCATGTTCAGAATTTGGAATGCTGTATTAAATATTTAACCAACAAGAAATCCAGGGAAGAACGTTTTCTTGTAGGTCCTGTAAAGAGGAACGTTTGCTATCTCCTTTATGAGCGAGGAGAACTTCTCTCTAATCTCCATCTCCACATTTCTCAGTTCGCTAACGTTCTCAACCTCCACCTGTATTTCTATGTCCCACTCACCGATTGTTTTCACAGCCCTCACTATGTTGGGATGATTCTTGAGGTAAGTTGCAAACTCGTCTCCCCCCAGTGAAATGTTGTGATATTTTATGAGAAATAAAGACGATATGTATCCCATGTTTCTCGCCAGGACCGAAGGCCTGAATCCAAGTATAATCTCCTGCTTACGCAATTTCCTTATCCTTTCAGCAACGGTTTTAGGCGTTAGAGACAATTCTCTTCCCAGCTCCACAGAACTCACCCTCGCCTTTTCGGATATTTCCTTAAGGATCTCTATATCTTTTTTATCTACATCAACCGGTTCTTTGTCCCCTCCGTACGTCTTAACGGGTATCTTGGGATTTTCCTCAGAGAGATATTTCCTTCCGTAGTCGATATTAACGATGGTTGTAAGAATAATGTATTTCTGTATCCTCTGGGGGAACTTCTCTATTACACCTTTCCATATTTTGTTGAATTTCGAGGGGTTTGGGGTGAGAAAACTACAGACAACATCATACCCACCTCCCCTTGTCGCGACCCACGATGTATGTTTTTCCGATACCAGATAATCGATAAGTTCGTTGAAATTCTCGTCTCCTAAATATTTTGCTCTGAAGTGTACGTGGAAGTTCAGCATGTCCATTTTAGAGTAATCTATGACCGTGTAAAAGCCTCGTATTATCTCCTTCTCTATCAGGGAGTTAACGGTATAACTAACGATTTGCTGGCTCTTACGAATACTATTACCTATCCTTGAGAGAGGCGTCCGCGCGTTCACTTCTAACCTCCCTAGTACGAGCCTTTCTGTATTGGTTAAACCTCTGTTTTTTGCCATATTTTGTATTATTGTAATTAATTATATAAATATTTATCTTTTTACAAAAAATTCTTCTTTAATGTTCAAAAATACGGTAAACAATAACTTTACATGAAAAAAATAACAAATAGTCCTAAGTATGCAGTAGTAGGAGGCGGTTGTGGAGGACAGGCCATAGCAGCCTATCTTGCTTCCAAAGGTTATGACGTTTCTCTCTACAACAGATCAGAGAAGAGAATAGATCACGTTATGAATACCGGTTTTATAGACCTGGATGGCTGTCTGAAAGGAAGAGGAAAGCTTTCTTATGTCGGGACTGACATGAAAAGGGCTCTTGAAGGAAGAGACGTTATAATGGTGGTTACCACAGCCGATGCACACAAAGGTATTGCCCAGAAAATGTCTCCCTACCTCAGGGACAATCAGATAATACTTCTAAACCCTGGAAGAACCTGCGGTGCTCTGGAGGTAGATTACACCCTAAGGAAAAACGGGTGTAAAGGCAAACCCGTGGTTGGAGAAGCCAATACACTAATTTACGCTTCAAGGGTCATGAAGCCAGGGGTAGCGACAATTAAAGGTGTAAAGAACGAAGTTTCAACCGCTGCCTTGAGAGCAAAGGACACCAAGAAGATAACCTCAAAAATAAATAAAGTTTATCCCCAATTCGTTCCTGCCGAAACCTTTCTTGAGACAAGTCTCGGTAATATAGGGGCAATATTCCACCCTACCATAACAATACTCAATAAAGATAAGATTTACGGTGGCCAGGGATTTGATTATTATGTGGAAGGTGTAACCGACGAAGTGGCTGAATACATAGACCTTGTCGATAAAGAATTCATGGAAGTTTCCAGGAAACTGGACAGCAGGCCTCTGTCCGTGAAAGAGTGGCTGAATTCGAGATATTCTATACCCCTTTCAGAAACGGGAAAGATGATGAGGGAAAATCCTGTTTATCAGGGCATAAAAGATCCTGGAACCCTTGATCACAGGTATCTCTGGGAGGACATACCGACTGGTCTTGTCCCTATCTCGGAGTTCGGTAAATGCCTTGGCGTAGAAACCCCTGTCACAGATTTTCTGATAAAAGAAGGGAGCGAAATTCTCCAGAGGAACTTCAGGGTAGAAGGAAGGATACCTGAAACCTTGGGTCTGTCAAGGGACAATCTCAAGGAAGACATTCAAAGAATTATATGGCCCAAAATTTTCAAAATAACTCAAGAAAATTATTACCCTTTTGGAATGGATAATTATCCACTTATAGGATCATAATTTTTGGGTGTTCAATTTGACAAATAAAATAAAACCCTCTGATTCGATTGGACTTGGAATGACGTCCATCGATGCGCACACATTGGGAGTTTCTAGATTAGCTGAAATTCTTCAAGATGCTGGCTATAAAACTGTTTTGGCTGATGAAAAGGTTAGAAAGGCATTTGATAATCCTTCTGAGATAAACAACTCGTCTCTGATAGGCAGGTGGATCAGGGAAAATGGTATAAAGTCTTTGGGCTTCAGCTACAGGTTAGATGCTGATGACGGCGTCAGAAATTTCCGAAAATTGATGTATCAATTAAAAGAAAGACGCCTTCTAAAAGAGTATGGAGGACCGCTGGAATCCGTTTACTTCGCAGGTTTGCCTGAAGCATGCAATTGGGTAAAAAACAAATATAGAGGAATCGAAGTGTTTTATGGAGACGAAAGCCCGGCAGAAACCCTGATCAAACTTGGGATTGATCCTGCCTCTGCCTCGGAGGATCTTGTTGGCAAACACCCTTATGATGACATGCTTCTCGATTTCGGTAAAGAGGTTACAAAAAATGGGGATTATGAATCACTCAAACCCAATAAAAGGTCATATAAAAATTTCGGAACAAAAAAGGACATGCTTGTTGCCAGGATACATGACGGTAGAAGAAAGGAAATGGATCCTGTAATAAGGGCTCACGCAGGCCCTTACCATCCAAAAAGAGAAAAGGCTGTTAAACAGTTTATAGAATGGTCACGAAAACTCGCTGAAAACGGATTTCTGGATGTTCTTTCTATCGGTACATCACAGCTCACTCAGGAAAGGTTCGGTGAAGAGTGGAAAAACCTTCCAAATGGGGGCGGCGTTCCCATAAACTCTTCTGAAGAATATGAACTCGTATGGAAAGAATCAAGACCAATGTTAGTAAGAACATATGCCGGCACGAAGAACAGAAAAAAGCTTGCGGAGATGTATGAAAAAACGATTAACATTGCATGGCACGCCCTTCCTTTTTGGTGGTTTTCTCAAATTGATGGGAGAGGTCCGAATCCTCTAATCGACAATATTTCAGAGAATTTAGAGACAATGGAATACGTATCGACCACAAACAAACCTGTCGAGGCTAACGTACCTCATCATTTCGCTTTCAGGGGATCTGACGATATATCTTACGTAGCCTCCGCTTATCTTTCAGCCAAATCTGCAAAAAAAATGGGGATCAAAGATTTTGTACTCCAGGTTATGCAGAACGATCCAAAATATACCTGGGGTGTTAACGATATAGCCAAAGCCAGAACAACTCTTAAATTGGTCAGGGAACTGGAAGATCCAAATTTCAGGGTTTATCTCCAAACAAGAGCCGGTCTCGATTACCTTTCTCATAACCCTGAAAAAGCAAAAATACAGCTGGCAGGAGTTACTGCTTTGATGGATGATATAGAACCAAATAACATAACAAGTCCTGACATAATTCACGTTGTAAGTTATTCGGAAGGTTTGGATCTGGCCACACCCGAAATAATAAACGAAAGCATAAAGATTACGCGTCATGCTCTTAATTCCTACAGGAAGCTCAGAGCAAAGGGAGAAGTTGATGACATGTCCAGAAACAGAGACGTTACTAAAAGAGCCAGGTATTTGGATGACGCAGCCAGACTGGTAATAAGAACTATAGAGAATTCGGTTGAAGAACCTTACAGTGCTGAAGGTCTGTACGATATCTTCGCAAAGGGCTTCCTCCCTGCACCACAGCTTGCATATCGCAGAGATGAATTTCCTTACGCTGTTAATTGGCAGACTAAAATACGCAACGGGTCTGTTGATATTTACGGTGAAAACGGTAAACCAATACCGCCTTCCGAAAGAATGAAAATGATTTTAGGCAACTATTAAAAAGGCCGCATATCCCTTCTCAGCCTGAAGATGCTAGGTAACGAACCCGTCTGCGTTAGGATCTGTTCATATATATTATCTATATCATCCTCCGCGAGTTTCGCTACCTGATCAGCCTCGATCAGAACGCTCGGCAGACCGTAGCCCGAATGATGTGAGGAAATGGAGAGAACGACAGAGGCGAATTTTTCTGCGAGTTCTTTTCCGCCCAGGAAATCTATCCTTATGGGCCGGTCGAACTTCGCGGTCTTCATGTAGAAGGAATGGATCCTGCTGGCGTAAGCCTCGAAGTCCTTCATGACAGGGTGTTCTTTCGCTTTTTCCGAATAGGGGAAAACGTCCGTGCGTTCGCCTTCATGAAGGATCCAGTAGAGAAGATTCGTGTCTCTCGTTTTCTCAAGAATCCCCTTCAATTCGGGAACGCTCGCATGCGAGATCTTCGAGAGGATCTTTTCATTCACTATGTCGCAGAACTTCGTCCCTCTCGAATCCTCGACAACTCCTGCCAGCAGAACGTTTCGGGATGAACAGGTCTCGAATAGTTTTTTGTAAAGGGAGATCATTTCCTCATAAGCTTTATGAACCTTTGAGGTCCTCGCCGGACGATCCTGATAGTGAGGAATTATAGATCCGTCCAACAGGAGCAAATCCGGTTTCAGTTCCTCAACCAACCCAATCGCTGTCTTTATTTCCATCCGCTGCCTCACGATCGAGGTCGTGTGCACCCAGTCCAGATCCGACAACGCCTCGAGAACGGAGAGTTCAGGCGTGGGCATCTTGCTCGGGTAGTAATCAACCTTGTGTATCCGTCCTTTCCTGTAACAGAAGCAGACTCCAACCCCCCTTGCCAGGACGAAATCGAACCCATGTAGCGATCGCTTCACGATACCGCCATCAACAGCGGAAATTCTCATATCGTTGATGTCGAGAGCTTCAACCTTTTCCGAAAGCTTAACATCGCTTTTCACATTCTTGAGAAATTCAGCAAGCTTCTTCCTCTTTCCCTCAATTTTCGAAATCCTCTCCGCGATCTCCTGGATTTTCGGAATGAGCAGATTCATACGAAACGTTTGTTTTTTAATTTTAAAAGTTTTTGATAAAGATAGGGATTGGATGTTGATAGAGACAGGATTCGAGACAGAGATGAGCGATGTTATCGTGAAGCCGAGGTTCTACACAGGAAAGTGGACTGTCGGTTTCGGCGGAAGCGTTTCCACGGCAGGGGTGATCAAAGACGACGTGATGTATTTCGGATGTTGTGATAATTACATATATGCCTTGGACGTAAAGACGCGCAAACTCCTATGGAAGTTCCGATCATCAGGAGGATTTGTCGAAGCGAGACCTGTCATACACAAAGACGTTTTCTACCTCGGCAACTACGACGGTTACATGTATGCGGTAAATATAAAGAACGGAAAGCTTGTATGGAAGTTCAAGACAGGTGATAGGATAACATCCACGGCATTTATTCACAAGGGAAAAGTTTATTTCGGTTCTTTTGACAACTTTGTCTATGCCGTAAATGTTTCGGATGGGAAGGAGATCTGGCGTTCCAAAACGGGCGGATGGGTAGGATCAGGACCTGTTGTTCATGCCAATAATTTATACGCGGGTTCTTATGACGGGAACCTCTATTGCCTGGACCCGGAAACAGGGAAGGAACTCTGGAGGTTCAGGACAAGCGGTTCAATCCTTCATTACCACCCTTTCTGCATACAGAATGGTGTTATCTACATCCCTTCCTTTGACAAGAACCTTTACGCCGTGGACATAAACACGAGGAAGGAATTGTGGAGGTTTAAGACAGGTGGCGTGATAGAAATGAACCCTCTAACCCACAGTGACGCGATATTTTTCGGTTCCCACGATGGCAACTTTTACGCAGTTGACATCTCGAACGGAAAGGAAATATGGAGATTTAAGACAGAAGATAAAATAGGGGATCTGAAACCCCTTGTCCGTAAAGATAGAATTTATTTCGGTTCCACAGACGGGAATTTGTACGCGGTTTCAACAGCGGATGGCAAATTGATCTGGAAGTTTAGGACAGGTGGAGATGTGTGGAGCGATGTAATACACTGGAACGGCACGATCATTTTCGGTTCCTGGGACTGCCACTTGTACGTTCTGGACGAAAAAACAGGGAAGGAAATCTGGCGGTTTGAGACCTCCACGAAACAACAAGCCCCCCTTGAGATGAATGAGGAGATCATTGTAGAACCAGAGTTCAAAGGGGAAGAAGAGGAAAGAAAGGAGGAGGAAAAATACAGTTTCACACCCCACATTGATTTTTCAAGCTCCACATACAGAATTTCGGTTGAATATGTAGTGAAGGACGTTTACGCCGCGAAAAAGAAGTATGAAAAATTTTAAAACTTTTAACAATATGGATTTTTAAAATTTCTGTTCAAAGATAAAGATGAATAGTTCTTACATTAAAATTGAACCTAAATTCTACCTTACGTCTACACAGATAAGAAAAGATATAATTGATATGCTATACAAGGCCGAGTCCGGCCACCCCGGAGGGTCGCTCTCCTGGGTCGAAATAGGGAATTATCTTTTTTTGGATGGGGGAATGAAAGTATTTGCTGACGATCCCGAAAAAAGAGACAGATTCGTTCTTTCAAAAGGTCACGGTGTTCCTACGCTCTATTCCATATTAAAACATCTGAATATTATCGAACCCGGAAAGCTCGATACCCTGAGAAAGGCTGACATGGAAAGTCCAAGAGGAGAGAGCAATAACCTTCAGGGACACCCCAGCATAAAAACGCCCGGAATCGAGGTTTCTACAGGCAGCCTTGGGACTGGGATAGGCATTGCAGTCGGTAAGGCGGATGCCCTTAAAACCAGATATGGGAGCAAAGACGAACGTAAAGTTTTTGTTGTGACTGGGGATGGCGAACACCAGACAGAAGAGTTGTGGGCAGCTGTAAGAGACGCCGGTAAAAACAAGCTAAACAATTTAATTGTTTATGTTGATCACAACGGCCTGCAAATAGACGGATGCGTTGAGGACATCTCAAGCATTTACCCGCTGAGGGAAAAATATAAGGCCAACAACTGGCACGTAGTTGGAACGGAAGTCAGATTCAGAGAAAGGAAAAAGGATTACCAGCCTGAAGGACACGACTATAATTGGCTGATAGATTCCTGGACGCGCGCACAAACACAGGAAGAAAAACCCACGGTTATAATAGCAAACACAGTTAAGGGCGCGGGAATACCTTTCATGGAAAACCAGGTGGGATGGCATGGAAAGGCTCCCGGTAAAAAAGAATACAAAGAAGCGATTGAGCATCTGAAAAAGCTCGAGAAAGAGTGTATTAGTCTTATCGGTGTTTAGATGGAAACAAAATACATTATTGGTGAAAAGGCAAGCATGAGAGATGCTTACGGGAATTATCTGGCAGAACTTGGTGAAAAATACGAAAACATATTTGTTCTGGACGCCGACCTCGGATGCTCAACCAAGGCAGACATATTCGGCAAAAAGTTCCCTGAGAGATACAGAAACGTGGGGATTTCAGAATCATTCATGCAAACCAAGGCCGCCGGGATTGCGAGCGAAGGCTACAAGGTCTTCACGAACACCTTCGCCGTCTTTGTTGTCAAGGGAGCGGAAAAAATTAAGCAGTCCGTAGCAGTGGATAAAAGAGATGTTAAAATAATAGGAACACACGGAGGAATTGCGGTGGGTCCGGACGGTTCCTCACACCAGGGAATAAACGACATTTCTCTTATGCGATCCATACCGGGCATTTATGTTTTCTGCCCAGCGGACGCAGTGGAAGTCGAAAGCATGCTTGACTTCATGATGACCGACGAAACTCCAACCTACATGAGGATAACGAGAAACAAGCTTCCTACCATACACGGTCCGGATTACGTTTTCAGTCCCGGCAAAACCGGTTTTTTTACGGGTGATCACGCTTTCGATAAGGGAGATAAAACAGTCACGATTTTATCTTACGGTGATACGCTCCACACATCCGTTGATGCCGCAAAGTGGCTGAAAAGATACTATAAAATTAACGCATTCGTTGTTAACATGCCCAGCATAAAACCTCTTGACAGGGGAAGTATAGAATTCGCAACCAAGGAATCGGATATGATAGTCACGGTGGAAGACCACGTCCTTGACGGTGGTCTTGACGAGGCGGTTTCTAGAGAGGTTCTCGGTCTATCTTCAATAGGTAAGGTCAAGAAACTTTTACCGATAGGTTTAGAAAGCTTTGCCGAATCCGGATCAGCCAGTGATCTCTACAAAAAATACGGGCTGGATGCTGAAGGTATAAAGAGCGCTGTGGTCAAGAAACTCAGAGAGTAATTTCTTAAATACCGAGCCTAATTATTTCTTATGCTGGAGATCACGTTCCTAGGAACAGGAAGCGGTCCCCCAACCAAGGCGAGAAACCATTCCTCGATCTATCTGCATTACGACCAGGACAACTTCCTTTTCGACTGCGGTGAGGGTACGCAACGCCAGATGATCATAGCCAAGGGAATATCGTTCATGAAGATCGATCACATATTCATAACACACTGGCATGCCGATCACTGGATCGGGCTGATCGGTTTACTGTATACCATGAACCTCGAAGGCCGAAGGCGATCGCTTTACATCCACGGACCTGATGCCGAAAGGTTTATCGGAGACATTCTGGACCTCGATTACTGGGGAACAGGTTTCCGTGTGATCCCCAAAAACGTTCCCTTCGAGGGAAACAGGGAAACTAAGGTTTACGAGTCAAAGAATTTCGAGATCATTTCTATCCCAACGAAACACACAGTCCCCTCTGTCGCCTACGCTTTTCGTGAGAGGGATAAGGTGAACGTTGATATGAAGAAGGCGGGAAAGCTCTTCGGCCTGAGACAGGGTAAACTGGTAGGGAAACTGAAGGAGAAGGGAGAGATCGAATTCAAGGGAAAGAAGATCACCCTGAAAGACGTTGCGGTTGTGAAACCAGGGATAAAGGTTGTCTATTCAGGGGATACGGAACCATGCGAAAATATCGTTAAGATCTCGAGAAACGCGGACATCCTGATCCACGATTCCACCTTCTTCGAGGTTATGGAGGACCGGATGCACTCGGGAGCGAAGGAGGCCGCTAAAATCGCAAAGAAGGCGAACGTTAAGAACCTCGTTCTCACCCACTTCTCAAGAAGGTATACGAACCTCAAAGAGCTGGAGGACGAGGCAAGAAAAGTGTTCAAAAATTCTCACGCGGCGAAAGACTTCATGAATGTTCTGGTCAAAAATAAAGGCATAACCTTCAAATGAGTTGACTACCACTTCTCTCTGAGGACATGCACGAACAGTCCTATAACCGCTATTATGAAACCCCACATTATGAAGAAGTTCCCCTGCCCCACGATTTCCGGACTTAAAACTGTCCCTCCGATGTTCACAGCTATTCCGATTATTATGAAAAGCAATGCCACGAGTGAAAAGTTTGTAAGGTTTATCTTCTTGCTCGAAAATCCGCGTTTCATAAAAGATCCTATTTCTTCCTCCTGAGCCCGCTAAGGAGCGTGGAAAGATCAAGCTCGTACTTCCCGGGACCTGTTCTTATAACCAGGGGTCTCTGTGTAAACAGGTTAACCACGTCTATCCTGTACTTCCCTGGCTTTATGACCCTTATCGCTTCCACGTCGAGTATAACTGTGTCTTCTTCTTCAACGCCTTCCTCCTTCTTGACGATCTCCCTTATATCCTTCTCTATTTCAGTCATCTCCTTCTTGGAGATTTTCTCCATATCCTTCTCAATCTTTTCTAGGACCTCTTCCCTCACGTAGAAGAAGAATTTCGATCCGCATACATCACACCCGTTAACGAGGTAGTCCGCATCGTCCGGGTGTATCTTACCGCATTTCGTACATTTGTTTGGAATAAGATCACCTTTATTAATTACATATAAAGCAGAAGCTCTTCGGGGTTCTTCTCTATCTTTCTAATGATCTTTGCAGGGCCTATTATGGTTAAACCTCTTTTCTTGCCTATTATTTTTTCTATGACCATGTTCTTGAACCTTTCGAAGCTTGTCGATTCCTTGAGTTCTTTCAGATCCATGGAACTCAGCTCTATCCCGGAAAATTTAGTTGAAACCACCTTCATGGTCTCCTCTATCAGATCAGCCTCCTCCTTCGGATCGAGTTTGGCATCCACGAGTATTATCGTTCCTTCTTTCAGATCCTTGATCAGGCTCTTAACTTCCCCTTTCTTAAGCCTCTCGTAGGGTATCAGCTTTATCCTCAGATTCATTTTCCACCTATATCTTTTTCAAAATCATCTTGTAGAGCTCGTTGACCATAGCTCCTGTTTTTGCCGAGATCCCGATAACGTCGTAACCGGGGAAGGCAGTCCTCACCCTGCTCGTGCTTGAACTCTTCAGGTCTATCTTGTTAGAAACGATCAGCAGAGGGATGTTTCTTGCATCGAGATTCCCTAGTATCGTTATGTTGACCTGGTTTATGGGGCTCCTGTTCGAGTCAATAACGACAAGAACCATATCCATGTTGTCCAGCCACTTTATGGATTCTATCACGCCCCTTGTCGCCTGTTTCGCTCTTTCCTTGGCTTCCTTCCTCTTCATCCCGAATTTCAAGAAATCCTCAAAATCTATCTTCGTCGCTATCCCCGGAGTATCAACCAGATTGAATGTTAACGATCTCCCGTCATCTTTTATCGTAACCTTCTCTTTCATCTGGATCTCCCTGGTCTCGTGAGGGATGCTCGTTACCTTTCCGAGTTCTTCCCCTAACCAGTCAAGGCAGATCCTGTTGGCAAGCGTGGTTTTCCCGGAATTCACAGGTCCGTACAAACCGATCTTTATTTCCTTCTTTTTCTTGAAGACCCTTCTGATGGCAGAAGCGATTCTGTTTTTAAGTCTTCTGAAATGTTTAACAACCATTAAACCAACCCAAAAAAGCTTTGTATAATTATTGTACGAAGGATATTTAAAATTTAGCAAAAATATTCAATTTAATAATAAAAAAAACAAATTATTAAACATGAAAAGAGAGATATTAATATTCTCGATTTTATTCTGTTTATTCATAATCTCGCTGGTTAATGCCGAAACTAACCCTGTTTCACAATGTAAGTCAGATTCTGACTGCGCCAGTACAGAATTCTGCGAGTTTGATAATTGTGATTATGAGGCTGGAGAAGATTCTGGCTACTGTACTTTTAGACCCGATGCTAATCAATGCGAAGTTGTTGGTCCAGTATGCGGATGTGATGGGAACACTTATCAAAGCAACTGCCACAGACAGGCAGCTGGGGTTTCAATGGGATACAGGAAAGAATGTATAGATCAGATTTCTTTCAAGGATTGCGATATGCAGTCAGATTGTTATGGGGGGTTGGAGTGTATTGAATTCTTTGATTTAAAAGGTGTGGTCCCTCCAAGGATAGGAACCAAATGTGCTGAACCAGATCCATGCAGTTATTTTGATTGTTCAGAGTACATAGAAAACTCAGTTTGTGAAGTTAAAGAGGTTTTCCCATTTTCTCCAAAAGTGGTTGTTTGCAGCGGAAATTGCAAAACAGACAGTGATTGCGAATCAAATGAGTTTTGTGATCATTTCCCTCCTGATTCAGTGGCAGGAACATGTACACAAATCCCTACACCATGTCCCTCCACATCATCCCCTGTCTGCGGAAGTGATGGAACTACATACCAGAACGATTGCCTGAGGAAACAGAACCTTGTTTTTAGAAATTATAATGGAAACTGCGTCTCTGGGATCTCTAACGTAAGCTGTGATGTCGATGATTACGAAAAAGATACCTGTGATTTCATGTGTCCTAACCTTACAAAATGTTGTTTCGAGTTCCCGGGAATTGGAAGAAGGTGTGCATCGTACGAAAACAATTACACCTGCCCTGAAAATCTGGAATTACGCGAAGCGATGACATTCCCAATACAAGCGATATGTTCTGGCAACTGCACAACTGATGATGATTGCGGTTCAAATGATCACACCGAATTCGTCTGCAGTTTTACTTTATGTAATGCCACAACAGGAATATGTCTTGAAAAGAAAACCTGCCCAGACATATACTACCCTGTTTGCGGCTGTGACGGAATAACCTATAAAAATCCATGTTTTCTGACGAATGCAGGCATTGCCAGACAGAGTGACGGTGAGTGCGGTCCTCAGGGTGTTGATATAACCGAAATTACCTGCGATGCCCAGAATCCCTGTCCAGAAGCTTTGGATATGGATTGCTTTAGTTTCCCCAGTCTTGGATTAAGATGCGCGAGACGAGACCCGTGCAGTTATTATGAATGCCCTGTAGGCACGGAATGTGGTCTGGGAATGACATATCCTGCCCAAGTTATCTGCAGTGGGACCTGTGAGGGAGAAGAGTGTGAGACAGGAGTTTCTTATGATATTGTGACAGGCAAAATAGAGTTCATAAAAAATAACAAGAAACAAACAGAAGATATAACACTTCGTACCGCTGGCAGCAGAGGCATACTGGAGACGGCAACAATCTCTGTTAAATATTCCAATGAACTTACTATCCAAGAATCCAAATTAATGATGAAAACCTCTGCCGGTGAAAAACAAATAAATATTTTACCTGGAGATGTAATTTCGATGCCTGAAACACCCGATAAAGAATCGGTTAAAGACATGGAACTTAAGGAAGAAGCCGGAAAACCAATATATTCTTTGAAAGAGGAAGAATCTGCAAAATTACTTGCGATATTTCCTGTTACACTTGAAACTGAAACAAAGGTGAGCGCTGAATCAGGAGAATTAATTTCTGTAGTTAAACCCTGGTGGAGTTTCTTGGCCTGGTGATTCGCATTTAATATGTATGCGCTGGCCGGGATTTTCACGGACCTTTTGGGTGGCGAGACTTTTGTGGAAGTTTCAATGGACGCATACTGCGTATGCGTCATACGCCACTTCCGTCCGGAAAAGGTTCGCTTTGAACCCGGGTTTTAGGCTTGGAAGGCCTATGTCCTATTGCCCTAGAAGGGACACCAGGCTAGACTACCAGCGCATTAAAGATCAAAGTCTTCTTCCTCTTCCTTCTTTTCCACTGGTTTGCTCTCTGTTTTTGCTGGCGTGGTTTCTGAAGATACCAAACTTCCCTTTATGGTTTCTGTCAGTTTCTTCATTATTTCCGGGGTTAGCTTCTTGGTTGGGATTATGCTCTCCAGGCCAGGAGGCCCCTCGTTTAGGAACCTTGGGATCACATGGAAATGAACGTGCGGAATAACCTGACCTGCCGCTCGATCGTTGCTCTGTCCTATCGATATTCCGTCGGCATTCGTTCCCCTTTTTACAGCGATTGCGATCTTCTTCACCATCCTCAGGAGGTTTCCCACTTCACTGTCCGGCATTTCAAATATCGTGTTGTAATGCTTCTTGGGAATGACTAGCGTGTGACCCGGATTCCTGGGATTTATATCCAGGAACGCCAGGAAATCCCCGTCTGAGTAAACCTCCTCTGATGGGATCTCCCCTCCCACTATCTTGCAAAATAGGCATTCTTCTTCCATACTATACCTCTACACCTCTTTATTTAAATATTTAG